>ENA-OSET01001613-OSET01001613.1-sediment-metagenome-genome-assembly--contig:-NODE-1613-length-23221-cov-7.528733_pt1 | contig 23221 bp, 18 predicted proteins | sample MGYA00237882_ERZ534229 | MGnify/ENA primary metagenome ERZ534229 (study PRJEB26408, sample SAMN06266212) | sediment metagenome | isolation source: Hudson Canyon methane seep mesocosm | place... | reverse complement strand
CTGGAAAAAACCACTCATTTATTGTGTAATTTTTGAACCCCTTGGCATACTTTCCAGGCTCAATTTCATCGACATGGTCTAGAAATAAATAAGGATATCTGTTCTGTTGGAATTCTTGTATCTCTAGACAGTCCATTGAGAACTTCTCAAAAGAATCATCACGTCTGAGAGTGTCAAATGTTTTCATGTTATTTTTCTCTCCTAATCTGATTGCTTAATTGCTTTAAGGCATTTGGAATTACAATTGTCATAACACAGCTGCAAATTGGCTCACCATCTGCCTCACACTTTATATTGCCCTTGACTATACCTCTTTTAAACGAGTCAATTTTTGCAGTCATTATGAGTTCAAGGCCTGGCAGAGCCTCCTTCTTAAATTTCACGTTGTTAATGCTGCTTAAAAGAAGAAGTCCTCCCCATTCATCGCTAAACTCATCCATAGAGGTCACTACCAATGTCATAGTCTGGGACATAGCTTCAAGCAAAAGCGTGCCAGGCATCACAGGATAATCCGGATAGTGACACTTAAAAAACCATTTGTCTTTACTTAATTTTAAACTTGCTTTACATTCAATTCCCGGTTCTAGGTCAAGAATCTTCTCAACTAGTAATATTGGAGGCTTATGCTTAAGATATTTTGAAACCTCAGTATCTATTACTTCATTATCTTTGGCACATTCATAATTATCATTTGAATATCCCAAAACTATATCTTCTATTATTTCGCGAGTGCTTTTAATATCAGTAATTAATCCAGAGATCTCTCCTGCATGCATTGCTCCTAAATCAACATCTGATTCTACAGCAAGTTTTGCTCCACCGATTCCAAAACGTCCCATTTCTCCGACAGGGATACGTGTTCCTTCTGGAAATATAACAATAAAAGAACCCGCCTGTAGGCGATTTTTACCTTGCTCTATTATTTGTTTTAGTGCTTTTCTTCCTGCACTCCGATCAATCGCAATGGGGTTTAAAGCTGCTAAGCCCCAACCAAAAAAAGGAATCCATAATAATTCACGCTTTAACACCCAAACTTGCTGAGGAAATATAACCTGCAAGGCTAACGTTTCCCATGCCGATTGGTGTTTACACATAATAATACAAGGCTCATCAGGAATGTTTTCCACGCCTTCTAGTTCATAGCTAATTCCACAGATAAGTTTCAATAACCACAGATTAAGAGCAGCCCATTTGCTCACAATCTTATAACGCCAACTAAAAGGTAAAGGCCATAATAAAACACCCACCAGAGAGAAAATCACTGTTGTTATGAACTGAACGGTTGAAAAGACTAATGAGCGTAGAAAGAGCATTTAAGTTTGTCCACCTAATAATGAAGTCACCACCGCAGCTAAATCATCATAAACAGCTACTCCTTGCGGAATCCCTTTTGCTAGGGTCTGTTCACCTTTACCTGTTTTGACCAAAATCGGCATCGCGCCCGCAGCCTGAGCTGCTTGCAGATCTCGCAATGAATCCCCAACTGCAGGTACATCCGTTAAATCTACTCGCAAACGTTTTTCTAACTCAACATACGCTGCATGTTTAGGTTTACGGCATTCACAATCATCGTCAGGGCCATGAGGACAATACAATATTGCTTCCACCTTGCCTCCTACATGAGCCAGCATACGACGCATTTTGCTATGAATACGAGTTAAAGTATCCACATCAAAAAAGCCACGGGCAATCCCAGACTGATTAGTGATAACAACCACTCGATAACCCGCATGATTAAGACGGGCGATCGCCTCTAAACTGCCTTCTATTGGCTCCCATTCAGATGGAGACTTGATGAAGTCATCCGAATCATGGTTAATGACACCATCTCGATCCAGAATAATTAAAGGCATATCGAGTTCTCAGCCTAACTTTGTAAACACGAAATATCAGCCACACCTAAAAACAAGGCTCGGGTCTGATTTAATAATGACAATCGATTCGCTCGAACAGCTTCATCTTCAGCCATCACCATAACTTCATCAAAAAAACCATCTACTGTTTCACGCATCTCAGCTAAAGCAGTCAACACCCCAGCATAATCTGCTTGAGCCATTAACGGTTCAACCATTTTAGTCACAGCAATCAACTTCTCTGCTAGCGCCACTTCAGCTGCTTCAGTTAATAAACTAGAGTCAATCGCACCGGCATCACCTTCAGCATCATTTTTACGTAAAATATTTCCAATACGCTTATTACCTGCAGCCAGTGACTCAGCTTGCTCTAATTGACGAAACTCAGCTACCGCCGCTAAACGTTGCATAAAATCTAGCGGTCGCGTTGGAGCAATGGTTAAGACAGATTCAAACTCATCTGCCTTAAAGCCTTTATCTTGTGCATAGCCTCGCAAGCGATCAAATAAATAACGCATTACTTGTTCGACAACATCATCTTGAGTTAGCTGGGTATCAAATCCAGCTTGCGCTGTTTGCAATAAAGATAACAAATCTACATCGAGATCATTTTCAATGATGACTCGTAATACCCCTAAGGCTGCACGACGTAATGCAAATGGGTCCTTCACCCCGGTAGGAGGTTGACCGATGCCAAATAGCCCCACTAAGGTATCCAATTTTTCAGCCAGACTTAAAGCTTGACCTATTTTTCCTTGTGGTAATGCATCACCCGCAAAACGGGGCAGGTATTGTTCATCTAAAGCCTCAGCAACATCATCATGCTCGCCATCTAGACGTGCGTAATAACGGCCCATAATACCTTGAAGATCAGGGAATTCACCGACCATCTCTGTGACTAGGTCACATTTTGCTAAAAGTGCCGCACGTTCAGCTAATACTGCATCACCATCGATTTCAGTTGCAATGGCTGCTGCGAGTTGAGCAACTCGTGCTGACTTATCAAAAACACTGCCTAACTTATGTTGGAAAACAATTGTTTTTAACTGATCTTGTCTCGCTGCTAGTGGACGTTTCCGATCCGTTTCCCAGAAGAATGCTGAGTCACTTAATCGTGGCAAAATGACACGCTCATTACCGGCTACAACTTGTGCAGGGTCTTTACTCTCGATATTACAAATTGTAATGAAGTAGGGCAATAAATCACCGGCAGCATCACGTACTGCAAAATATTTCTGATGCTCTTCCATCGAAGAAATTAAGGCTTCTGCTGGTAATTCTAAAAAGCGTTTGTCATATGAACCAGACAAAGCAACGGGCCATTCAACCAGTCCGGTGACTTCATCTAATAACTCTTCATTTAATACCGCTTCACCACCTAATGTGGTTGCTAACTCTAGCACCTGACCACGAATCGCTTCACGGCGAGCGGTTAAATCAACTACGACTCGACCTTCAGTCTCTAATTGAGGTGTATAACTTTGAGCAGACTCAATGCGAATTTCTTCAGGATGATGAAAGCGGTGGCCTCGACTATTACGGCCTGAACTCACCCCTAATAAATCAACAGGAATAACCTCATCACCAAATAACAATACGAGCCAATGAACAGGGCGAACAAATTCACCCGGCAAATCTGACCAACGCATTCGTTTAGGGATCGGCAAGTCATTGAGGGCTTGTTCCAAAATATCAGGAATTAAACTTTCCGCCTGAGCACCTGTTTGTTGTTTTTTAAACACCAACCATGCGCCTTTCTCTGTTTCGACTGTATCAAGATCTTCTGGTTGCACACCACATGAACGAGCAAAACCTTGTACCGCCTTAGTAGGGTTACCTTCTTCGTCAAATGCCGACGCCACTGCTGGGCCACGACGCTCAATCATGCGATCCTGCTGACTGACTTGTAAACCATCAACAACAACCGCCATTCGGCGAGGGGCTGCAAACGAACGAATAGCATCAAAGCCTAATTCTGCTTTCTCTAAACCTTGTTTAATACTGGCTTCAAATGCCTGAATTAGTTTTTTCAGTGCCTTAGGGGGTAACTCTTCTGTTCCCAATTCAATCAATAAATCACGGACATCACTCATGAGTTTGCCTCCTTAGCTTGAGCCCCAGTTACCATCGGGAAACCTAAAGATTCACGGCGATCATAATATGCTTGTGCTACTGCGCGAGACAAAGTACGCACTCGTAAAATAAAACGCTGGCGCTCTGTTACTGAAATAGCTTTCCGCGCATCTAATAAATTAAAGGTATGAGATGCTTTTAACACTAATTCATACGCAGGTAACGGCAGTCCCGCTTCAATCATACGAGCACTCTCACGCTCATAGGTATCAAAGTTAACAAATAAGCTATCTACATCAGCATAGTCAAAGTTGTATTCTGACATTTCCACTTCATTTTGATGGAATACATCACCATAGGTCACAACACCATTAGGCCCATCAGACCAAACAAGGTCATAAACACTACTTACCCCTTGTAAGTACATAGCAATACGTTCTAAACCATAGGTAATTTCACCGGTAACAGGGCGGCATTCTAAGCCACCTACTTGCTGGAAGTAGGTAAACTGTGTCACCTCCATTCCATTCAACCAGATCTCCCAACCCAGTCCCCAAGCACCTAAAGTAGGTGATTCCCAGTTATCTTCTACAAAACGAATATCATGAACAGATGAATCTAGACCCAAGATTCGCAAAGAATCTAAATACAGTTCTTGAATGTTCAAAGGAGCAGGCTTTAAAGCGACTTGAAATTGATAATAATGTTGAAGTCGGTTTGGGTTTTCACCATAACGTCCATCTGTTGGGCGGCGAGATGGTTGCACATAAGCGGCATTCCATGGCTCAGGACCGATAGCACGCAAAAATGTTGCAGGGTGAAATGTTCCTGCTCCCACTTCCATATCATAAGGTTGCAACAAGACACAGCCTTGTTCGGCCCAATATTGTTGCAATCTCAGGATTAACTCTTGAAAGGTTTTTGGCGTCTCAGCCACAGCTAGCGATGTTGTACTCATTTATAATAAATCACAATCTATAATCAAAAAACCTTCTGATTATATAGAATATTGGCCACTTCTTATAGCTATTAGCCCAAAATATTATGCCGGTAATTTCACCGGTGATTCTGCCTGATACTGCGGCAGTGAAACTGCTCGTACAACATAGCGTAATCGCCCCCCTAATTCTAGGCTATAAAAGGGATAACACGTTACTAAGGTTAATTGGTGTAAAGCAGATGAGTCCTCCAACCATGAGACATCTGTTTTATCAACAATACGTAGTTCTTCAACTACATAATCTCGACTGCGACCCTCCCTTGTTTGTACTTTAATGATCTGACCACGCTGAATTTCTTGTAAAAAAGTAAAATGGGTATCTCGATGAGCAGCAATAATGGTATTACCTCTCTCGGTAGGGCGAGCAGATGAGAAGACATAGCCGGGGCCAAATGCCAGAGATTCTCCACTCACTCCCGCTAAAACATATTGCTCAATATCATGGTCTGCGACACTTAACTTTGCCACCGGCCAGGTATCTGCCCAAGGCCATGGTTTTATCTGACTGTTACCGTCAGTCGATTGCAGCCATGCGTGAGAAATTAACCATTGGGCCAATTGGGCTTTAACATGAATATAAGAACCATTAGCTAACAAACCTATTGCGATAATAAGCAGCACAATAGGAATAACTCTCATCTTCATCCTTGTTTCCAGCGCAAGACCAAAGCGGATAAGAGTAAAAACAACCCTATTAATAGCTGTAATCGTGCACTTGTTGCTGTTTGTGGAAATTGATTCATTACACTATTCGCGGGAGGGTTTAACGCTATCACTTGGCTATTGAGGGGGTCCTCTTGCGGTCGAACAGGGGTTTTATCCACGGCAAGCAATGACGTAAATTTACTGACTAAATGATGCGCTAAGGCCACGTCAATAATGTCTTGTTTAATAGCCTCATTATCTGTCTCACGACGATACTCATCCATCAATGTTTCAATAGATCGCCGCGCCCATAAAACAGATACTGCTTGAGACTCTGCCCCTGATTTTAAACTCATTGTTTGCTGCCAAGTCTCACTGCCAAACCGTCCAGAAATGATTATTTCGTCTGCTAATGACTCTGCTTTCAAGGTGAGCAATAAAGGCTCGCCAATATAAAGGTCTGCCACTCTTTGAGTACGACTATCAAGTTCATATCTACCGTCCATTTTTAGCTTAATATCTGTCAATACCGGACTGGAAAGTGTATTAAACAAACTTTTCATTTTGTGGCTAACTTCATCTGTAGAGCCAATATAATGATGGCTTCCTCGCCCAAACCGTGCAGCACGGCGCATAAAATGGCTATTGGGGGCACTGCCAATTCCAACGGTAAATAAACGACTATTTCCTAAATTGTTTTCAATAATTGAAAATAGTGCATCTTCATTCCCCACACTACCATCCGTTAAAAATACAATCTGTCGTAGCTCTGATTTTTCTGCTTTATTTTGCAAAGCCATCTTCAATGCTGGCGCCATTTCCGTACCGCCATCAGCACGCAACCAATCTATATAGTCATGAGCAATGTCAATATTAGTCCGTGTTGCCCGACGAGCATCACTAAAGACACTTCCAACATCATGACTAAAGCGAATGATATTAAAACTATCTTGCGGCCTTAATTGCGTTAAACCATATTGCAGTGCTTTTTTTGCTTGCTCCATCGAACCTCCATCCATTGAACCAGAGGTGTCGACAATAAACACAAGTTCTCGTGACATCGTCTCTTTTTCTAGTGTTTTAGGCGGAGTTAGCATCAACAATGCATAATCCTGTCCGTTTTTTCGCTGTTTAAACAAGGCTGCTTGAGGTGACTGTAAATCCTTGGCTTGCCACGCCAAAACAAAATCTCGTGCAGAAGCATCGTCGCTGACAAGCTCTATTTCTCTCGTTGTATCATCAATCTCTAAAAGAGAAACCTGATGATATAAGCTAGTCACCTCTTGTAAGTTAAACCCTGCAGCTAATGTAATGCTAATTGATGTTTTATTGCTTGAAGAAGGTGTAAGAGGTGGCGTTAGCTGTGATGCATCTTCTACTTGATCTGTATTAACAGCCCAACCGTGACCGTCAAAATGACGTATTTCTGCTGATGGGCTAAGCGCTTTGCCCGGAATATAACGAGGAGTGATAGCCAGCGGATAACGTAAATTAAATTCGCCCTGTTTTTGATTGACCCTCTGTTGATACTCAATGACAATGGTGATGTCATCATGCGGAGCAATATTAGCCACAGAACTAGTAAACATATTGGGTCGTTGTTGCTCAACCAAGCTTGTTTGTTTCCCGGCCGATTTAGCCTGTTGATATTCCTTCCTAGCCGCAACTTTTTCTTTAATTTCACCCACTATTATTCTCTCACCTACCCTCATGGTTAAATGATCAACGGCAGCAGTTTCTGGTAATGGGAAAACATATATCCCTTCTTGCCACTGTGCAGTAGGATTAGAAAAAGTCTGGCTCACTTTTATTCGAGCTAATAGTCCCGTGATCTGAATATCAACATCAGTGTTCACCCTTGGACTTAACACATAATGGTCATCTGCCGATTTAAACACTAATTGTCCCGATTCTATATCAGACAGTGCTCTGACCCTCTCTCCTAGCTCAATTTCACTTATTTCTGCTTGGGCCGGTGTAGAGAAGAACACCACGACCATCAATAACGAACTGATTGCTAAGCCTATATATACACTGGTCGCCGTACACCGTAATAAACTCTGCAACAGTGTTGTTCCTAAATCGCCTCTTAATGTTTTCATTTTGTCCCCTTTATTCTTTGTCATGATGAAACCATTACAACAAACAAGCAGGGGGAATCCGTGTTCAAATTAAGGCAATGCAACGATCAAATCGGGCAGAAATCGGGCGGTGAAAAACAGCTGTTATCAATTGCTTTGGTTCACAACCGCTTTCAGGTAAAATTAACCTCAATCAAAAGTTAATTAAGAGTATGTAATGAGTCGACAACTTGGCATCGTCATGGATCCCATTTCAGCCATCACTATAAAAAAAGACAGTAGTTTTGCCATGTTATTGGCAGCACAAGCTAAGGGCTGGACTTTATACTATATGGAGCAACAGGACTTATTCCTGCAACAAGGAACCGTTTCAGCAGAAATGAAGCGTTTATCCGTGGCTGAAGATGCCGAAAACTGGTATCAACTTGAAGATACTGAAACACGTGCTCTTGCTGATCTTGATGTCATCTTGATGCGAAAAGATCCTCCTTTTGATATGGAGTATATTTACAGCACTTATTTATTGGAGCAAGCCCAACAAGCGGGTGTATTGGTGGTTAACAACCCTCAAAGTCTACGTGATGCCAATGAAAAATTATTTACCGCCTGGTTCCCTCAATGCTGCCCAGAAACACTGGTCACTCGCCAAGCACACTTAATCCGCAACTTTCACCAACATGTTGGAGATATGATTCTAAAGCCACTTGACGGCATGGGCGGTGCATCAATTTTTCGTGTCAAACAAGGCGATCCTAATCTCAGCGTCATCATTGAAACACTGACAAATTTCGGTCAGACCTCGATCATGGCACAACAATTTATTCCAGAAATAGCTGCCGGCGATAAACGCATACTCATGATTAATGGCGAACCCGTTCCTTATGCTTTAGCCCGTATACCCGCTAAAGGGGAAACCCGTGGAAATCTTGCCGCAGGAGGGCGAGCCGAAGGCCGACCATTAACAGAACACGATCGGTGGATTTGTCAGCAAGTTGGGCCTAAATTACGTGAAAAAGGCCTGCTATTTGTTGGTTTAGATGTTATTGGCAACTATTTAACTGAAATCAATGTCACAAGTCCCACCTGTATTCGCGAGCTAGATCAGCAATTTAATTTAACTATTGCTGGTGATTTAATGGACAGTATTGAGCAACAATTATTATGATGAAATTACTCCCTCTTTTAGTGATCTGTTTGTCACTGTTATCAGCCTGCAGTAGTGAACCAGATACTCGCCAAGGTAAGTTTTATGCCTTTGGTACTGAAATTGATATTAGCTTATATGATGTTGATGCAGAAACGGCTAATAAGACCATTGATGTATTAGAGCAAACATTCTCAAATGTGAACAATACTTGGCATGCATGGCAGCCGAGCACCTTAACGCAAATTAATGCCGCCATTACAGCCGGTGAACCCATTAGCGTTGATTCAGATGTCGCCGACTTAATCACCCTTGCCTCTCGTTTTGCCAATGACAGTGAACACTTATTCAACCCTGCCGCAGGCAAACTGTTCGAACTGTGGGGGTTTCATCAAGACAATTGGTTTGAATCTCACCCTCCACCCAGCGAAGTACAACGTGCTGATTGGTTGAGTACCGCCCCTTCTATGAATGATATTTCAATCATTAATGGTGAACTTACTAGTCGTAACCCTAATGTTAAATTAGGCTTTGGTGGTTTTGCCAAAGGCTATGCCGTAGACGTTGCCATCGATGCACTCAAGCAATATGGGATTAGCAATGCCATTATAAATATTGGAGGGGATCTTCGTGCAATTGGCTCTCATGGTAAACGACCTTGGGTCATCGGCATTCGTCATCCGAGACAAAATGGCATGGTCGCTTCCATTGCCTTACAGGAAGATGAAAGCGTGTTTACCTCCGGTGATTATGAACGTTTCTTCCAATATGAAGGAAAACGCTATGCCCACATCCTCGATCCTCGCACCGCAGCGCCGGCGATCGAGGTGATGTCTGTCACCGTATTGCACTCTAATGCCTCGCTTGCAGATGCCGCAGCAACCGCTCTATTTGTTGCCGGAGATAATTGGCCATCCATTGCAAAATCAATGGGGCTGACTCATATAATGCTAATTAAAACCAATGGCGATATTGAAATGAGTCCTCAAATGGCTAAACGCATGCGCCTACTCAATAATGCAGAACCAACAATAAGGTCACTCTAAGTAAGATATGGGCAAAATAACAGCCACTGACCGGCTAATTTTTACACTGTTATTTTCAATTATCATTCACTTGAGTATTGTCTTGGGAGTGACATTTGAAGTCACCTCTCCCTTTACCAACAGTCCCCAAGTTGTGATTGATATCACCCTGGTCAAAGAACAAACAGTAGCCGAACCCGAACAGGCAGATTTTCTTGCTCAAGCCAATAATGAAGGTGGAGGTGAAATCAATGAACCTTCAGCCGATCCTAGCCCTGATATAACGGCTAGCGAAGTAACGCAACAAGCCACAGCCCCTGCTCAAATTGAAACACCAAACCCGCTTCCTATAGAAGCTGTTGAACCGCTGATTGAACCCAATAAAACAGAGTTTGAAACAAAGCCTATACCCGTTATTGAAGAGATCATTACTAGCCAAGCTAGCCCGACCAAAGCGATAGTACAAGAGCAAGCAGAGCGATCAATAGCCCAGCCTGTTGACCCCGCTGATGAGCGCGAATTAGAGCCTGAACTTGAAAAGGTAGAAGCCAGTGTGCCTGAACGGCAACTAGTGCTCCCTAATTTTAGTGAGATAGCCATGTTAGACCAACAATTTCTCAACTCCACTGAAGCCTTAAGTAATAAACCTAAGAAGCGCCGCATCTCTGCATCAACAAAAGAATATGCCGCTGCCGCATATATGAAGGCATGGGAAATGAAGGTTGAACGTATTGGTAACTTTAATTACCCACAAGAGGCCAAGCGACGACAAATCAATGGCAGTTTAATGCTTACGGTTGATGTTAACCCTGATGGCAGTGTGCCGCTTGATGGTATTATTGTTTCTCGCTCATCTGGCCATAAAATATTAGATGATGCTGCGATTAGAATTGTTCGCTTAGGTGCGCCCTATTCTGCCATTCCCGACAATGTATTGCAGGGCAATGATATGTTGACGATTATTCGTACTTGGAAATTTGAAACAGGTAGAGGTCTATCAACTCGCTAAGCGTTTTTAGCCACTAACTGATAACCTTGTTTAGCCTTACTACAATCACTCGCTTGAACATCTAACTGCTCATTCAATAACGCTGCAACGACACTAAGCTGCTCAACATTACCTGACTTTAACTCTAACTCAATTTCATGAATAATGACCTGTTCATCATCAACACTGACATGTCCACGATCATATGCCAGCTCAATCTGACTACCATCTTCCTGTGTTAGCTGAATCGTTTCACGAATAAAATCAGTGGTAAACAGTGGGGCAACTTTTGCCCAACAGTCCGTATCATCAATAATCTTGGCTAGCGGTGTTTGCCGTAATTTTTCCAAGTCCCACTGAGTATCAACAAGCTCATGTTCCCACTCTTCACGTTGATGTAAACCTTGACTAACAGTACCCGATGTTTTCACTGTTTGCAGCCATTGTTGATTACTTTTTCGTAAGCGCAGGCCCACTTTTTGACGACTCAAATCCAGCTCGGGAGTATCGTAATAAACACTGATCAAATGCAGTGTTTCAACTTGACCCTGCTGACAAGCCTGAGGCCAACTTAAACGGGTCAGATCAAGCTTTTCTGCCGAGTTAACAATTAATTTCAATTCTTGTTCTAAAATCATGATGTCAATAATGGTGCTAAATAATGACCAGTATGTGAGGCCTTATTCTTCGCCACCTCTTCAGGTGTACCTACCGCCACCACCATACCACCACCTGAACCACCTTCTGGTCCCATATCTATCAGCCAATCTGCTGTTTTAATCACATCGAGATTATGTTCAATCACCACAATGGTATTACCACGATCACGTAAACTATTCAGCACTTTCATTAACTGCTCTATATCAAAGAAATGTAAGCCTGTTGTTGGTTCATCCAATACATATAAGGTTTTACCCGTATCTCGTTTGGATAACTCTTTTGCTAACTTCACTCGCTGTGCTTCACCACCCGATAATGTCGTCGCATTTTGTCCCAATTTTATATAGGTCAAACCGACATCCATTAAGGTTTCTACTTTTTTAGCCACGGTCGGGATATTAATGAAAAAGTCACTGGCTTCTTCAATCGTCATATCCAAGATATCAGTAATCGTCTTACCCTTATAACGAATATCTAAGGTTTCACGGTTATAACGTTTACCTTTACAAATATCACAAGGTACATAAATATCTGGTAGAAAGTGCATTTCAACTTTAATTAAGCCATCACCCTGACAGGCTTCGCAACGCCCACCTTTAACATTAAAACTAAAGCGGCCTGGAGTATAACCTCGCGCACGCGCTTCGGGCGTACCCGCAAATAATTCGCGGACGGGAGTAAATATTCCCGTATAGGTTGCAGGGTTAGATCGCGGCGTTCGGCCAATTGGACTTTGATTAATGGCAACGACTTTATCTAATTGCTCTAAGCCTAATATTTCACGATGAGGAGCGGGTTCATCTGATGCATTGTTCAGCGTCTTTGAGGTCATTTTTAGCAATGTATCATTGATCAATGTTGACTTACCTGAGCCTGACACACCTGTTACACAGGTCATCAAACCAATAGGAATATCAATATCTACATCGCGTAAATTATGTCCACATGCCCCTCGAACAGAAAGTGAACGCCCTTCATGATAGGGGACACGTTCCTTAGGCACTTCTATCTTCTTCTTACCAGACAAGTATTGTCCAGTGAGTGATTGTTCACTTTTGATAATATCTTTGGGTGTCCCGCAGGCGACAATTTCACCGCCATGAACGCCAGCACCCGGACCGATATCAAGCACATAATCTGCAGCTCGAATAGCATCTTCATCGTGTTCAACCACAATGACGGTATTGCCTAAATCTCTCAACTGGGTGAGAGTTTTTAGTAAGCGCTCATTATCTCGTTGATGAAGACCAATTGAGGGTTCATCTAAAATATACATCACCCCCACCAGCCCAGCACCGATTTGACTTGCCAATCTGATCCTTTGTGCTTCACCTCCTGATAAGGTATCTGCACTTCGGGACAAACTTAAATAGTCCAAACCAACATTAACAAGGAAACTTAAGCGTTGTGATATTTCTACTACAATCTTACTCGCTATTTCACCTCGATTACCCGGCAAGTCTAATTGTTCAAAAAATAGTTTGGCCTCTGCTATTGGTAATTCTGAGACATCAGGTAAAGAGGTTTGATTTAGAAAAACATGGCGTGCAGCTTGATTTAATCTAGCTCCACTACAGTCGGGACAAGCACGAACAGTATGATATTTCGCCAGTTCATCTCGAACACTATTCGATTCTGTCTCATGGTAGCGGCGTTGCATATTAGGTATCACACCTTCAAATGCATGGCTCCGTACGACTTTCTTGCCTCGGTCACTAATATAACCAAAATCAATTTGTATTCGCCCACTCCCCTGCAAGACTACTTTTCTTACCGTGTCAGATAAATCTTGAAAAGGGGTATCCAAATCAAATTTATAATGTGCAGACAATGAGAGTAATAATTGGTGATAATAGGCATTACGTCGATCCCAACCGCGTACCGCACCTGCATTTAAACTTAATTCAGGGTGAGCGACAACACGAGCAGGATCAACAAACTGTTTAACCCCTAAACCATCACAGGTAGAACACGCGCCTGCGGGGTTATTGAATGAAAACATTCTTGGCTCAAGTTCAGCAATAGAATAACCACAGCTAGGACATGAAAAGCGCGAAGAAAATAATGTTTCTTTTCCTTCCTCATCCATTGAGGCCACAATCGCGACACCATCCGCCATTAACAGTGCTGTTTCAAAAGATTCAGCCAAACGTTGTTGCAAATCTTCTCTCACTTTAAAACGATCTATCACCGCTTCAATAGTGTGCTTCTTCCGTAACTCTAATTCAGGCAAAGAGTCTAATTCAATCACCTTGCCATCAACACGAGCACGAACATAACCTTGTGCCCGCAAGTTTTCTAATACATCTTTATGCTCACCTTTGCGATCTTGTATAACTGGCGCAAGCAACATCAAGCGCTCACCCTCCGTCATTGCCAAGACCATATCAACCATTTGGCTGACTGTTTGTGCCGCTAAAGGTTTATCGTGCGTAGGACAGCGAGGTTCGCCTGCGCGTGCAAATAATAAGCGCAAATAGTCATATATTTCAGTAATCGTTCCCACCGTTGAGCGCGGGTTGTGCGATGTTGATTTTTGTTCAATCGAGATCGCAGGTGACAAACCTTCTATATGATCGACATCGGGTTTTTCCATCATTGATAGAAACTGTCTTGCATAGGCTGAGAGGGATTCAACGTAACGACGCTGCCCTTCTGCATAGAGGGTATCAAAGGCCAAAGAGGACTTACCAGAACCCGATAAGCCCGTGATCACGATCAGTGAATCCCGAGGCAAATCCAAGTCAATATTTTTCAAGTTATGAGTGCGCGCACCACGAATACTTATGCTTTTCATTAAGCTTCCGTATAATCCATATATAAAAGATCTAACAGACAAATATACTATCTAGCCGAATATGACGCAAAAACAAAACACATCATCTGCAATGACTTCCTTGGAAAAACGCAGTATCTCAGGACTTTCAACCATCTTTGCCTTGCGGATGTTGGGTTTATTTATGATTTTGCCTGTATTTTCATTAGCAGCCGGACAGTACAGCGGTTCGACCCCGATGCTAATAGGCTTAGCCATTGGTGCTTATGGTTTAACTCAAGCCTTATTACAAATTCCTTTTGGCATGTTATCTGATCGCATAGGTCGTAAACGTGTTATCACCATCGGTTTATTACTCTTTTCCATCGGTAGTGTTGTCGCTGCTATGGCTGACTCGATCTACATGGTGATTGCAGGTAGGCTGATACAAGGTAGTGGGGCAATTGCGGCAGCTATTATGGCACTGACTGCCGATCTCACTCGTGATGAACATCGAACCAAAGCCATGGCCAGCATTGGCATTAGCATTGGCCTATCTTTCTCAATTGCTCTGGCAACAGGTGCAGCGCTAGAAAGCTGGTTAGGCTTAGCCGGTATTTTTTGGGCAACGGCATTACTTTCATTAGTGGGTATTGCCATTTTGCACCTTTGGGTTCCTACCCCAACACGCCTAGTGAATCATCGTGATATTGAACCCGTTCCCCAACAGTTCCTGAATGTCTTCCGTAATGCCGATATTATGAGAATGGTGATCAGTATTATGATTCTGCATTGCCTGCTCACTATTAGCTTTTTTGCTCTACCGATCACACTACTTGAGCATGCTGGCCTAGCTAAAGAACAGCATGCTCTTGCTTATTTACCCGTGTTAATCCTTGCTTTTATCAGTATGGTGCCTTTTATCATCATCGCTGAAAAACGCCGTAAAATGAAAGCGATTTTCATTGGTGCCATTGCAATACTGATGGTTGCACAATTGGGCTGGAGCCTATTATCCACTTCACTGACCGGCATGCTCTTTTGTCTCTGGTTATTCTTTACGGCCTTTAATATTCTCGAAGCAAGTCTGCCGTCATTGATGTCTAAACTCAGCCCTCTTGCTAATAAAGGAACCGCAATGGGTGTGTATTCAAGTGCCCAGTTTATTGGTGCCTTTATTGGTGGTACTTTAGGAGGATTAATTTTCAGTAAATTTGATGTGTCTGGCGTATTTATCGCCGGTGCCGTATTAACCCTTATTTGGCTTATTATTATCTTGCCAATGAAACCACCACGCCATTTATCAACTCGCATTATCCCTATTGGCAACCTCACTGAAAATAATGCACATCAGTTTGCGCAACAATTGAACGAAGTCACAGGCGTGGAAGAAACAATTATTGTCGTTGAAGAGCATGTTGCCTATGTGAAGTTCTCCCCCGATGAAATAGATATGAACAGTTTAGATTCTTTTATCGTAGAATAAGCCAAAATAAATTTAAAGCTCAAGGAGCACACCATGTCAGTAAATAAAGTAATTCTTGTCGGAAGACTCGGCGCAGAACCAGAAAGTCGTGCTTTTCCAAATGGTGGCTCAGTCTGTAATTTACGTTTAGCTACATCAGAAAGCTGGAAAGACCGCCAATCTGGTGAACGTAAAGAACGCACAGAGTGGCACCGTGTTTCATTAAATAATCGCCTAGGTGAAATTGCTCAGCAATATCTCCACAAAGGTTCTCAAGTCTATATCGAAGGTCGTATTCAAACTCGAAAATGGCAAGATCAAAGTGGACAAGATCGTTACTCAACTGAGATTGTTGCAAATGAAATGAGAATGCTAGACAGTAAAGGTGCTGGAGCCGGTGGTGGTGAATCCTATTCTCAACAAAGTGCACCTGCACCTCAATCAGCTCCACAACCAGCCTCTCCATCAGCAGGGCCTAGCTATGGCGCCCCTCAAGGTGGTGCTGATTACTTAGATGATGATATTCCATTCTAAGGTCTAGCTCAGAAAATATAAGTTATAAACAATAAAAACCCTCTTTTTTGAGGGTTTTTATATTTTACAATCCTATAAAATCTATTCTCTCAACAATCTCTCCGAGCCAATAGAATAAAGCATTTCAGCTATAACACTTTCTTATAAAGTTATAGTATAGTGACTGCTTAAATGGAAAGTAATAAATATGAATGTTATCTAATAATAAATATTTTAAAACAACATTAATCATTCTAGGCGCCGCTGTAGCATATTTCCTCGCAGGAAGCTTCGCTTTACCCCTTGCAATTCCACCTTCAAATACAGTTGTTTTCTGGCCTGCTGCCGGGATATCTTTAGCCCTTGCTCTGAAGTTTGGCCCTAAAGTTCTGTTGGGAATTTTAATCGGTGATTTTTTACTCCAATTCAATGCCTTTGGTTTACATATTGCTTCTTTTGATACCTTCACAACTGTAGCGTTTGAATTTTCCATCGCGCTTAGTGCAGTGTTCTCAACCTATTTATCTTTAAGCCTTCTTAAACGTTATCGCCTCTACCCTGATCAGCTGATTACAGAAAGATCCATTTTAAAACTGCTGCTATTTGCCGGCCCTATCGCAACTCTCATTCCAGCCATTACCAGCGTTTATCTCTTCTCCTTAATGGGACTGGTTCAACAGTCGTCTCTCGTTGACAATGGTTTTGCATGGTGGCTGGGAGACAGTCTCGGGATCATTGTTTTCACACCTCTCACCTTACTTTTCATTGATTTACCCGGTAAAGTCAACACAATGCGTCGATGGACGGTCAGTATCCCCATTCTATTCACATTGCTATTAGCCATTTTTCTCTACCAAAATGCAAAATATAATGAACATCAACGCATTTCTTCTGAATTATTACATCAAGCAGAAACCATTAGCCTTGAAATAAATCAGCACCTCAGTAATCACATTAATTTTATCCAGCATTTACGTGATAGCGTCATTACTAATACTCGCATCAATCTAAAGGATTTTGAGCAAGCAAGTGATTCAATTAGGCAGCTGCACCCTGACATTCAAGCAATTGCTTGGGATGTTGTCGTTAACGCTGATGACAGGCTTAGTTTTGAACAACAAATGCAAGCTATTCACCAATTACCTTATCAGATCACCAAGCGAGACTCTGCGGGCAATATGGTTCGAATTGAAGACAAAGATGAATACATAGCCATTGCTTATATATCACCTTATGAAGGTAATGAAAAAGCACTCGGGTTTGATCCTTCATCCAACCCTGAACTTCAGCCTTTTTTTTATCAGGCCAGAGATACTGCTCAAACTATTATCACCAGTAAAATAAGTCTTGTTCAAGGTAGTAAACAGCAAATCGGCATTATCACCTACTTACCAGTTTATAAAAAAAATCAACGTCTTGAAACCGTGGAACAGCGCCAATCGGCCTTTATAGGCAATTTAGCTGGCGTATATTATTTAGACGATATTATTAATTCTATTCTGAAAAAATATACTTTATTAACAACACATATTTCCATTTCAGATATTTCTAATTCAGAGCAAACTATCCCGCTGTATTCACCACATAAACATCAACACCTTGTTACTGACTTGGCCATTAACTACCCTTTTGAAGTCGGTAACCGACAATGGGAGATAGTCATTGCGCCTGATACTCAGTATTTTCGCCAACAATACTCCTCAAACCTCTGGCTTATATTAATCATTGGCTGCTCATTTACCGCTATTTTATCTATCGCTTTAATGATCTCATCGGGACGAAAAGCACGAATTGAAGAAGTCGTCACCATTAGAACCAATAGTCTAAATAAAGCAAAAGAAGATCTTCGCCTTTTAGCGATCACTTTTGAGTCTCATGAAGCTATTCTCATTACTGATGCGCAAGGGAAAATATTACGTGTAAATCATGCTTTTAGTGATATTACAGGCTACTCTGAAGATGAAGTATTAGGTAAAGATACCAGTATGTTTTCTTCTGGTCGCCATGACAAATCCTTCTACCAGGCAATGTGGAAACAATTAAATGAATCTGGTCGTTATGAAGGAGAGATGTGGAATAGACGGAAAAACCACGAAGTGTATCCTGAGCGACAAACTATCACCGCCATTAAAGATGAGCACAATGAAGTCGTCAACTATGTCACTGTTTTCTCAGATATTACCGAGCAAAAAGATAATGAACAACAAATAAAAGATCTGGCTTTTTATGATCCTTTAACTACTTTACCTAATCGACGCTTACTGATTAATCGTTTAGAGCAAGAAATCACTCTGTCGCTCCGCAGTGGCTTTAGGGGCACAGTTATCTTTCTTGACTTAGATGACTTCAAAAAGATCAATGATTCACTGGGTCATCAATATGGTGATGAACTATTAAAACAAGTGGCTCAAAGACTGAGTGAAAGTGTTTGTGAGACCGATACTGTATCTCGTATTGGTGGTGACGAATTTGTTATTTTATTAGCAAGACAGGACTTAAGCTCGGATGCTTTAATTGAGTCCGCGACCCTTTTAGCTGAGAAGATAATAAACGTCTTTCAACAGCCTTTTATTCTCAAAACATATACTCACCATATTACCAGCAGTATGGGTATCGCCACCTTTCCTGCAAAAAATGATACTGCAACGGAGTTATTGCGTCAGGCTGACACCGCCATGTATAAAGCGAAAAAGCGTGGCAAAAATGCTTTTTCATTCTACGAAGATGACATGCAATTACAAGCAGAAGCTAATTTAGTCCTTGAGCATGATTTACGCATTGCCATAACAGAAGAGTCATTCGAACTACATTATCAACCTCAAGTGGATCAAACGGGCACAACCCTGGGAAGTGAAGCATTACTTCGTTGGCACCACCCTAAGCGAGGCATGATCTCTCCTGCTGATTTTATTCCTTTAGCTGAAGAGTCAGGTTTAATTATCACCATTGGACAATGGGTGATGATTGAGGCCTGTTCTCAAATGCAATCATGGCTTGAGCAAGGTTTAGAGCTACACCACATCTCGGTTAACGTCAGCCCCAAACAATTCCGCCAAGCTGATTTTATTACTCAGGTACAATCTGCACTTTCACAGTCTAGGCTAGCTGCGAATAAGTTGATGCTAGAAATAACGGAAGGGATTGTTATCGATAATGTAGATGACACCATCAAAAAAATGGATTATTTGAAGAAAATTGGGGTGCAATTTTCTATCGATGACTTTGGTACAGGCTACTCATCTCTATCCTATTTAAAACGTCTCCCTATTGACGAGCTTAAAATTGATCAAAGCTTTGTACGTGATATTTCTACTGATAGTGATGATGCCGAAATTGTCTCAACAATTATTGCCATGGCAACTCACCTGAATCTTGTTGTGGTGGCTGAGGGAGTTGAGGATAAAAATCAACTTGAATTCTTAAACCAACAAGGCTGCCATTTATACCAAGGATATTTTTTCAGTCGACCATTAACAGCAAGTAATTTTAAGGCCTACCTTCTCTCTAAATAAAACACTTTAGATGCCTATTAATGGTTAATTTCAATATGTTCAACATAGATGATTTCACAGGCATGGGCACCGGCATCATCTCGAGTTAATGAACTACGCCAATGCCAACCATCATCAGCATCAACTCGAACTAAACTACCCGATATTGAAATAATTTGACCTTGCTTAACTTTCTTTAACAGCGCTTCAATCTGATCATTGGCTGGGATCATATGCATATTTGCACTTTGAGTCTCAATCTCTTTCCTAGGGATAGGAAACTGTTTTACACGCCAATGATACCAACGGTTAGATTGTGATATTTCTATCTGCTTTAAAACGCTTTCATCAGACATATTCTGCCAGCCTAAGGCAAAATCAATAGGCGAAAGATCGGATTCACGCCCCAAAGAATACTGCTCTTTTGCCAATAACTTTGCCTGAATATCAAAATTAGCTAAGCGAGTTATTTGATAGTCTTTAAAAACAAAACTATCTGAGCCTGCTAGAGTCTGTTGTTTCGGGGAAGAATCTACCATTACCCCAGGCCCTAACTCAACACTATCAGGGACAAACAACTTCCACGCAGCCGCTATTAAAAATATAAAGAGTGCTAGATTCTTCATTTAAAGCTCACATTATTCATTTTAAAGTGACGTCCCGCCCACATAATTAATACTAAAACGGGCACTCCCATCAAAGCGGTAATTAAAAAGAACTGTTGGAAGCCCAAGATCTCAACAATACTGCCAGAATAGCCGCCTAACACTTTAGGTAATAAGGTCATTAAAGAACTAAAAATGGCATATTGAACTGCCGTGAACGAAATATTGGTTAGGCTTGAGAGAAAAGCCACGAATGCTGCGCTTGCCAAACCTGCTGACAAATTATCAGCTGAAATAACAATATATAACATGGTCATATCATGACCCACATTGGCCAATACCATAAACAATAGGTTGGTAAGTGCTGATAATAATGCGCCTAAAAACAGAATCCGCATCACGCCAAAACGGACTGCCAATAAGCCTCCTAAAAAACCGCCGACAATAGTCATAAGCAAACCAAAGCTTTTCACCACACTAGCAATTTCCACCTTGGTAAAACCAAGATCTTGATAAAACACATTTGAAATCACTCCCAGAACAATATCTGAGATCCTATACAAGCCAACTAAAGCTAGTAATAACCATGCTAATGACCAACCATAACGCTGAAAGAAATCTTTTACTGGCTCAATATACGTTGCTGCTACCACTTGCTGTTTAATGATGCCTGAAGTAATGACAAGTTTAGCGATCCCAGTCGCAACAAGTAATGCGCAAGCAAGTCGGCAGCATTCAACAATAAAACTCGCCAATGCATTATTTGCAAAAAGATGTGTCAAATAAGCTTTTACCGACAGAGCCAATTCTGCACTATAGGCAAAGCAAGCAACAAAGCCTACGACTGATAAGGTAAACAGAAATAAAAACCCCAGGTAAACACCTCGATCATTCACCATTTCATCATCTGATTGTCGCACTGGCTCAGTAATAATTAGTGTTGTCACAATGCCTATAAGCATCATTGAAGCCATAATTAAATAGCTCCATTTCCATGCAAGATAATCATAAACATCCATCGTTGAACCAAAATAACTAGCCAGAAATAATGCGCCTGCACCGGCAAGTAACATTCCAATACGATAACCCGCAATATAACTAGATGACATTAATGTTTGTAAATCAGACTCTGCTGATTCAATTCGGTAAGCATCAATAACAATATCTTGGGTTGCAGATGAAAATCCCAATAATACCGCGGCCCAAGCCATTGCCGTAAGAGCATCTTCAGCAGGATTAATGAAAGCCATCAATGCAATAGCAGACATAATCATCAATTGAGACATGATCAACCATGCTCGCCGCCGACCCAGCACATCGGTCAACACTGGCAGTGGCAACTTATCCACCAGAGGTGCCCAGACAAATTTAAAGGAATAGCCTAATGCAGCCCAACTAAAATAAGTCACCGCAGACTTATCTACTCCCGCTTCGCGCAGCCACAAACTCAGAGATGAAAAGATCAATAATATGGGCAAACCCGCTGATATGCCAAAAAATAGCATGGTCACTACACGAGGATGTTTAAATGCCTTTATCGACTCTAACCAAGAATGAGAGTGCCGCAGCTCACTCATGCCTGCGTGCTCTCATAGTCATAATCGATGATTAACGGTGCATGATCGGAAAAACTTTCCGCTCGGTAGATCTCGGTTGCTAACACGGTGTTTTTAAGATTGGGAGTGAGAATATGGTAATCAATGCGCCAGCCGACATTATTTGCCCTCGCCTGCCCACGATTAGACCACCATGTATATTGATGCTCTTCTTGTTCTAGTTCTCGAAAGGCATCAACAAAGCCAGTGTCATCAAATAAAGTATCTAACCACGCTCTCTCTTTGGGTAAAAAGCCTGAGTTTTTCAGGTTTCCTTTCCAATTACGAATATCTTCATTCTTGTGAGCAATATTCCAATCTCCAGTCACAATACACTCACGGCCTGACGCTTTCATTTCTTCCAACTTCGTCATCATGTGATCCATACAGCGATATTTAAGTTGTTGGCGCTCTTCTTTTGCGGAACCTGAAGGCATATAGAGAGAAATAACACTCAAATTACCAAATCTTGCTTCTATATAACGACCTTCACTATCAAACTCATCATCGCCCATGCCAATAATCACTTCATCTGGCGCTTGCTTACAATATAAGGCGACGCCGCTATAGCCTTTCTTTTGAGCATCATGATAAAAACAAGAGTAGCCTTCCGGATGATATAAAGCATCACTCAATTGGTCGATTTGAGCTTTTGTTTCTTGAATGCAGACCACATCGGCTTGTACCTTCAATAACCAGTCAAAAAAACCCTTTCGCCCTGCTGCGCGGATACCATTAACATTCGCTGTAATGATTTTCATAGTTCTACCTAAAATAAAGTTATCAATATAATACTAGGGATCACAGTAAAATCATGTAAAATATGCGATAAATTTAATACATGGCATCATCACGCTCACTTTTTAAGCGCTTTAATTTGCAGCATAAATAAGCAAGTTAAAAGAATAGATCACTTATTTCTTTACAAGCCAAATAAAAATCGGGATAATGCTCGGTTCATTACATATAAATATAGCTAAATTTTCGGAGAAGTACTTTGGCAAACTCAGCACAAGCAAAAAAACGCGCTCGTCAGGCGGAAGATAATCGCCAACTTAACGCTGGTCAACGTTCAGCAATGCGCACAAGCATCAAAAAGCTTCAAGCAGCGATTGAAGAAGGTAACAAAGAACAAGCAACTGCTGCATACCAAGCTGCTGTTCCTCACCTAGATCGTATGGCTCGTAAAGGCGTTATCCACAAGAACTCCGCTGCACGTAGCAAAAGTCGTTTGAACAACGCTGTTCGCGCACTATAATATAAGCGTCTAACAACGCTCATAAAAAAACCGACATTATGTCGGTTTTTTTATGTCTGTAATTAGTAAT
>ENA-OSET01001610-OSET01001610.1-sediment-metagenome-genome-assembly--contig:-NODE-1610-length-23248-cov-4.270079_pt1 | contig 23248 bp, 16 predicted proteins | sample MGYA00237882_ERZ534229 | MGnify/ENA primary metagenome ERZ534229 (study PRJEB26408, sample SAMN06266212) | sediment metagenome | isolation source: Hudson Canyon methane seep mesocosm | place... | reverse complement strand
GTTCGTCGCGGCGAGCAAGCGAGTCAGTGCCTGCAACCCCTTGCCCTTGTTACTGATTTTCCAGGAGAGAAAGTTTTCAGCCCTTGCGTCTCCAGGTAGAGCCAGAATGACTAGCTCACCACAGTCGAGCAAGGTTTGAATTCGATGATAGGGTAAGTGCCCAATACCGATTCCGGCTCGAATTGCTTCAAGTTTAAGTTCTATATTCTGCACGTAGAACACTTTGCCATCGTTACTCAAACCTGCGCTGCGCGTAATATCGGTTGTTGAGGTGTCGTGAGTCACCACGCGGCGAATGGTTGGTAGTAATTTCGTGAGAACGTCTGGCGTTTGTGCCAGCCTAGCGTATTCATGGCTTGAGGCTATAACGGGTACGAGTTCAGTATCTGCCAATGGAATTGCTCGATAGCCCTTTTGAAGTGGAACGGGCCCAGGTGAGCCGATAATTAAATCGGCACGATCATGCTCCAAGGCTTCCCACCCTCCATTTAGCACAGACTCGCAAACATCGATCTCGATTGATGGGTGGTCGTGAAGAAAGGCATTCAATACACTAAAAACTCTCGAATAGTCTTGTAATGACTCTACCGCGATGCTGATTCGAGTCTCCCAGCCAGTCGAAACTTCTTTAGCCTTGTTTGCCAGTCTCGCTGTATTTTTTAGAATTTCTCTACCTTCATTCAGCATTAATCGACCCGCTGGCGTCAAGACTGAGCGGCGTCCCTGGCGCTGAAACAGGGCGATATCCAATTGCTCTTCAAGCTTTTGTACAGCATAAGAAATAGCCGAAGTCGCTTTGTTCAGTTCCTCTGCAGCTTTTGCAAAGCTTCCTCTACGATCAATGGCGTCTAAGGTTTCAAGCACTTCTATGGTAATAGGGTTTCGAGTCATTATAGCGCCCTGATAAGTGTTCTAAAAATTAGATCATTCTAAACAGAATATAGGGATTATTACGAGAAATTCTGCTCAGTACAATTGTTTCATCGTTTAAGAAAAACCACTGGAGCAATGAAATGACATCATTAATTACCAAAATTACTAGTACAAATATAGGTCTAGATACGCTGCCACTTAGAATTGGTGCAGGCGTTATCTTTGCGGCGCACGGCGCTCAGAAACTGTTCGCTTGGTTCGGTGGCTATGGGCTAGAAGGAACAGCGGGTTGGATGGCGTCGATCGGGCTTGAGCCAGGTTTACTAATGGCTGCGCTGGCCGGCAGTGCAGAGTTCTTTGGCGGCCTACTATTGATTATTGGTTTATTCGTACGTCCAGCGGCCATAGCACTTTCAGTCGCGATGTTGGTGGCGATCGTCACGGTGCACTTACCCAACGGACTTTTCATGACAAACAATGGCTACGAATTTGGTCTCGCCTTGTTGGTCGTTAGTGTTGGCCTCGCCATAAGAGGCGCGGGCAGTCTATCCGCTGATCGTTGGTTGCAGACTCGATTTGTCACCAATTAATAATTGTTAGGGCGAAGCGACAGGTAGCTCGCTTCATATCGAATCCTAAAACTATTGAATAATTTGGAGTAAGAAAATGGGTTTATTACACAAGGGCAAATGGCACGATCAGTGGTACGACACACATAAAAAAGCAGGGGAATTTCATCGACCAGAAAGCCGTTTTAGAAATTGGTTAACACCAAATGGCGAGTCTGGTCCTAACGGAGAACCAGGCTTCAAAGCAGAAAAAGGACGTTATCATTTGTACGTATCGCTAGCGTGCCCATGGGCACATCGTACCTTGATTTTTCGTCAACTAAAAAACTTAGAAGACTATATTGATGTCACTGTCGTTGAGCCGACGATGTTGGACAATGGTTGGGAAATGAATGACAGCCTGTATGGTTTCGATTTTCTGTATCAACTGTACTTGAAGGCAGATGCTTCATACGAAGGAAGAGTGACGGTACCGGTGTTATGGGACAAAAAAACACAGACTATTGTTAGCAACGAGTCTTCGGAAATTATTCGAATGCTCAATAGTGCGTTTAATTCACTCACTGGAAATAACACTGACTATTACCCATCAGCGTTGCGTGAACCTATTGATGTATTGAACGACAGAATTTACGGCACAATTAACAATGGTGTGTACAAAGCGGGGTTTGCGACCACTCAAAAAGCGTACGAAGACGCATTCCACAGTTTGTTTGACTCATTAGACTGGGTCGAAGGTTTGCTGACTCGGCAACGTTACCTTGCTGGAGATCAACTAACCGAGTCCGATTGGCGCTTGTTCACCACATTGATACGCTTTGATGCGGTGTACTTTGGGCACTTTAAAACTAATCGTCAGTTGTTAGCCGATTATCCGTCCATTAGCGGATACGTGCGGGAGTTGTATCAGGTTCCAGGCGTGGCTCACACAGTCAACTTCGAACACATAAAGACTCATTACTACGGTAGTCATAAAATGATTAATCCTACTGGCGTAATTCCGATTGGGCCTGAGCAGAATTTTGATACGCCTCATGGCAGACAGGTTCTTGTGGCTGCGTGATTGTGAAACTTAGTTTAATCTGAAGAGGACAATGAAAATGAGAGAGTTAGTTGACGTCATAACATCTCGCCCCTCGCGAGATGGCGATGGAGTAAGTATTCAACGCTTAGCAGGCGAGCGTCTGCATGACGCATTGAATCCATTCTTGCTGATTGATGAAATTCGATCTGAAGAAGCGCAAGACTATATTGGCGGCTTTCCTGAGCATCCGCATCGAGGGTTTGAAACAATCACGTACATGAAGGCAGGTCGCATGCGTCATAAAGACCACCTAGGGAATAACGGCGTTATAGGTGCAGGTGATGTGCAGTGGATGACAGCAGGAGCTGGTGTGCTTCATTCCGAAATGCCTGAGCAAGAGCAAGGCCTGCTGCACGGTTTTCAAATTTGGTTAAACTTACCCGCGATAGAGAAAATGAAGCCCGCGGCTTATCAAGAATTACTAAAGGCGGAGATTACGCAGAAGCAATTACCTAATGGTGGGCACGTTCGCTTGATAGCTGGGGAGATTGCAATTGGCCAACAGTTACTTAATGGCCCTCTCATATCCGGGTCAACAGAAGCGGTACTTGCTGATGTGACATTGACGCCGTACGAGCGTCTTGATCTAACTTTTGATGCCAACAATTCGGCAAAGGTGTATGTATATGATGGTAGAACCGACTCGATTGAATCCCATCAATTAGGGATTTATAGCACGGGGGATATTCTAACGTTGCAAGCCGGAGAACAAGGAGCCGGGCTATTAGTACTCAGCGGCGGTGAAATCGAAGAGCCTGTCGTTCAGTACGGGCCATTTGTAATGAATACAAAGGAAGAAATTGAACTTGCATTGAGGGATTTTCGCAATCCGGATTTTCTTGATCAACTAGAATAAGGTAGGAAGGCCGGGTTGAGGAAGAAATGAGTGATACCATACGGTAATGGTTGAGCGTGAGTATCTGTCGAGGTAATATTCCACAATCTAATCTGTGGATTCAGTGGCGGCAGGGCCAGCACGGTTTGATCACAGTTCAGTAATTGGTTGGATTTCTTTACGCTAAGTTTTCTTGATGGACAGCGTTTTGTGCGTGTCTCACGAATTAGTTCCGGTTTTCCTTCGATAGTTAGTGCATTATTTGAATATAAATCAAAAAATAGGTATGAAGTGAATGAGTAACGCTATTAATAATTTGGAAGACTTGGCCTCAGCTGTAAAGAAATATGCTCCAAATCTATCTTTCACAATATTTGAAATTGGTGCGCGATATGTAGAGGGAAGAGCCGATTCATTTTATCAGTTACTAGATCTTTTTCCTAAATCCCGGCTTGTGGGTTTTGAGGCTGATGCCGAGCATTGTGTAGTACTAAATGAGAACGCAGCCGAGAATTGCGAATACTATCCGACCGCAATAGGTGGTTCGAATGGTGAGGCAACATTTTATGAAGCTGTTGGTGCAGAGTGCGGTTCTTTATATAAACAGAATAAGACATTAATAGACAAGTTCAACGCCTTATCGGAAGTCATGGAATTTAAATCTGAGCAGAAAATTAATGTTTCAACTCTAGATCACTTTATGGAAGATAAGAATTTTGATTCAATAGATTTTATCAAAATGGATGTACAGGGGGCCGAACTCGATGTTTTTAAAGGGGGCTTACTGTCTTTAAACGAATTAGTGTTCATCGTTGCTGAAGTGCAATTCGTTCCATTATATGAAGATGTGCCTCTTTTTGGCGATCTCTGCAAGCATCTTATAGAGCGAGATTATATTTTCCACAAGTTTATAGGAATGGCGGGGAGAACACTAAAACCCATTACGCTAAGAAACGATCCTTTTTCTGGTACCCAGCAACTATGGGCTGATGCAATTTTTATTACTGACTATTCCAAATTGGAAACATTGGCTCCAGATAAACTGTTGAAGCTCGGTATATCTGCGTTTATTTATCAAAGTCCAGATATAACCTTTCATTGTTTTAAATTATACGATGATATGCAGGGCACTAGTTTGCATAAAGACTTATTGGGTACGAATAGCTAAAGCTTTTGTCTCCTGAATACCATCATTCATATCAATTACTGCTTTGACTTGCTAAGTCGTCGGAGGGCTTAGCTTTCTTTTTGATTGAGGCTGTTGGCTTCTTACTTGTGCTCTTTCTTGTCGTTTTTGTTTTGAGCAAGCCTTCTAGCTCTATCAACGCTTCGCCAGATAGCACCGCTAGGTTCTGCATACTCGGTAGAGAATCACGGCATCCGGTGTAGCCAAAGTTCAGAGAACCGTCATAACTTAGGCAAGTAATATTGAGTGCGCCACCATGAGCGATCAGGGATATCGGATACATTGCTTCGAGCTTACATCCGTTGTAGTAAAGGGTATTGTTCGGACCTGGAACGTTGGAAATTGTTATGTTGAAAGCAGGTCGCATTCTACCGCCAAGGCCGGTGAGCAATTGCAGTGAATAAGGCGCCATCATCAACATTGTATATTGAGTTAGCGAGTTTCGAGGTAGGCTCTGAAGGTGCTCTTTTGCAATTTTTGTTGACTCTTTGATGGTCTCGAGCCGCTTCATAGGGTCGGGTTCGTTTGTCGCCAAACTGGCAATCATAAAACTAATGGCCGTACCTGTACCATCGTCATCGGCAGGACGAATGTTAACCGGAATTCCCGCAGTTAAAGGCTGGTCAGGCAGCTCGCCCTTTTCTAGCAAAAAGTGTCGCAATGAGGTGCCACAAAGATAAAGCACGATGTCGTTAAGCGAGGCATCTGCTGCGGAAGCAATCTTTTTCATATTACTTAAGGAGTATTGTTGTGTCGCGAAACGTCGGGCAGGTTGCACGCGCGTATTAATAACCGATACCGGACCAACAAATGGAGCTGTCAGTTCATCACGTACTTGAACGGCCGACGTGACGAGTTTTGTTAGTGCGCTAAACAACTGTGGGGTATTCGATGCTTGTTCTTTGATGGCATCAATCGCCTGAACGGCCGCGCCCTGCAAAGTAGGGACGCTATTCTCGGTAGAACTCTTCGGTTTTCTAGATGGTCCAATTGACCAAGGCGGCCGCATATCCATTGTATCGGGTGATTCTGACAATGTTCGTTGCAGCAGGCGCACACCACTAACGCCATCAATCAGTGAGTGGTGAATTTTTGTGTAGATGGCAAAGCGATTATTTTCGAGGCCTTCAATGACGTGGCATTCCCACAAGGGACGTTTAAAATCCATACGGTTAGAATGCAAACGGGAGATCAATACACCGAGCTCTCGTTCACCACCAGGCTTAGGAAGTGCAGAGTGGCGGACATGATAATCGAGATCAATATCCTTATCGACGACCCAGGAGGGTGAGAGCAATCGGCCAAGAAGACTGGGTTTAGCTAGTTTTTTATTCCATGGGGAAACGACATCTCCCGTGGCTTTCATACGCTCTACATCATCACGTAAAAATGTTGCAGAGGCATTTTTTGGAAGAGATAGTATTTGCAGATTGCCTACATGCATCGGCGTGTCATCTGAATCTACCGCCAGCCATGACGCATCAAGTGCATTAATCTTACTATTGTGGCTCATTTCCTTCGATCCCCTAGTCTAATATTCAAAGCAAGACTCTGTAACTCTATACTCAAGAGTACGCCAATGGCTTGATCTTGCGGTTTGTTAAGCATATAAACATAATTCTCGAAGGAATCAAAATCGATGGAGTCTGTAACGGGTATGTCGTGAAAGGATAATCCGAGGCGGGAGGGTATTGAGGGTTAGTTGTATATAGCTCTAATTGGGTGTTAGGTATATATATTCAAAAACTAAAACCCTAGCAGGTGCCAGGGTTTTAGAGAGTATTCTAAGCAGAGAAAAACACTGCTATGCCTTGCAAATTTCTATTCGTTTATAAGCTCAAGGACCTCAACTCCGGCTCGCTGAGCAACTACTGTAGTTGGGTGTACGCCATCTACAAATAGGAAGCCTTCACAAAGCGGTAGTGTGTCGCAAGCGTCTTCTACATTAGTCAGTCCAACGTCTTCACCGCCTTCAATCTGACTCGTGATGAAGTTAAACAAATCCCATTCCATCAAGTCCAATCCAGACGCTTTTTCAATTCGGCCAATCGCGCGGCTTAGTTTGCGATTGAACAATGCTGCTAGTTTAGTCGATGCGTCATGCATTCTGTTTGCTCTTCTTTCTTGAGCTGGTGTTTCTGCTGTTGCAAGCAGGCCTGCGACTAGTTGATCTGTATAAGGTACAGCGCCTATATCAGGCGCGTTTCCCACTAAAATATGCTGAGCGCCAGCCGCGATTAACTTCATCACCTGTGCTTCGAAGGATAATACCGCTGCTTTTACTGACTCTCTGGCAGCCTTTCGAATGGCCGCGCGTTCTTCGCCAGTGGTAGCTGTAACAACTGCAGATCGTGCCGCTTGTGCTGCAAATAAGTCATTGCCGCCAATAACAACCATATACAAAGCATCTGAAGGTGCTGAGTATCCATTGTAAGCTAGAAAGGTATTTACTTGAGTTGGCAAATGGGTATCGAAGGTGCTTTCATCACCGTCGGTATCGACAGCGCGTGCGCCACCAACTGCATAGTTATTTCCAGCTTCTGCGCCAAGTAAAAATAAAGATGGAGTCGCTGCGAGGCCGTAGGCCGCGCTGATAACATCGACGCCAATTATTCCGTTCGAAAACCTAGCAGGAAATAATGGATTGCTAGCATTGCCAGAAAATACTTTGGCATTTCCGGTGTCAGATAAGCTGTCGCCAAAGAAGTATATGTTGTCGTAAGCATTCGCGCCTACAGACATTAAACTGATCGTGAGAATAGTGCTTATTTTCTTCAATAGAGTGGCACGTAGTGAGTGTTTCATAATTGTTATTCCTAGTGTTGTCGTTATTATTGTTGGTCTCTTTCTTCGTGATCGTACCTAATTGACCCGAGCTACGAAGTCAAAAAACAACAGGTGGCAGGTTAGGTTAAGTGTTTTTATATTTTCGTTATTGTTCTAACTAAGGACCTAACAAGCGTCTAAGTAACTTACAGCCGGGTGGAGTGAACGCGGGAAGCAATTGATGCCAAAAATGTTAGCATTTGATGCCAAACTTGCTGAATGTGAAACCAAACACATTTTGAGGCGAGGAAGAAAAGATACAGAAATTACAAATCGGGGAGGGTGTTTTGTTGTTTTTTGAACTGTTCTGGCGAAACGCCAAACCAGCGCTTAAAGGCTCTGGAAAAACTACCCACATCGGCAAAACCGAGAGAGTCGGCAGCCTCGCTTGTCATGGCATTATCTTTTTCAATTAAACTCAATGCTTCAATTTTTCTGGCATGATCATGCAGTTGCTTAAAGCTTGTACCTTCAATACCAAGTCTGCGCTGGAAGGTTCGCAAACTCATCCCAAACACCTGTGCGACAAATTCTATGGCTAGTTGAGGGTTTCCAATATTAGCTTTGATAAACGAGCGTAGTCGAACCAAAAAATTTACTTGTTCGAAACTTGCGATTTCTTCAACCCAGCTTTGTTCTTCTCTAAGCATCATAGATTGGTTTGCAAACAGAGATGGGGCGTCAAATGCGCTGATATCGTAGTGCAATGCATAGCGAGACATTCCCCATTTAATAGGAACTTTGAAGTAAGACTGAAAAATACCGGCATGTTCCGGTTCTGGGTGAGCCATTTCAACTTGCACGATGCATGTTTTTCCGGGGCGTGTAAAGCGCGCGGTTTTTAGTACTGAAGCCAATACCGCAATCGCGACGGCTGGTCTGAGTTTAACGTTTTTACAGAGCCTAAAACCAAATACTGCAGGCTCATCTTCAGAGATAAAAAAATCAAGTACGTTACAAATACTCTCGTTATGCTTTACCACTAGAGATAAGCTTTCACGAACGGAACCGGCAGACATCATGGCCAGCGAGAATGAGTGAAAGGTATTGGGTAGAACACCTTTTCGAGCGACTAAGCCAGCAGATGGCCCGTATAAATTCTCAGCGGCAGCGAAAATAGAATTGTAGGTTTCAATTGAGCAATATCCACCATTCAAACTGTCGGGGTCTAGTGCTGCTTTTTTCGAAATCAAAGCACTATCCCAGCCTTGCATTTCGAATCCAACAAGACAGGCTTTTATCCAACTTGAAATACTATATTTCTCTTCCATAACGCGTGTCGCTCTGATCTAAAGAGGGGTTATTGTTCTTGTTCTTCCGACAGAAATCCCGCTCAACACCGGTAGATATTAACTTACTGTAAGGCGAAACTTTGATGAACACAAGTTAGGTAATACGTTATGTGTTCAGAAATGCTGGTGCAGAGTTTCAATTACCTTGTTCTCAATATGTGTTTATTAACGACTTAAATTTGAGTAAAAATGACTGGTGTTTGGCATATCTTTAGTTCAAAAATGTCGATGTCGAAACTATTTTTTAGCCTATTTAAGCGTTTGAATTTAAGGGTTTTATAGAAATTGCTAAGATTTTTTTTAACAATTGCTCAGCCAGATTTCATTTTATAACCAACGATTGAATAACTTCACTATTGAATCCGCTTGATCATATTAGAATTAAATTCATAACATGGAGATTACACGCAGCGTCAAATAGGTCGATTTTTTGTCGCAAATACATAAAAGAATCAAATATAAAAATAAGAGGTCGTGATGAAGTATAAAGTTGTACGTTCAAGTATGTTGTTAGGTAGTTTATTTTTATCGACGGGGGCGCTCGCGTTTTCTTCAAGCCCGCCAGAGTGGGAGGCGCAATCTCCAGATGAACTCGAATCTGCAGTCGGGGTAGTGGCAGCCAATAGTACCGACGCCGTGAATGCATTAGCACAAGGTTGTTATGCGATTCAGTCGGCGAAGCATGGTACCTATATTAAAAAAACCTCGAATGGTTCCAAGTATCACTTTGAAGTCTTACCTTTAGCATCGGCGTCTCATTTCTATATGAAACCCAGTAAAGCAGGTAGCTACTTTATCACCGATAAAGATGGTCAGTATTTTTCGACCAAGCTGCCGTACGAAGTATCTGTTGGATCATCTCCTGGTGTTGCTTCCGAGTGGGATGTAACAGCCGTTGATAGTGGTGATGGTGAATATGACTTTAGGTTCAAAGGTAGCCTGATCAACCAAAATGTGAGGCATAACTTCAATTCCCAAAACATGTATTTTGTCGATCTATTAAACCCGCTAAATATTGATAGCGAAAACAACTTTCGTTTGATTGCTCAATCTGACTGTACGGCGTTTCCGGAGATTGAAACGAATGTTGCTGGGAATCCAGATGTTTTAAAAGGTGACGCAAACCTTCCCGTTAGAGGTTTTATCGAGCCACACGCGCATATAAGTTCGAACGAGTTTATGGGTGGAAAGTTCATTCATGGCGAGCCTTATAGTCGTTGGGGTGTAGAGACTGCTTTACGAGACAGTAAGGTTACCCACGGTGAAAATGGCTCACTTGACCTGATCGGCAATATTTATAGTACCGGTAGCCCAGTTAACTCATACAACACCAAAGGTTGGCCAGACTTCCCTTATTGGCCACATCATGATTCGTTGAGTCATACCGGTTACTACTACAAATGGATTGAGCGTGCTCACTTGTCTGGCATGCGAATAATGGTGACAGATTTGGTCGAAAACCAAGTGTTGTGTACGGCTCAAACAACCATTAACCCAATAAGTTGGATAGGCGCAAACAGTTGCGACACCATGGCCAGTATTCGTCTGCAAGCACAAAGAATATATGAGCTAGAAGCCTACGTTGATGCTCAACAAGGCGGCCCAGGAAAAGGATTTTTCCAAGTGGTTACGTCTTCTGAACAAGCCCGTCAGGTAATCGCAAATGGTCAGTTGGCAGTCGTCTTAGGGGTTGAAGCGTCAGAAACGTTTAACTGTGGAGAGAAGGACTCATGCGATGTTAATACAGTTGAAAGCGCGCTGAACGAATTGTATGACCTAGGCGTACGTTCGATATTTCCCACACACAAGTCTGACAATAAACTCGGTGGCTCGTATGTCGAACATGGCTTTATTAATGTTGGCCAATGGCTAGCAACGGGACATTTCTTTAATACAAAAGAGTGTGATGCAGAAACCAAAGGTAATTACTTTACCTCTGGTTTTCCCTTGATTGGTGGCAATACGATTGTGGATCTTCTGCTTGGGCTGATTAATTTGAATCCGATTTATGACGAAAGTATTCAGCATTGTAACGAGAAGGGATTGACTGAATTAGGTGTATATCTGGTTAATCGTATGATTGATAAAAATATGCTGATTGAGTTGGATCATACTGGTGCAGATACCACGACGAGTATTATGGATATCGTAGAAGCAAGAGACTACAGCGGTGTGATTACCTCGCATGGATGGATGCACGAAGCAAAAGATGGCGGCCTTCATTACAACACTAAGCGTTTGATTCAATCAGGTGGTTTTGCAACGCCAATGAACTCAACGACTGATGCAATTGCAGCGAAGATCTCGACAGTTTTAGATGAGATCGAAACCTCTCCCTACCTGGCAGGAGTGGGTATCGCGACGGATATGAGTGGATTGGCCGACCAACCGGGTCCAAGAGGTGATAGCGATGTTGATCCATTGACCTATCCATATACGTCTGAGTTTGGCTTGGTGTTTGATAAGCAAGTATCGGGTAATCGTGTTTTTGACCTCAACCAAGACGGCATAGCGCATTATGGCATGGTGGCAGATCATCTACAGGATATACGCGAGCAGTCTTCTAGCCGAATATATGAAGCGGTGATGAATTCAGCGGAAGCTTACTTACAAATGTGGGAGCGCTCTGAAGGCAATACCAATACAGACTTTGTTAACCCTTTATAGGCTCGCGATAGTTGCCTTGTAGGGAGTAACTTAGATTTAAGGTCCAATCATAAAGGGTACAAATGAGATATTTGTACCCTTTTTTAGTGCGTTTAGAGAAATCATGATTCAAACGCCGACTGTATATCGTCAATCGTCCATATAAATAATAAAGGGGGCAAAGCTGAACGACACTTTCTTAAGAAACAAATTTGTTATAATTCAATATGTTAAATATCGCCCCTTTAATACTCTCTAACGTTGGCCTCTTTGTATTAAGGTCGCACCACGCAACTTGTATTAAGGTCGCACCACGCAACCGCCTATAATCTTTCCTGTCCATTTTGCCTTCAAGGCTTCTTTAACGTCGACCAGCGGGTAAATATCTGAAATATAGGGCTTTAGTTGTCCTGTTTCGACCCATTCCATAATTTTTTGCAAGCGCTCTGGTCTAATAGATGCGTCATGCTGAGTTGAAATAACGGTCGGACAACCCAAAACCTTTAGCCCTTTCATCATGATTAAATTGGTCGGTAGCATATTGGCATTGGGCGCCCCGCGTTGACCTTTTCCTTTTGCGACGAAGGGTGTCGAGGCCCAGCCTACTATCAAAAATCTCGCACCAAATGAAACACAACGCATACTTTCTAGGGATATATCACCGCCAACGCCGTCATAAACCACATCGACACCACGACCATTGGTCAAGGCCTTTACGTCATCACGAAAGCGTCGCACATTTGTTTCTTCATCCGTTGGCTTGCAATTGATGATATGGTCTGCGCCTTGCTCTTGTACAATGCGCAGCTTGTCATCTGAACGCCCTGTTGCGATTACGGTTGCACCGACTATTTTGGCAACATGTACGGCAGCTAATCCTGTCGCACCCGATGCGCCATGGATGAGAACGGTTTCTCCTGCTTTCAATTGACCGCAGGTAATCAAGCAGTGGTAGGCTGTTTCGTAACTGCCTAACAAATTGCAGGCTTGGTCAAACGAAAAACCTTCAGGAATTTTCCGAATCGCGTTCTCGGGTGCGACTGCATAACTCGCAAACCCACCATATTGTTGATAGTCACCTGGTGAGCGTGGGCCTGTGACGAACCCGTCGACAAAAACGCTCTCGCCCACCGCAATATTTTTACTATCAACGTCTGCCCCTATCCATTTAACCACACCGCTATATTCTAAACCTGGGGTGTAAGGTAGGGGAGGCATATGTTGGTATTGTCCGCTGGTCATCAGCAAATCTACCCAACCGACCGAAGCACTCTTTACTTCGATAATGATATCTCTCGATGACAGTGTGTCGGGGTCTGGCATGGCCTGGGTTTCGAGTTCAATTGACTTATCGATACCTTTCAGTGGGTCTTCTGCAAACTCTTTTACTCGAACACGCTGGCCCATTGTTGCTTGTTCCGCATTGTCGATTTGTTTCTTATTGTTCATTTCTTTTCTCTAAGGTGTATTAGGGAGTGAGGATTTCAATAGATTATTCTGACAATCAGGTTATAACCCTTGAGAGCAAATTTTGCTAGTTGACTAAGTATATTTGAGTCGATGGTTTAGTAAAATTATGTTGTTGGGAATAAAACATTTGGTCGAATATTGGCTGTTATTTGCACTAGCAATTCATTGCGGCACTTTGGCTATTATCGGATTCACTTCTATACTGTTTTACACGGAGAAAACGCTTTTATCTTATCTAGCAGGGGGCATCATGACTCAAGTTAATGGTAGTGGAAAAGACGGGGACAATTCGTCATCAGGAGAAGACGTTGACCAAGGTATGTCTGGCGCTGTTGGTAGCGGACATGAAACTATCGACCTAAACAAGAGAAAGAGTTTGTCTCTTCTGGCCGGGGCAGGAATGGGGGCCGTAGTTACTGCCAAAGCGCCGTATGTTTTTGCGAAAAACAAGACCACGTTAAAAGTCCTCGGAACCCATGTAACTCTGCAAGAAGAACTGAGGCAACGCGCGATGGCTGACTTGGGGATCGAGTTGTTGTTCGAGCCTAAAGGTAGTGCAGCGGTTCTTCAAAAGGCATCTATTTCGCCCCGCTCTTTCGATCTATATGAGCAGTGGTCAAACAGCATTAATGTTCTATGGCACTCAGGTTCTATACAAGCGATTGATACCAAACGGATAAAATATTGGGACGAGATAAATAATCTCACCAAGACAGGTCGTTTAACACCAGAGGCCAATTTTGGCGCGGGTGATGCGCCTTATAAGATTCTTAATGTACAAAATGATGATGAACTGGGTACAGATTTCACCGGTCGGGTAAGTTTTCTACCGTATGTTCATAATGTCGACTCCTTTGGCTACAACACTAATGTCATACCTGAAGGCGTGCCATATGAAACTGAAAGCTGGGGATGGTTACTCGACGAGAAATATTCTGGAAAAGTGGGAATCGTCAATGCGCCTACTATTGGCTTATTCGATCTAGCATTAGCCGCTCAAGCTCGAGGGATGATGCGTTTCAACGACATTGGTTCAATCACCAAGGCAGAACTAGATCAACTATTTGATATTGTGATTGGAATGAAAAAGAAAGGTCATTTCAGTGGATTCTGGACCTCAGTACCTGAATCGGTCGATTTTATGGCTGATGGGCGTGTAGACATAGAGAGTATGTTTTCTCCGGGCGTCTCTGCACTGAATGGTAAGGGAATTCCCGTGACCTACGCGGCTCCCAAAGAGGGGTATCGTGGTTGGCATGGGGTAATGTGCTTGTCGTCTGCTACGGTTGGCCGACAGAGAGACGTGGCTTATGAGTATATGAATTGGTGGTTGTCGGGTTGGGCCGGTGCGTTTATAGCACGACAAGGTTATTACATTTCGAACCCTCAACGTTCTCAGTCTGAACTCTCGCAAGCAGAATGGGACTATTGGTATCAAGGAAAGCCTGCATCTGGCGAGTTTAAAGGTACCGATGGCAAGGTCTCTGTACGCAAGGGAGATGTTCGTAGAGGTGGTAGTTACGAGAAACGGCTTAGCAATGTGGCTGTCTGGAACACCGTTATGCCAACTTACGAATATAGTTTACAAAAATGGTATGAATTTATTAGTGCTTGAGGACTAAGGCAGTATGTTTCGATCTCTTAAGATCCAAATATTGGTAATCTTGATCGCACTAGTATCTATACTAGTCGTGCAGGTTATTTTGTCTCGTGTTACTCAGTCGACGCTCAACCTTAACCAACAGTCTATGAGTGCATCTTATGCGAATGTTGGTTTGGTGTATGAGCTAGAACGAGATGTGATTGACCTTCAGCGTAATTTGTTGGTTTTCAAAGAAACAGCTAGCGACTTATCGGTATTACGTTTCTACGAATTAATGGATACAGTTGAAGCTCGTTTGGTGACCTTCGAGTCTAATATCGAAAATAATGCTTTGTTGAATATCAAAGATGGCTTGCTAGAACGAATGCGTGGACATCTACGCGACTACCGCGACAATTTTTCAAGTGTAGTGGATGGCCGCGGTCAGAGAGAATTGCTTTTCAACAAGGCAATTAAAGTAAATTTCAGCAATATTATTGAGCTTTTGGAGCAGTATAGTAAAGCCAATGATAATGCACGAAATGAGCCGTCCCTACTTGAAATGCGCTTTCAGCTTGAGTCAGCGCAACGTCATCTAAATGCCTACCTTATATTGCCAGACCAAGAAGACATTACGCTGTTGAATCATGCACTTGATCGTGCAGGAGAGGCAATACCTTCGGACTTCGAACAAACTATTGCAATCAAAAAACTACTTAAAAAAGTCAGAAGAAACGTGGTGCGCATAACGCAAGTCACCCGAGGGTACGTATTCTTGGTGAATGTGGTGATGGCTGGTTCAGCGAATGAATTTTTGTATTTGACTAAGTCTTTACGCGAAGCGGTAATTAGCGATCAAACAGAAATGAGTCGAACGACTAATCAGTCTGCCGCACAAATGCAGGTGCAAAACGATACCGTGTCGGTTGTGAGTATTTTGATGGCGCTGCTGATTGCTTTTTATCTCACTGCTCGCATCATTAATCCAATACGGCAGATCACCGAGGTATTTAGACACCTTGCTCGAGGTGACGACATTGAGGCGATTCCTGGCCACGATAGGCGAGATGAAATTGGTGATCTGGCAAGCGCGGCCGATGTCTTTCAGAGCAAGAACAAGCAAACTTCAGTCCTCTTAGAAGAGGCACACGATATGAACTCGCGGCAGGAAGAACTCAATGTCGCACTTGAACGAGAAAAGCTAAAGGCGGAGCAAGCTGCAGAAAGTAAGAGTATGTTTTTGGCAAATATGAGTCATGAGATTCGTACCCCGATGAACGGAATTATCGGTTTGGTTGATTTAACCTTAAAAACTGATCTAAACGATCAACAGCGACACTATCAGAAAAAAGTGGCTTATTCTGGCCAAATAATGATGAACGTGATTAACGACATTTTGGACTTCTCCAAAATAGAAGCTGGCAAGATGGATATCGAGTCAGTTGAGTTTGAGTTAGATGATGTCATTGAAAATATCATCTCGTCAATGGGCGTTCGTTTAGACGGGAAGGCATTGAAGTTTCGTATACATACAACCGCTACTGTACCTAAAACGCTGATAGGTGACCCACTTAGAATTAGTCAGATTCTACTCAACCTTTGTAGTAATGCGATTAAATTTACAGATGATGGAGTCGTTGAAGTTGTGCTCGATTATCACGATGGTCGATTATCTACTTTGGTTCGGGATACGGGTATCGGCATGACGGAAGGTCAACTATCGCGAATTTTTGAATCTTTCACTCAAGCAGATGGATCGACTAGTAGGCAGTTCGGCGGTACCGGACTCGGTTTGACTATTGTTAAGCAGCTCTGTGAAATGATGGGCGGTCAGGTTTCAGCAGATTCAACAAAAGGTGAGGGTAGTTGTTTCACTGTTGATATAAATATTGAAGCTCTTGGTGAACAATTACTTCTACAGCCAGTCGAATCTCCACGGCCACTTCACTATTTTGGCGAAGTGGAAAATATGTCAATTACCGAAGATTGTTTTAACTCCCTCTCTCTTAAGCCATTTATGCATCCGATAAGCGATCTTGAGACGGTTGTGGCAGAGGCATCTGAAAAAATTGCGGTTCTGATTGATGCGCCTTCTTATCACTACCTACAGACAAATGAGGCGCGCTTGAAAGCGATAAACTCAGAGACTGTCAGCGTGGCATTTGTGATGGATACGCAGATGGAGGGCATCGTTGAGAAAATATGTTGGCAGTTTGATGTGGTTGTCTTATCACACCCTTTTTCGGCATCGACCATACAGAGTTTTCTAACATCGTTGTTGAACGAATCAAATCAACGTGAGGCTGAGAACGCTGCTGTTAAGAATGAAATACCGCAATTCACCGGGCATGTGTTGCTGGTTGAAGATAACAAGGTCAATCAACTTGTTGCCAAGCATATGATTGAACTGGTTGGCTTGAGTTGTGATGTTGCGGAAAATGGTAAAGAGGCAGTTGCGGCTGTATCTGATGCAGACGCCTATGACCTAGTGCTGATGGACGTTCAAATGCCCGTTATGGATGGTTATGAAGCGACACGTCGTATTCGCGAGGCGGGAATGACCGAGCTAGCAATATGCGGTTTATCCGCCAACGCCATGGCTCAGGATATTAATAACGCTAAAGCTGCAGGTATGGACGACTACTTAACCAAGCCGATTGAGCTAGAAAAGCTAAATGAAATTTTCAGTAAGTACCTTGATAATACGCCCTAAGAATATACTAGGGTCCTGTCGCACTTCGTTATGACTCTCTATAACATGTCAACAACGTTAAGTTATAACTAATAAAATGAAGAGAAATCCATGATTATTGATGCTTGGGCTCAACACCCGACATTACGCCATATACAAGACCCAATCTTTGACTCCCTGAAGCGATGGACCAAGATACCTGAACCCAAAGTAGAGTTACCAGTTGCAGTTACTGTTGGCATGATGGATGAAGCGTCTGTAGACAAAAGCCTTATTTCAGCTTGGGTCGCTCCCAGTAAGGTGATGATTTCGAATGACGAAGTTGCCTCGTTCGTTTCAGAAGCACCAGATAGATTGATTGGCGTCGGGTCAGTTGATATTTCGAAGCCGGTTCAGGCGGTGAAAGAGCTTAGACGATGTATCAATGAATTAGGTTTTAAAGCGATTCGGGTACTACCTTGGTTATGGGGCTTACCGCCAACTGATCGACTTTTTTACCCTATCTATACAGCCTGTGTGGAACTTGGCGTTCCTTTTTGTACTCAAATTGGACATACCGGCCCCTTGATGAGCAGTGAAGTTGGTCGGCCAATCTATCTCGACCAAGTCGCGTTGGATTTTCCTGAACTCGTGATTGTCGGTGGGCATATTGGCTACCCATGGACTGATGAAGCGGTGGCAGTGGCAACCAAACATGAGCATGTTTATATCGATACCTCCGCCTATACAGCTAATCGTTATCCAGATTCGCTGGTTGAATTTATGAAAGGTCATGGTCGTACTAAGGTGTTATTTGGTACCAATTATCCGATGATCATGCCTAGCAAAGCCTTGAAAGGGCTCGATGAACTTTATCTTGATGAGGAGGTTTCGAGGATGTTTTTATCTGGTAACGCGCAAAGAGTATTCGATATTTAGTAAACAAAATTAATTATGATGGTTCGCTTCTGCTACAAAAAATGCACTTTTACGGAGCCGGTCATCATGCCAGGTGTGACAGCAAAGAAGTCTTTGAATGATCTTGCAAAGTGAGCACTGTCAGCGAAACCAGCTTCTAGACTTGCCTCTGCCATCGACATGCCCTTCATAAGGTAAATACCACCTCGACGTACCTTTTCCATAAGAATATAACTCTTGATCGGAATATCGAGCTCTTCTTTGAATAGGTGTGATAAACGATCGGCGGAAACACCTACTTCTCTGGCATATACGTCTAGGGCGCTAATCTCAGGGAGCTCTTTTCTGATTTTTTGTGCGATGTAGATGGCGCGCATGTCCATTTTTATGCGAACTGGTGAATAGCCATCGATCGCGTTTAGCAAACTAGTGCAACCCCGGGTAAATTTTGCTGAGTCGAGGCGCTCGTTGAGGGCGTCATTGATCCAATCCGCTTGTAGCATTGCTTCGTCTAAATGAACTGCTACTAACGTTCTACCATTAAGAAACTTGGCTATAGAATGGTATTCGAAGGATAAGGGAAAATAGTTTATTGCCAGACAATATGCTTTTTCGGTATCGAGTGTCCGAGGGGTACTACGTTTAAGCAGAGCAGAAGTTAATTTTTTTTTGGTGCCATTTTGATCGTGCAAACAAAAGGGTTCATTATTTAATGAGACCAATAAAGTCATGCCGCTTCGCTGTTGAAAGTCGTAGGTACCTTCAGGAAAAATAGTGAAGTAAAAGTCATCCCAAATATAGGCGAAATGAGGCTTATTTTTTGTCATAGAGCGAGCCTAAAGTAGAGCATTAAATAAAGGGTCAAAGCCGAGAGGAACTTAGCTAAGCCAAGCTTGTGTTTCTGTATCTTCAGAGAGTTTTTTATTTTTTACCACCGAGAACCCCGAGACGCTTCGCTTCACAGAGAAGGTCGTTGTTGTTTCTGTTCCTTTCTCGGTGTCTCTCGGTGCCCTCTGTGGTCAATGCTGTTTGTCTTAAATAAGTGCCATTCAGCTTTGAGCCCTTTAATCACTTTAATCAAATTACTTTAACAAGTCGAAGAATTGATTCTTGATCGTTGCATAGCAAATTGGCTTAGCGCTTAGGTGATGGACTAAGCCCGAGTCTTGACCTGGAATTTCAGGGATGAAATCTGCCACGTCGACTAGCGGTACTTGAGCGCCTCCAGCAAAGAACTTGGCTTGTGCGTACTCGCTGTTAAAGTGAGGTACGACGCCATCGTATCGGCTGCTACACAGCATCATTGGCGTTTGCGGTATAAAGTCAGACACTTCATTTTGTGCCAAGGCTTCTCGCATTGGGTGTACTCCGCTAACAAAATCATCGATGAAGTCAGCTTGTAATGCCAAGGTCGGATCATTCGGTAGTAGGCCAGACATAATGAACTCCAATACGCTTAACTCACCCGGAAACCCGTTAGCAATGATTGGTTCCGAGCTAGGAAGTGCGACGTCTGAAAGTTCGTCATACATTGTGCCATATATATTTTGATAGCTCTGAAGCGTATAGCTAAATAGCACGCCAGCAGAGGAATTTGGAATAGCAGGTGTGTTAAACGCATCGACAAAAGTGGCTTCCAATTCGAACGGTCCGGCCATTGGTGCTGATGCCACTAGATCAAACTCGTCCAAATAATTTGCTTCTATTTCTCGCTGTGTCGCCATTGCCGTATGACCACCTTGAGAGAAGCCCTTCAACATGACTTTTCCAGACAGCTCGACGCCTAAAGCCAGCGCCATATGACGTGCGGCGCGTAAGCCATCAATCATGCTGCGAGCTTCTGAGTCTCTATGTAGGAATGGATGATAGTCGTAATCAGAGGTGCCTAATCCAACATAGTCTACGTTAACAGAGACATAACCGTGTGACGTAAAAATAGCATGGTCAAGCATCATGTTTTCAACGCTTGCTTCGGTGTAACCCGCTTTAGTGCGAGTCCCATGACCATCTGCTAGTAACGGGAATGGGCCATCACAACCAGGGCCTACAGGAATCGAAAATGCGGCAGACAAATCGACAGGCTCACCGTCTACACCAACGCTCTCATATTCGATTTGAAACAACTTAACATCGCACTCTGCCAGGCCGGTTAGTTGTGTTAAACCTTTGTCTGCCATTGCGGTATCGATCTCTTCCTGAGTTACCTTGGCTATAAAGTTGACGTCTTTGATCCAACCTTTGTCTTGGCAGCCACTTGAAACTACGAGGGCACTACCAATTAGTAAGCTGGTTGCGAGCTTTATTTTCGAAGACTGTCGAAATAGATGTTGAATCGATGAAATACTTGATGGGATGATTTTCACTTTTGTTCTCCAGATTATTGTTAGGAACAAAAGTGTAGCGAGAGAAGGTGGCGGTAATATTGAAGCTAGCTGCTAGTTTTTGATATCAGTCTTGAATCAAATGTGACTGAGGTCACAGGGCGGGGTATTGAGTTTTTATAAAATTCGAAAATCGAAGGGTCAATGCTTTGAACAAAACCAAAGTGCAAATTAGTGACATAGTGTTTTTGATAGATGACATGTCAATTTGTGTTGCTACACGCTTTTCGGGCATAAATAGCCCAAAAAACAGCAAAAAAAGCTGGCACGCTACCTGCAATACCCTAAGTACGTGACAAGAGATGAGATATTTCTCTAGGCCGAACTTAAGACTGAAACAAAAACGAATAACCTAATTAAACATCCTTTGGAGGATACCAAAATGTCAGTAGATATGTTTCTAAAAATAGACGGAGTAGAAGGCGAAGCAGTAGACCATAAGCATGGTAAAGAAATTGATGTTTTGGCATGGAGCTGGGGCATGAGCCAGTCAGGGTCAATGCATGTAGGCGGTGGCGGCGGTGCGGGCAAAGTTGCGGTTCAAGATATCTCGTTAACCAAGTATGTAGATAGGTCTTCTCCAAACCTAATGAACACATGTATGACCGGTAAGCATTATGCCAATGCGACAATCACGGTTCGTAAAGCTGGCGATAAGCCTGTTGAGTATTACATTATTGTGATGACCGATGTGCTTGTTACGTCTGTTTCAACCGGTGGCAGTGGTGGTGAAGATCGTCTAACTGAAAATGTGAGCTTGAACTTCGCTAAGGTTGAAGTGAAGTACACGCCTCAAGCAAAAGATGGTACTGCAGGCGCACAAGTTGAAACTGGATTTAATATTGAAGAAAATGTCGCGATCTAAGCCAGAAAAGCGCAATGGTTTACATTGATCACTGCGCTTGAAGCCTTACCTATAAAAACCTAGGTAGAGACGTTACAACGTCAAACTTTAGAAAGGACTCTAACATGACTATTGCCGCAATATTTTGTATCGGGACAGGGCACGACCATTCAGAAGATGCCAATGTACTGGTAAAACTCCATTCAGCCTGCACCTTGCGAGACTTGGGTGTTGAGGGCAATCATACCAAAGACAAAACCGACACAGCTCGTATTAGTACAACGAGTATTCCCACTGCCTCTAACGGTGGGTGGACATGGCTTAACGAAGGCCAAAATAATATTAGCGGTGGAATGAAAGCGCAAAGTAGCGCTAACGCAGACCTTGTTGAAGCGCTTCCATCATTGCCAGAACATGTCATTCTTGTTGGTCATAGTCGAGGCGCCATTTGTTGTTTGAGAATCGCTGCTGAGTTACAAAAAAGGTTAAAAGGTAAATCACCCAAGTGCCACATCTTTTTATATGATCCGGTCAAACGACAACGACAAGGTACCGATTGGTATAACCGTACTATTCATGCAAATGTTCAAAACCTTAAGATCATCGCGATGGAAGATGAAGACAAAATGGAACTCAATGTAAAAGCGTTTAAATTGATGGCGGTTAAGCGCGGTGCAAATGGAATTGAAATAGACGAAGGGAATTACTTACGATTACCCGGCACGCACGGTACTGCGACTCAAGTGATGGGGTTTCCGATTGGTCAGGTCGGTTATATGTTGGCGATAGAGTTCTTGAATTCATTGGGTGGTGCGAAGGTTCCCAATGCTGCTGCTATGGACCTCAGTAACGAAGCATTCTGTTTGCAGTACTATAAAATTAATGGCGTAAACCCGATCATAAATGGCAAAAGAATGGTCAACGATGTGATTGGAAAAAACGTGACTTCAATGACCCCGACTAGTAGTAAGCCACACACTCTGGGGAACCGAAACGAAGTACTCAACAAGTTGGCGGGCGTAAACCCTTATCAAGGTTCTGGTTTTTTCATCAACCGGGATCATGCAAGTCGATTCTGTGCTGCCTACCCCGCGTTAGGGCCTCATTTAACTGGCGCTGGTGTATTGGATACAGCGCCCGTTAAACGTGATTTGAAAAAACTGAAAATGCGTGACCCAAATTGTTATAAAGCGGCCAAGAAGCTAGCAGCGCTCTAGGCCTGATGAAGGTAAACGCATTCACCTACTTTTACGCTATTGCTGCGCCCGCTTTATTCTTTTTTATCGCAGGGCTATCTTGCAAAATCATATCTGCGGCTTTTTCCGCAATAGCGACAGTTGTCGCATTGGTATTACCGCTGACTATAGTAGGCATAATAGAGGCATCGACTACTCTTAAGTTCTCAATACCATGCACCTTCAAAGTCTCATCGACCACGGCCATCGGGTCATTACCCATCTTGCAGGTACCTACGGGGTGATAAACTAAGCCCAGTAAGTCTTTACATTTTTGAAATATTTCTTCGTCGCTTTCAATCTGAGCGCCTGGGTGTATTTCTTCTCCACGGTATTCATCAAACGCGTTTGATCTAAGAATTTCTCGGGCGACTTTTATACCATTTACTAATGTTTTCTGGTCTTCAGGGTCTGAAAAGAAATTGAAGTCTATTTTTACGGCGTCTCTTGGCTTGGCTGACTTTAATGTCACTTCGCCCCGACTTTTTGGGTTAAGAACACAGACATGAAGAGAGTACCCGTGCTTGGCCATAAGTTTTAAATTTCGGCCACTATCATCATATAACAATGGGACAAAATGCATTTGAATGTCTGGGATGTCTACTTCGGGGCTAGATTTTAGAAAAGCTCCCGCCTGGGTAATCGAATTCGACAGCTTGCCAGTTTTAGATTTTAGATAGGTGAGCGTATCGGGCAGCATTTTAAGCAAGCTAAGTGGCGACACAGAAAAGCCATCGGTCTTTTTACTTTTAACCAAAACACATGCGTCGACATGTTCTTGTAGATTTTTACCGACACCGGGTAAATCATGTTTGACGGTAATATTATGTTGTTGC
>ENA-OSET01001609-OSET01001609.1-sediment-metagenome-genome-assembly--contig:-NODE-1609-length-23254-cov-4.245329_pt1 | contig 23254 bp, 16 predicted proteins | sample MGYA00237882_ERZ534229 | MGnify/ENA primary metagenome ERZ534229 (study PRJEB26408, sample SAMN06266212) | sediment metagenome | isolation source: Hudson Canyon methane seep mesocosm | place... | reverse complement strand
GGCCTGAAGTAATCAAGCTAATACTAACAATGAGAATAGCGGCAGTGAATGCGAGCGTTGCTCCACGGTTCTCTATCGATTTTTCAGCAAGGGGTCGAAAAATATTGTCACGAAAATGTTCGAATTTGAGGTCGAGCTTTTCTCGTGCTGAGCCCGGTCTCGTTGCTTTAAAAGACTTTTGAAACGAGTGATTTAAGTGCCCAGGTAAAATGAGAAAGCACTCGATAATTGATGCAATGATAACGCAAATAATCACTAACGGAATATCGAACAATATGTTGCCAATAATGCCGCTGATGAGCATAAGGGGGAGGAAGGCCGAAATGGTGGTTAGAGAAGAAGACATGACCGGTATAAACATTCGCCTAGCGCCACCTTCAGCTGCTTTCAGGGGGTTTTCACCTTGAGAGTAATGAGTAAGCGCATCTTCACCGACCACGATAGCGTCATCGACGATGATGCCAAGCGCCATGATGAGCGCAAACATGCTTACCATATTGATACTGCCGCCAAACATATAAAGAACTGCTAATGTGCCCATAAAGGAGATGGGAATTCCAATGGCTACCCAAAAGGCCACTCGTCCGTTTAAGAAAATAAACAGAATGCTGATAACGAGAATTAGTCCTCCAAGCCCGTTTTTAATGAGTAGGTTGATCCTGTCTTCTATCAGAATATAAGCCTCGTTATATGAAGCAAGGTGAACACTGTTGGGTAACTTAGGTTTTGTGTCAGCCAACCAGTTGTTTAAGGTCTTAGCCGCTTTGAGGGTGTCAGACGTAGGCGTGCGTAATACGCGCAGCAACACAGCGGGTTTATCCTGATAGAAAATTTCAATTTGAGTATTCTTATTCCGTTTTTCGACGGTAGAGATATCATCAAGGCGTAGACGTGATCCTGACTGTGTTGTTAGAACGACAAGGTCTTTAAATCCTTTCTCACTTCGTCTTTGCTCGGTACTTCGTAGTTCTTTTGCCGACTCGTTCTTACCGCTGGTGCCCGCGGGAATGTCTCGACTAGCGTTGAGAACACGTTGTCCGATTTGCGGTAAGGACAAATGCAAATTATTAATCTGTTCAGTCGTGACTTGAATCGCTATTTCTTGTTTGGGCAAGCCTACAAATTCAACTTTTGCCACGCCTTGATCGAGCAACTCTCGTTCAAACTGATAGGCCAGCGGGCGAAGCTCTTCTAGGCTCGCGTCAGATGATAGGATGAGTGTGGCAACATCTTCATTGAGCGAAAATTTAGAGACCTCGGGTTCTTCAGAATCGGAAGGCAAGTTTCGGACAAGGCTGACATTTTCTTTGACCTGATTCAGCGCTAGCCCCATGTCGGTACCATCACTGTATTCGAGTGAAATAAATGCGGAGCCCCGATAGGAAGTAGATTTCATTTCTGTTACATAGTCTAACGACCTTAGTTGCTGCTCGATGGGCGTGACAATAGATTTTGCAACGTCTTCTGCTGTGGCGCCTGGCCATGAAACCCTGATCGTGATGAAGTCTGGCTCAAAGCTGGGCAAAAATTGTGTATTCAGTTTTACCAGGGATACCGCACCCGCCATAAGCATTATGAGCATTAACAGATTGGCCGCTACTTTATGCTGAGCAAATTTGCCGATTAGGTCTTCACGGTGTGCTGAAGGGTTGTCAGGTTGATTGGCGCTCATCTTATTCGCCCCTAGCTTTGACTTTTAGACCGGATATAGCATTGGGCAGCTGAGTGATGATTATTGAATCACCAGCGCTTATTTTATCGCTCTTAAGTATGACCTGGTCTTGGCCTGAATCAGAAGATAATTGCTTGCCTAAGATCTTGGTGTGGATCGATATTAGCCGTCCGTCTTCTATTCGATATATGCGATTCGATCCATATATCGCCGAGACGGGGAGAGTGATGACTTCTGCTAATGGCGGTAGCTGTACTCTTACCTCAAGTGCGCTATTGAGGACGAGAGACTCTTCATGTTGGTTCTCGTCGGGCAGAGTGAACAACGCATCTATGCCGCCAGTTCCACTGTTGGCTTGCCCCGAAAGCCGCTTTAGTTGTAGCGGAATAATCTGACCATAACTCTCTGCTTGAGCATTAATTAATGTGTCTCCCGCAAGTGCTTTTTTGATCAGTTCGATATGTCTGTCAGGTAGCTGAGCTCTTACTTCCATATTATTCTTATCGTAGATGCTGACGAGCGTTTGTCCTGCCTGTATCAGTTCACCCGGTGAAACTTCGACAGAGGTAATGATCCCGTCAAATGGAGCGCGTATGTGAGTGAGGTTGACGTCGATCTGTACATCTCTTAGGATCGCGTTCGCACGATCTAAGCGGGCCTGTAGCTGTGCGAGTCGGCTAGGGTGGTCGGCGATATTAAGCTTTCTAGCATTGACGGCTAGGGTTTGCTGCGCTCGTTGAGACTCAGCATTGTCGTATCGCTCTTGAGCGACTAGGTTTGAAACTTTGAGTTTGGCTTGGCGTCCGACAGCTTTTTTAGCAATATCCAAGAGCCTAACTTCTTCTTTGAGTGATTTTTTATCTGAGGCGAAGCGATTATTCTCTGACTTGATCAGCGCTTCTAACTCATTAACATCGGCAGTTCTCTGAGCTGCAACTAAGTTTATTTTCTCTTGATCGAGCTCAATCAATACATCTCCGTATTTGACTAACTGTCCTTCTCTAACCAGCAGTTTTTCGACTTCAGCGCCAATTGTTGCACTTAGCTGTGAGTTAAAAGGAGACTCTACGTGGCCGAGTAATAGAAGCTCTGGGCTAGCGGTGACAAACTCTGCTGGTTTGATCGACACTAGCCATTCTTTTTCTTTCGATTCGATGGTAGGTGGGCTTGGCTTTGTCGCCATTAGTAAGGTGGCGATCAAGGCCGCTGCAGCGATTATAGCCAGGGGCAATATCCAGGCATGTTTTTGGTGGAGTGTTTTAAATCGATTCATAATGGTGTCTCATTGTTAGCTCTGAAAATCACCCCAGAGCCATTGTAAAATACTTAAGCATGCAACGGGTGCGGTTTCGGTTCGCATGACTCTTGGGCCAAATGTGCAAGGTGTGAAGTTTGACTTGATCGCTAGTTCAATTTCTACTTCGCTAAGTCCACCTTCAGGGCCAATGAGCAGGTCGATACTTTTTGGTTTTTCCTTTATTTGGTCAAGCCTTTGAGAGTCTCGATGGTGTAGTACGAGCGATAGATCTCCCTTGCGAGACTTGACCCAATTTTCTACTGTCTCGATGGGATTAATTTTAGGTACGAAAGCGCGGCCACATTGCTCTGCGGCATTAATTGCTACTTGTTGCCAATGGCTAATTCGCTTCAACTCCCTTTCAGAGTTTAGTCGTAACTCGCACCGCTCGCTCATTAGGGGCGTAATTTCGCTAACACCCATTTCAGTACTTTTTTGTATGGCGTAGTCCATACGGTCGCCGCGAGACATAACCTGACCCAAGTGAGTGGTAATTGTGGATTCACTTGTCGATAATTCTTTTTCTGTGACCTGAACAGAAACCGATTTTTTTGTAGCGTCCACGATATGAGCGGAATAGAAATAGCCGGAGTTATTGAATAAGCGCATCTTGTCTCCCGATTTCATTCGCAACACCTTTACAAGGTGTTGCGCTGTTTGCCCGTTTAATTGGGTTTCTTCTTGTTCTGATAAAGCGGAATCGGTATATATGTTGGGGATACGCATATGCTAGGGGGTCTTTTATAACGAGCAGTTTGCCTAAAGAACTTCATTATGAATAAAGCAGGCTAAGTCGTCTATCCTGAAAGGTGCAAATATTGTGTAAAGACTGTTCCAGAGGTTTATATATGACTGAATGTTTCTGAAACTGGCTTGGCCAGATCGCCTTTTCCGTTCTATTTTTAATGTGCTTTAGAGTTTTCAGTTCTATGAGCTTCGAATTCTAGTTTCTAAATGCTATATTGTGCGTCACCTCTGTTTCTGACGTTGAAATTATGAAGTATCTAAAGCACTTTAATAAGCAGCTAAAAAGTATGCGCGATAAGCAGTCTCTGTCGATTGAGACCGTGGCGGAATACTGCATGGTTGATTCTACGCTCGTGAATTTATGGGAGGCAGATGACGTTTCCAAACGCTGCTATCCAAGCTTAGATAACTTGTTAGATCTTTGTTTTAAAACCAATATGTCTTTAGAGACGTTTATAGACTTGCCGGACAAGTCTGATGATCATCAGCTTGATTTGCCCGGCATTAGTGTAGAAAACGCACTGGATATTAATGACTCTTTGAACGAGCTTGATAAAGCGATTGAGAAACTCGTTCCAACTGAAGACGAAAAAGAGTTACTCAGAAAATTCCGTCGGAGTGACAAACAAAGCAAGGAGCTGATTCTTCAGCTCATTGCTTGATCTCAGATGCTCATTGCTTGATGTCAGATAATAGGTGTTGAGTTGCTTCACTAACGCGGTTTTCAAGCGGTGAAAATAGCTCACTACCCAAGCCCACTTTTGTATACCAATCGAATAGTGATGCGGTAAGTTGTGATTCTCGACTCAAACTCTGATTCGATGATGACATCCCTTCAGAAAGCCGGCTCACTTGAAGTTGCATTCTTAGTTCTCTTTCTGAATCTGGAGAGTCTATGCCGGCCGCAATTTCGCATGCAATACATAAGGACCTGGCTTGGTCGTCAGAAACAGTATTACTTGTCTTCACTGCACCAGCCTTGACAGAAATCCAGAGCTCTTTCAGAGCTAACTCCAATTGCTTAGGCAAGGGGAGTTGTGATTCGAACGAGACATCTAGTTCGTTGTCGTCGTTTGATACTTCTTTTGAGAAAAGCTTACGGCACAGAGTAGACTTTCGTTGGATCTCTGACCACTCCATTAATAGTTGTTTGTTTTCTTGTAAGGCGATTGCATTCTTGATTTCTTTAACCGCTGCTTCGAAGCGCTGGTGCTGTTTTTCAAGCGCCTTTGATGGGATCGAAGGGAGTGACTTGTGTTGCTTTCGGAAATTAGAAATTGCGGATTTCAGCTCCTCTAATGATGCTTCACTTAGAGATTTCGCAAACTGTTCGATTGAATCACAAAATTCATTTGAAGCTAGCAAATTCTTTTCAATTTCTTCACGTTTTTCAGTTTTAGCAACATCGCGTCGTGCGAATATTTGATCGCATGCTTTTCTGAAATTAGACCATTGAAGTCGTTCTTGTTTGTGAGATGTAATACCAATTTTTTGCCACTGTTGTTGAAGTGACTTAGCCTGATTCATAGCTTGGTCTAGATCTTCTAATTCGATTAAGCTCTTAGCGGTTTCGACAATGTTTGACTTTGCGGTCAGGTTTTTGGCTCTTTCTGTATCCAGTTTTTCATCGAATCGTTTTACTAATGTATTAAATTTTGATTGCAGCGATTTGTTGACTTTAAAGTCGACTGGATAAGCATTTTTCCATTCGATTTTGGCTTGTTTATTGATTTTTTCTGCTGCTTTCCAGTCTGCATTTTCCCAATCGTTATTCGAAATAAAGTCTTCGACTTGGGTGATGATCTGTTCGCGCTTTGTTATGTTGTTCTTCTTTAATTGACCTTGTTCGTCAAAGAAGTTCTTGCAAGGTTCGTAGGCTATATCTGATGCAGACTTAAAGCGAACCCACAAAGATTGGTCGGCGGCTCCTCCGAAGCTTTTCCATTCTCTTTGCATCGCCTTAATTTTATCTGCTTTTTCTAGTGGCTCGATATGATTGTCTGATAAGCGCTCCATTGCCTCACACAGCGCAACTTGTCTTGGGTTTGATGCAAAACCTTGCCAATCTCTTAGTTCATTGAGCTGATTAACTCTAAGCGTGAGCTGGTTCTGAACTCTTTCGCTCTGTTTGGCACCAATTAAACTCAGCTGGCGAAGAATATCTTTGTGAATTTTACTCGATTTTTTGAGCTGTTTTTCTTCGAGTGCAATGTCGAGTAGAGAGATAAGTTTTTCGACTTTCTCGAGAATTTCTTGAGAATTCTCTGCGAATTTCTTTTTGATCTGGGCCGAATGTCCAAGAGACTCATTGCCTTTTTCTAGCAGATCGGGGAGTGCATATTCGTTGGGCCAGTCAACCTTATTTAACGCTCTCTTAAGATGCTTGGTGAGTTGGTCTGTACGGGCCACATCTTTTTTAGCTGATGCCTTACTTAATTCTTCGATATTGCTGCTTATATCGCTTTGGTTTTCAGAAAATGATTTTAACGATTTGAGATACGTTCTCATTTCGGTCATTAGTAGTTGATAATGTTTGGCCTGAGATTTGTCAATTTTAAGTTGCCTGGTAGCTTCTAACCATCGATTTTCTTGCGTCTTAATAACAGCATCTATCGCAGAAATATCATTTGTCGAAGAGGGCGCATTACGAAATCTTTTCAGTGTGTCGCTCAAGGTAAATAGAGTCGCTTCTTGCTCGTCCCCTCCAGTTTGTATAAGCTTTTCTCTATCGTCAGCTTCTTGCTTTTGTTTTTGTGCTGCGAGAATTCTCTCATCACAGCAAGTTTTAGCTTGCTGATAAAGAGCTGCTTGCGCTTCGTTAGCGCTATCGTATACGACGCTCCATCGAGCTTGAATGTTATTTAACTTAGCTTCGTAATGTTGCAGAACCTCTGTTTTTGCATGAGCTTCAATATCGACTAATATCTTTTCAAGATTCTGTTTTTGATTTTCAAGCGACGAGGCTCGTGATTTCAATTCAGATAATTTTGTCTTTGTGATTTGATACACGGATTTATCACTGGACTTTGCTGCTGTTAATAACGCATTTAGCTGAACTTCTGACTCTATTAATTCAGCAGCAGCCTGCCTTAATTTACTCGTCTTACTGGAGGTAGCGATCTTCAGTAAAGCGTCAGGGCTTTCGATGCGAGCTAAGCCAGAAATAAAGGAATCTGCTTGATTCGATTTGATGATCATTTCAGTCAACAAATCAGTGTCGAGTATCAAGTCAAAAATACTTAGTGATTGCGCATTCGCTAGCTCATAGAGCTTTTGTTCAATGGCCGGTTGAGTGGCTGTGTCGGCTTTTTTATGCAGTTTTATTAAAACTTGAGTGTCAGAGAGCTTCTCAATGGCGCAAATGCGTACTGTGGTCTCTTTATCTGATTCAGCAAGCGAGATAATAACCTTGTGGTCCTCATCTTGCTGGGGGTTCAGTTCGTTTAGTGCGTCTAAACGAACTTGAGTATTTTTACTTTGCCACTTAGGTTTAAATAGCTTTGAAAGAAAGGTAGCCATGTTGATTCCTGCTTTTCTGAGATATTCACTATACTCTTGTTAAACAATTTTCCATGTTGCTCAAACGCTTAGCGCTGCATGGATTGAAATAAAACGAATAAACCTAAAACATAAATGAATGTTGATTTACTCGCTAGTTCGAGCCCGATTTACGATCGATCGCGACTTAAATCTAAGGCTCTCAATGTTTGCAGTATCGCTTGTGTTTGGTAGATTTTTTGTATACTGCAATAGCGAGGCAGTAGTTTAACGCAGCTATTTATAAAAAGCTGCAAAGTGAGGGAATTTGTCCAGTCAATTATTAGAGGTCAAGACTAAAGCCGTTAGCTATTTGTCGCGGCGAGAGCATGGTGTCCACGAAATACAAACTAAACTGTTGCAGAAAGGGTTCGATAAACAATGGGTGGATCAAGCCATCGAAGAGTTGGTGGCTGACGATTATTTAAATGAAAGTCGTTATGTCGAGATGATGTTTAGACATCACTTTGAAAGAGGTAACGGCCCCAACAAAATTCGCTATATTTTGCGGCAGAATAAAGTTGCAAATACCTTGGTCCAGGAACAGTTTGAAGCATTCGATGTCGATTGGTCTGACGCAGCAAGAAGAGCAAAAATTAAACGCTTTGGCGAAGAGCCGCTACCTAAAGAATTTGAATCGAAGCTAAAGGAAAAGGCACGACAATTTCGCTTTCTAATGAATAGGGGGTTTGATCATGGCGACATAGAGGCCATACTAGGTGAATGATTCGAGATAGTATCTCTATTAACTATGGGCTTTTCTTGTCATATTCAGCTGCAAGGTTTTTAAGTAGCTTGCCAAATATTTTAATAAAAACGTTCTGAATTAGAGTCCCTGTCACGCGCCCAACTATCGTCCCTTTAGTGCTTAGGCGAGATTCCCAATCAATTCGTGTTCCATTCGCTATCGTATGGAGTGACACTTTTGCGTACTCATGCTTTGCTAGTGATGAAGGGTTGATTATCAGATACTGGAAAGAATTTGGTCGATCAAATGCGGTAATTTCTTCTTCAAGAGAAAGCCCGGGGGCGCGAACGTGACGGATAGCACCGAGGCCATTTTTTTCATTAATACCAGGATTCGTTACCGAAGTAGAAGACAATGCTAGGGTACTCAAAAAATTTTCGTGGTCAGATATGCGATCGAAGACGTCTTCAATGGGCGCGTTTATTGTCTGGCTTGCAAACATGGTCTTTTCGATACGAGTCATTTTGTTACCTGTGTCTAATTATGGTGAGACGCTAAGGCCCGATTAAGTCGCTAATTAGCATCTTCGCTATTTTTTTGTTTTTCTCATTTAGTTTTGCATCGAAGCCAATATTTCTCATCCAGCCGCCACCAAATGATAGGCACATTATCGTGTAGGCTGTTTGTACGCGTTCTAGGCTGTTGGCATTCGGAATATGCTCTTTGAGTTCGTCATCCAGGCCAAGATGAAAGCTATCATAGAGTGTTTTAACGGCTTGTTGAACATGGGCGTCGTAAAGACTAACCGGTAATAAGGCGGCTACTAGTTTGGTGGCTGGCAGGTTGCTAAAGTCTTCGCTAAAAATATAGTCAATTGCGTAATTGAATCGCTCGGTTGGGTCCTCTCGGTCAATTGCATTCAATACGGTGGTATTAAACTTTTCGATAATGCGATTAACGCCTACCTCAATTAGTTTGTTGCGGTTTCCTACATAGTGGCGAACCATTCTTCGAGCCATACCGGCTTCGTCAGCGATGTTGTCGAGCGTGGTACTTTGCAAGCCTTTTGCTTCAATACAGCGCTCGAATGCGTCAAGAATAGTGGTTACTTTTTCTGCCTTAAGGCTTTTTCGACCCATTATGTTTGTGTCCGAATGACAAGAATAATACAGTCGAGATGATAATAGATAAGGCTAAAAATGCAATATAAGTTCTCATAAATGAGAATTTATATTGCCACGAACGAGAAATGATTTTATATTCCCATTATAGGGAATATAAAATCATTCATGTTAAGGCCAAAGAGATAAATGACTATGCGTAATAAGACAAAAATTGTAATTCCAAGTCCAAAACCAAACGGCCTTAGCATAGAGAGAGATGAAAACGGCGTACCGCATATTCAAGCTACTGATCACACTGGTGCATTATGGGGTAGTGGGTTTGTACATGGTTGTGACCGGTCAACTCAACTCTTGATGATGAGAATTTTGGGGCAGGGTCGAGTTTGTGAGCTGTTAGCTGATAACGAAGACTCTTTAGCAATTGACCGTTTTTTTAGGCGAGCTAATTGGTCTGAGAATATCGATGCTGAAATAGAAAAGCTCGACCAAAAAACATTATCGTTGATGAACTCTTACTGTGATGGCATAAACGCAGGGTTGGGCTCAAAGAAAATGTCGGCGTTAAAACTAATGGGGTATAAGCCCGAACCGTGGACGGTTGTCGACTCGATGTTAATTTCAAGAATGGTTAGCTACCTGACACTCGCTCAATCTCAAGCAGAGGTAGAACGGTTCTTTATCGAGCTGGTTCAGGGTGGGTTGTCTACTGAATGTTTAGCCGAACTGTTCCCAATAGATGTGAAGCACTTTGATCGAGATATGATAGAGAAGGTGTCGCTCGAAGAGAGAATTGTGCCCAACGAGCTTATTTGGAATATTGCTGTGCCCAGAATGATGGCGTCAAATAACTGGGTTGTATCAGGGAGTAAAACAGAGTCTGGTGCGGCGCTTATGGCAAATGATCCTCACTTGGAGGTGAACCGTTTACCAAACGTGTGGTGTGAGCAAAGTTTGAGTTGGGGAGATCAATATTTGATGGGAATGGGAATGCCGGGCTTGCCTGGTGTTGTGATTGGCCGCTCAAAAACGCTGGCTTGGGGGGCGACCTACACGTTTATGGACACTATTGATAATTGGGTTGAAGAGTGTGTTGATGGTAAGTTTCGTCGCGGTGATGATTGGCAAGAATTTACTCAGCGTGTAGAAATAATCAAAAGGAAAAAGCACCCGGATGAACGAGTCATATTTTATGAAAACATGCATGGTGTGCTTGAAGGAAACCCTTATGAAAATGGTTTTTACTTGGCCACAAGGTGGATTGCAGCTGAGTCTGGTTCTCGTTCTCTCATCGGTAGTTTGAAAATGGCGAATGCCAGAACCGCCGAGCAGGCTATGGATTACCTGGGTGATATCGAGTCCGCATGGAACTGGGTGATCTCTGACGCAGAGGGCAATATTGCGTATCAAATGTCTGGTTTGATGCCCAAAAGGCATGAAAATTGGAACGGGTTTGTTCCTGCGCCCGGTTGGGATAGTGACTACGACTGGAAAGGCGTGGTGGATAAGAGCCTATTGCCAAAGAGGTTCAACCCTAAAGAGGGTTATATTGTGACAGCCAATCAAGACTTGAATCATTGGGGTGAGGTATCGCCCATTAATATGCCGATGGGTGATTATCGTGCAAATAGGATCGAGGATGTACTGTCGAAAAGTGATCAGCATTCGATCGAGTCGACTAAACAACTTCAAATGGACGTTTATTCGCGTCAGGCGAGAATGTTCCTTGATGTGCTCTTGCCGATTTTAAGTGAAGAGGGAATAAACTCAAAGGCCAAAACGATACTTGAAGATTGGGATTGTTGTTACGGTTTCGACTCGATTGGCGCACCTCTGTTTGAAACATTTTATGAGGCGCTAAGAAGCGAAATATTTGGTATATCGAGCCAAGGGGTCGGACCAGAGGTGATGAAACACTTGTCATCCAAGACCGGAATATTCATCGACTTCTATGACAACTTTGATAAGGCAATATTGAACTCTGACTCTAGGTGGCACAAAGATAAAAGCCGCGATGAAGCGTTTCTAGCTGCATTTAAAAAGATAGAAAATTCGTTTACCGGGCTACGATGGAAAGAGGTCAATACGGTCACGTTTACAAATATGTTATTCCAAGGAAAGTTACCCAAGTTTCTGGGTTTTGATTCCAGAGAAATTCCTTTACTGGGAGGTAGGGCGACGCCGCATCAGGGGCAGGTATATGAAAGTGCTGGCAGGAAAACTAGTTTCGCGCCTTCGGTTCGCCTAATTGCTGACTTGAGTGAAGAGCATTTATATACCTGTTTAGCCGGCGGACCTTCTGATAATCGCTTTTCGCGTTGGTATAAGTCTGGCTTGAAAAATTGGATATTGGGCAATTATAAAACACTGAAAAATTAATCGCTGAAGGGTGGAGGTGAGGGTGTAAAATAGCCCTTAGTCGCTATCAATGAAAATTATATAAGCGCTCGTCTTTGAGTAACTCAGGAAAGGCGTAGCGCACGTAATCCAAGCGAGATTGAATCTCGCCAGGTTGATTCATTTCTTTTAGGTTATTGAGGTGTTGTAAGGTTGCTTGGGTAAAGTTGGCTTTAAACGTTTCTTCTTGCCAGATTTTTGGGTCGCTAAGCTCAGCAATTTTCGCGTAGTCCCAAAAAACTATTGCTCTTTGAATTTCGCTTCCTTTTGTTAAATTATGAGCTGCTCTCTTATTTAGTCGAGATAAAAAATCACTTTTCTGTTGGACTTCGCTTAGTTGAGATGTGACGTTGGCAATGTCTATGATTTCTAACTGTTGATTTTTGATCTCAATGCCCGTGGTTTTCGAGATATGAAGTAGGGTTGCTAGGTAGTCAGATTGATTCAATAAATCATCTTCGGATGCATAGATAGCAATACGGTCGTAGGCTTGTATGAATACTGTCGAAACGTGCTGACTAATTTCTTCTGAAGGCCTGAGTTTATGCATTTCAAATAGCTCCCATAACGCGATATGCAAATAGGTGCCTTCATCCATGACCGCATCGAAGTTTAGTTGATGAACTTTTAACAAGCCTTCAATTGCGTCGTTTCGTTGTTCTTCAGATGTTGACTTAATGAGCGCAAGGTTGAAGAGTTTTTGAGCCTCTTGAGTTTGCCCTTCTATTTCGACCGCTTCAGTTCCTTGATCAATAAGGTTCTGAAATTCTAAGGACTCTGCATTGATGTTGATAGGTTCGTTAGAGGTAGTTGTAAGCGATTTGGTTCTGTCAGGTGAGTTAGAATTTTGGTCTGCTAAAGCCTTTGTCAGCTCAGCTCTCAGGTTTTTGGCTAAAGCCTTAGATGCGGCCAATTCTGATTTTAGATTATCGATAACCTCTTCTTCGTTAGAAATAATGACAATATCTTCGCTACCATTAAATTTATCGAGCGGTATCACGACTTGAAAGCTATAACCAAGGCAGAGGCCGAGGGCCAGCGCAGCGAGTGTTTTTGTTTTCATGGTTTATCTCGCTAGTTGATTGATGTGTTTTATTCTTGTTCGATAATTTGCTGGTCGAGCGTGGTAACTTCCATAATTGCCTGTCTTAGTTCTGCATTAAGTACCAAACTGGCATCGTCGACAATTTGTTCGATTTGTTTGCCGAATTCAAGTTTTCCATCGCTGTTAGGTCTGACCACAGACTTGTCTTGCAGTATGCCAATAAAGTTTCGAAATAGTGATTTATCAAAAAACTCGGGTGCGTTTAGGCCGAAAATAATGGACATTCTTTCGGCCATTAAAGTGCTTTGTTCTTCCAGCTCACTTGCATCAATTGCCCCCGAACCATTTTGAATCAGTACAGCAACGGATATGTAATATCGCTCCAGCGTTTGAATGATGAACTTGGAGAGGATCGATAGGTAAACAAATTGAGAGCTTCCTGGTTCAGGCCTATAAATAGTATCGCCTTTTCGTGTCAGCAATTTGTTTTCAATCAAGACTTCGAGCCATTGTTCAAAAATCTCATCAATTTCGTCTCTGTTCCACTGTAAGAACAGTTCTGATTTGATATAAGGGTGAATGGCTCTGAATACCGTATGCAGGCGTTGTTTTTCTAAGCTGCTGTTATTTTGCAGAAGGCAGGCAATTAATGAGGGAACCGCGAAGAAGTGCAGAATATTATTTCTGTTATAAGTTAGTGATATCGCATTCCTGTCGCTAAGGCTGATGATGTCGCCTAGCGCTTGCTTTTGACGGTGAACCAAATTCATTGATTCCGCATATTCGATCCAATCTTCACCTGAACCTTCGGTAAACGACATTGTCTGACTATATGGATTAGCTTTGAGTAGATCCGAGAAGAATGTGAGGACTTTGGCCAAGACTTTTGCATCCATCGCATAACGGTCGGTGGCTAAAAGAATCAACGCAGTCATGTTGATTGGGTTCAATGCGGAAGAAGCATTGATGCGCGTGACTATTTCGACAGATAGCTTATCAACAAGTGGTGGGAGCCACTCTGGTTTAAGGTTTTGATCCCTTGCATCTTCCTTCCAATTTTCTTGGTGTTGATCAAGGTACTGCTCTAAATAGATGGGCTCTCCAAAATTGACACTGACTTTGCCAAAGGAGCGTCGTATATTTTTCAGAGACTTGAATAAACCGAAAATCGACTCTTTTTGCTTTACGTTACCTCTAAGTTCCCCTTGAAAAGAGCCACCTTCTAATACTTTTTCATACCCGAAATAAACCGGGATAAATGCGATTGGCTTTGTCTGGTCTCTAAGGTAGCTGCTCACTGTCATCGCGACCATGCCAGCTCGTGGGTTTAATGTTCTACCTGTTCGGCTTCGACCACCTTCGACAAAATATTCAACCGAGTAACCTTTTTTGAATATAGTGTGTATATATTCAGCAAAAACGCTTGAATATAGCTGGTTACCCTTAAAGCTCCTTCGCATAAAAAATGCGCCGCCGCGTCTTAGAATAGGGCCTACAATCGGAAAGTTTAGATTAATGCCCGCTGCGATGTGAGGCACCATAATGCCTTCACCAAACAACATGGATGACAATAATAGGTAATCAATATGGCTACGATGGCATGGCGCGTAAATAACAGCATGATCCTTTGTGACTTCTCGGACTGTATCAAGATTTTTAGTGTTGATGCCGTTGTATATCTTGTTCCAGAGCTTCTTCAACATACGTTCTAAAAAGTGAATCATTGGAATCTGGAGGTTAGATGCGATTTCATCTGCATATTTGTGAGCAAGCTGTTCGGCTTTAAGTTTGCTTATGCCTTCCTCTTTTGCGTGAAGCTCAATACTGTCACGAACTGTATTGCTTCTAATGATTCCTTGTACCAAGTTGTGTCTGTGAGATAGGTTTGGCCCTAGAACGGTTTGACGTACTCTGCGGTAATGGACGCGTAAGACTCTCGCGGCTTTACGTGCACTGCGTTCTGAGTCTTGGTTTGTTTCTAGGTAGATTTGCCGTAAAGAAATAGGTTGATTAAATTGCACCATGGTACGCCGACCGTGAGCGAAGATGACAAATAGTTGTCGGAGGCTGCCCGAGACAGACCAACCTTCGCTCAATAATAGCTTAAACCAAGACTTTTCTTTTTCTGGTGATCGCCCCCAGAAGATTGATACAGGCACAATCTGAACGTCCAGTTCAGGGTTTTCTGAAATATCATGAACAATTTGCTTCAAGCGGCCAGTAATCATCGGACTTTGTCGTTTACGAAACCACTGACCTTGTTTTTCATATAAAAAGAAAAATGAACGGCGGACGGTCTCGTCGCCAAGCTGCAATTTTGCCTGAGAAGAGGGTAGGTCAGACCTTAAACACGCATTCTCCAACACGAGTCGAGAAGACAGTGAGCTATATTGAAGCACATAGCAGACGGGTTTTTCAGGGTCTAAATTAAGCGTTTCGAATGAAGCACCTTTTATCTCGGTTTTTACCCAAACAAAAAGAATTTTTCGTAAGAGAGAAAATAAAAAGGAACTTAGGTGGAAAAAACGACTCATACTCGGGTGTCCAGAAGTAAGGCACAATGTTGACTAATTGTTGAAGAAACGTAGTCTAATCGTTCCCTGCTGACTTGGCAAAGCTCTGCAACAAAATGTCCAAGCGCTTACCGCTTTATGAACATGTTGAAATCTTCATTTTAAAGTACTTGAAATCAGCCTTAAGGCTCTCTATATTTGGCTGCTTTTTAGTGTTTTTCACAATGCGCATTAATTTCCGAATAGTCAGGTAAATCATGATAGAAGTCTCCAATTTGTCTAAAGTTTTTGACGGTTTTTGTGCGGTCGATAAGCTTTCATTCTCAGTAAAACCAGGCGAAGTATTAGGGTTTCTAGGCCCGAACGGCGCTGGAAAATCGACCACAATGAAAATTATCACAGGTTTCCTAGCACCGAGTGAGGGTGAGGTGAGCGTTATGGGGCATAACGTATTAACGTCGCCAAAATTAGCCCAGCGCGAAATTGGTTATTTGCCTGAAGGTGCGCCTGCCTATGCTGACATGACCGTGCTTGCCTCATTGAAGTTCATTGGTCAGGTACGAGGTTTCTCGGGTAGTGAATTGCAACAAAGAATCGACTCAGTCGTTGGAAAAGTAGAGCTTGAACCCGTATTGAGTAAGCGAGTTGAAACACTTTCGAAGGGATATTGTCGCCGTTTGGGTATCGCTCAGTCGCTGTTGCATGACCCTAAAGTATTGATACTTGACGAACCAACGGATGGTCTGGACCCAAACCAAAAACATCAGGTGCGTGAATTGATTCGAAATTTGTCAAAAGATAAGACTGTAATTGTTTCAACGCATATATTAGAAGAGGTTAGCGCGGTGTGTACGCGCGCAATGATATTAGCTGAGGGAAAAGTAGTGTTCGATGGAACGCCGAAAGAGTTAGCTGCTAAGTCTGATTTTCATAATGCGGTGACAATTCGTTTGAGTGAGGCCAATGGCAGCGTAGTTGATGAGCTTCGAAAACTGTCTCAGGTTAAGCAAGTCAATACGGGTGATGATGGTGAAATAACTGTAATACCTGTTGATGGTCAATCAATTTTGTCTGAGGTCAGTCCTGTTCTGCATAGTCAATCATGCGTGCTCGAAGAGTTGCATGTTGAAGTTGGGCGACTAGATGACGTATTTCGTAAAGTGACGTCATCACCCAGAGTTGGCGAATCCAGTGTTAAGGAGCAAGTAGCATGAAGCCTGTTAATGTAATACTAAACAGGGAGTTAGCGAGTTATTTTGCGACACCGGTTGCGTATATATTTATTATTATTTTTTTGATGCTGAGTGGGGTTTTTACCTTTTATCTTGGCCACTTCTTTGATCGAGGCCAAGCTGACCTTACTGCCTTTTTTAACTTTATTCCTTGGTTATATTTGGTGCTTGTGCCGTCTGTCGCGATGCGTCTCTGGTCAGAGGAAAGACGAAGCGGGACGATTGAATTACTGATGACCTTACCTGTTTCGACTGGCGAAGTGGTCGTGGCAAAATTTCTGGCAGCTTGGTTGTTTATTGGCTTGGCACTCTTGCTGACGTTTCCTCTATGGATAACCGTGAACTACCTGGGTGAGCCAGATAACGGTGTGATTTTGGCGGGTTATTTGGGTTCATGGTTGATGGCGGGCGGCTTCTTGGCAATTGGTTCATGTCTGTCTGCCGCAACAAAGAATCAAATCGTGGCATTTATTCTTACGCTTGTGGTTTGTTTTTTGATGATTGTTAGCGGTTTTCCCATTGTTCAAGATGTGTTTTCTAGTTGGGCTCCACTTTGGTTAGTCGATGGCTTTGTCACCTTAAGTTTTTTGACGCACTTTGACGCGATATCTCGTGGCGTCATCGATTTACGCGATATTGTATATTTTGTAGTTTTGATTGCAGCTTGGTTGTATGCCTCGGTACTTGTAATTGATATGAAGAAAGCGGATTAGGAAATCAAAATTATGAGACTTACTGCCACACCAAAAGTACTAGTTTGTGTATTTGTTATTATGTTTGCCGTGATCTTGGCAAGTTCGAAGCTGTTTGTCGGTGTTCGTTTAGATATGACCGAAAACAGTTTATATACCTTGTCACAAGGAACCAAAAATATACTTAAAGGCCTCGAAAAGCCGGTGTCGATGACTCTTTATTTTTCTGATAAAGCGAGCTCCCAGCTGCCAGCACTGAGGACATACGCTCATCGCGTGGAAGAATTGATTGAAGAATATGTCACCTTATCTGACGGCAAGATAACCTTCACTAAAATTGATCCAATTCCGTTTTCAGAAGCTGAAGATGAGGCAGCATTGGCTGGTTTACAGGGTGTACCTGTAGGTGGACGCGGTGATGAAATTTATTTTGGTTTACTTGTGAAAAGTGAATCGGATACGGAAGAAGTCATTCCTTTTATGCAGCCAGACCGCGAAGCATTTTTAGAATATGAGCTGACACGACTGATTTCATCATTGTCTAAGACCGCGCTGCCTAAAGTTGGCATTTATAGTGGTGTCGAAATAATCGGGGGGTATGACTATATGAGTCGTCAAACTCGATCAGCCTGGGCAATTATGGAGAACATTCAGGAAGGGTTTGATGTTGAGTGGGTCGAAGATGATGCGACTGAAATTAAAGATATTGATGTCTTATTATTGTTTGCTCCGCAAAACCTTTCCGACAGCCTGTTGTTAGCAATTGACCAGTTTGTCTTAGCGGGAGGACGAACGCTCGTCTTTTTGGACCCATACTCAGAAGCGTTTACTAAGCAGGGAGGAATGCCATCAGTACAGCGGTCAGACTTGTCTGCGTTGCTCCCAAATTGGGGTTTGAAACTACGTGAAGATATGATCTTGACTGACTTTGATAACTCTATGGTCGTTGGGGTAGGTAACTCTCGACAGCCCGTTAGGCATATAGCGTTGTTAGGCATGGGGCCAGACGCGCTGCACTTGAATGAAACTGACGGTCCGGACATCGTGATGCATGGCTTAGAGAGTTTAAACCTGTCTTCTGCTGGCATTTTGGATATTCAAGAAGGGGCAACTACAAATATCACACCATTACTTCTTTCAAGCGACCAGTCTAAGCCTCAGGCGGCGGAGTTGCTCAATACCTTAGAAAATCCGCAGTCTCTTATGAATGATTTTGCCCCAACTGGCGAACGTTATATTGTGGCCGCCAGAATATCGGGTGCTGCTAATACGGCGTTCCCGAATGGTATTGAAGTGCCGATAAAAACTGAAAGTGACGAGGGGGCAGAGAGTGAGTTAGAGGGGGCTGATTTAGAAAATGCAGAAGATCAGCCAACTAAAACAGTTATGCCGGAAATTACCTCTTCTGACAACATACACCTTCTGGTGGTTTCTGATAGTGATATTCTTTCAGATCGTCTTTGGGTTCAAGTTCAGAATTTCTTTGGTCAGCAAATTTCCACACCCTGGGCGGATAATGGTAGCTTTTTGGTTAATGCACTCGAAAATTTCTCTGGGCATCCGGATTTGATCGAAATACGGAGCCAAGGGCGGTTCAATAGACCCTTTGATCGCGTTGATGATTTGCGCCTTGATGCTGAAGAGCGGTTTCTTGCTCAACAAGAGCTGTTAGAAGAGGAGCTTCAAGCTACTGAGACAAAGCTTATGGATCTCGAGAGAATGCGTGGCGAAGAAGACGGCGCTATGTTTTCTGAAGAGCAAGCAAAGGAGCTTGAAAGTTTTCAAGAAGAAAAACTCAAAATACGTAAACAGCTGAGAGATGTTCAACATCAACTAGATCAGGATATCGAAGCCCTGGGAACCACATTGAAACTCGCTAATATTTTCTTGGTGCCGGTGTTGATTTGTTTTCTGGTCTTCATCGTCTCGATACGCAGACGAATAGCTTAGTTTTTGGATAGCATTTCGTGGGCGATAACATGAGCCATTCGATCCTGGTCTTAGATTCTGGGCTGGGTGGCTTGAGTATTTGTCAGCCTATTCTCGCTTTGAAACAAAATATTCAGTTAGTTTATTTTGCAGACGACGCATATTTTCCGTACGGATTATTGGCATCAGATACACTAAGTGACCGAGTTCAGGATGTGATCGCTGAAATGCTGGCGTTTCATCAACCTGATCTTGTCATATTGGCTTGTAATACCGTTAGCACGCTATTATTGCCTGCGTTAAGAGCTAAATTTGATATTCCCTTTGTCGGAGTAGTTCCGGCCATAAAACCTGCCGCGCGCCAGTCAACGACCAAAAAAATTGGTTTGCTTGCGACACCTGCAACCGTCAATAGAGAATATACCGATGATTTAATACGAGATCATGCAGGTGACTGTGAGGTTGTACGGGTTGGCTCTTCGGAGCTAGTGCTTCAGGCAGAGCGATTATTGGCGGGAGAGGGTGTTGATTCAGCACTTATCGAGGTGGTCGTATCTGAGTTCATTGAGCCCGATAATGGAGTTCAGGTTGATACGGTGGTTCTTGGTTGCACTCATTTTCCCTTTCTCAAATCTGAGTTAGAAAAGGTTTTGCCAGGAATAAACTGGGTTGACTCTGGAAGTGCGATAGCAAACCGAGTACTCGATTTGCTATCGAGAAAAGAAGGACGGAATTCTGAGATCTTTAAAGGCGCTCATCAAATCTATTTTTCGAAAAATAAACCTGATGAACACACGCTTTCTACTGTATTGCGCAACGTAGGTATTTTAAGCTACCAACTACACCGTTTTAACGTTAGCTAGCAATTGACTGGACTTGCCTTCCATTTAAGCGTTCAAGTGCGATGTGACCCGGCACGGCTTTTCCAAAATAGAACCCTTGTATTTCTTGGCAGCCTAGTGACTTTAGGTAGTTGAGCTGTGTTTCTGTTTCAACGCCTTCGGCGACAATATTCAGTTTAAGCCCGTGAGCCATCGAGACGATCGCATTTACGATACACGCTTCATCGTGTGTGCCCTGGATATCTTTGATAAATGACTGATCTACTTTTAAGGTATGAATTGGCAAGCGGTTGATGTAACTCAAAGAAGAGTAGCCCGTACCAAAATCATCAATAGCGATCGTGATCTCATGTTCTGCAAGTTGGGTGAGCTTCTGAGTCATCGTTTCTAAATCATTCATGATGACGTTTTCGGTTAGCTCGATTTCTAAATTTGAACTGGGAAAATTAGCCTGTCGTAGACAAGACAGTAAGCGATGAACAAACTTGGGGTGTTCAACTTGCAGCGGAGAAAAGTTCACTGAAAGTCTGATATCACTGTGTCCGTTGTCTATCCATGTCTTAACTTCAGTACAAGCAGATTTTAGGATCCAGTCGCTAATATCTGACATCAGTCGAGTTTCTTCGGCTAGAGGAATGAATTCACTTGGATAAATTAGCCCTCTTTCGGGGTGCTGCCATCGTACCAGAGCTTCTACGCCAACGACTCTACCTGATTGGGCGCACATTTGTGGTTGGTAGAATACACGAAACTCTTCTTTTTCTAAGGCATTCCTGAGTTCGCTTTCTAAGCTCAAACGATTGCTGGTATTGATCGCCATGTCATCATTAAAATACTGGTATCCGTCTTTTCCTCGACCTTTTACATGGTACATCGCCACATCGGCGTTCTGTATTAACTGATCAACTGTCTCGCCGCCTTGAGGGTATACCGATATACCAATGCTAACGCCAACAAACACTTCGTGCTCACCCAGCTGGAATGGTTCTTTTAAGGCTGATATGACTTTTTTTGCTATCGTTCGTGCGTCTTCTGGTGACGATATAGAGGGGAGTAGCAAGGTGAACTCGTCACCACCGAAGCGTGATAGTGTGTCGCATTTTCTAACGCAATTTTCCAAGCGGAGAGCAACGGATTGAAGTAAACGATCACCCATTGCATGTCCGAGGGTGTCGTTGACTACTTTGAAGCGATCCAGGTCAAGAAACATGACCGCTAGGTTATTCTTATTTCGCTTGGCCTGGGCGAGTGAAATATTGAGCCGGTCTTTGAATAGTGCTCGATTTGGCAGCCGGGTTAGCAAGTCATGATAAGCTTGAAAGTTGATGAATTCTTCAGCTTCTTTCCGCTCTGTCACATCTCTTGCCGTGCCGTACGTACCAATTATGTGTTTTGTTCTTGGCTTATCTGGATTGTCAGGGTCTAACCTGGAATTTCTTTCAATCGGAAAAAAGGTGACTTCGAAATGTCTCGCCGTATGGTCTTGTTTTTTTGCTTTCAGCCGTAATTCTGAGCCCCAACTGCCTTTCTTCTTGCTAGATTGTTCTTCAAACAAGTAATTAGCGCGTTCCAGGTCGGAAGCTTCAATAATTTCTTGGTAGTGTTGACCTAGTAACTCTTTTTTCTCGTAGCCGAGAATCGTTTCGATTTTGCTATTCAAAAAGGTGAAATGACCTTCTCTGTTAAGCATGAACACAATGTCAGGGGAGCTGTTAACTATATAGCGGTGGAGCTCTTCAGATTTTTGTAGACGCGATTGCATGGTGTTGTGTGCTTTTTCAAGCATCACTTTTTGTAACGCGCTACTGATGGTGCTGAGTAATTCTTCTGGGTCATACGGTTTTCTTAAGTAATCATAGGCGCCACGTCTAAGGGCCTTGCTCACAGCAGAAAAGGATGATTCTCCACTCACAACAATTGTGGCTACTTCAATCTCTTTTCGGGCGATAAAATTCATCACCTGGTGACCGTTCATATCACCCATGTTTAAATCGAGTAATACTAGATCAAACTCTTGAGTTCCCAGTTTCTCACATGCTTGTACACCTCCTTGCGCACAAACAACCTCATAGCCTTGTTTGTGAAGCATACTTTCGAGGCTTTTGAGTAATCTATATTCGTCGTCGACGATTAGGATACAGGCCGTTTCTATATGTTGTTGTTGGGGCTGTTCCGCTTTTTTTGTATTCATGACAAATTTTAACCGTTCTCTTTGTGCATAATTTCAGTCTTGCTATGCCTTATTGGGCAGAAGAATTTGAAATATAGTGCCATTATCGTTGCTTCTACAACTGATTGTGCCTTTTGCATCCTTGACTAGGTTTTTTGTAATACTCAAGCCAAGGCCTGAATGCCCATTTCCTTTTGTTGAGGTAATGGGAGTGAATAAGTCTTTTAATACGCTTTCTGGAATACCGGGGCCTGAGTCTTCGATCAAAATCTCTGCGAAGTCTTTCCCATTTACGTTTACATTCGCCGTACTCGAGATTGTTATCGAACCACCGTTCGCCATAGCTTCGGCGGCGTTCTTCAGAAGATTCGTTAATATCTGTTTGAACTGGTTTCTGCCGATAGCACTACGAGACATCTCTGGGTCGAGGTTTAGCTGGCATTGAAGGCTTTTCAGTAGAAAAATAGAGCTCTTATACAGTGTCGCCAGATTTTGAATTTCATCGTTAATGTTTACGCCAGGTTGGGTTTCGATGGTGTCATGCTTAAGGTCTTTTAAACGCATCAATATTTGGCTAGTCCTTTCAACTTCTTCGCGAACAATGTTGAGCTCTTCTTGAATGCCTGAGTCAACGCCAGCAGGTTGCTCTGCAAGTTTTTGTCCTAAGGACAATAAATAATTATTGATGATGTTTAAGGGGTTGTTTGCTTCATGTGCAATTTCTTGTGCTCGACGATTTAACTCTTCATTGGACACATTGTTTTCAGAGGCTCTGATATGCTTCAGTGTGTCTTCACATGCGAGCGATATTTCGTCGGCAAAATATTCTAATAGTTGAGCTTGAGGTGATTCTTTTTGTAGTGCTTTGGTGCAGCCGACAACGAGGACGCAAAATAAGGTGTTATCTTGTCGAATAGGGATGCAAATAATACCGTCTGCTTGAACTAGGTGGACAATTTGCTGGTCAACAACTGGCATTTGGCAATCAGGCTGATCGTAATGATTGTGACCGATTGAGCAAAGTACACGGTTTTCCAACGCTGCATCGGCGACCAGGCTTCGTTGTGCTTCTAGGCGAAACTTAATAGGTACGCTGTCAGAATGGTCTGGCATGATAAAACTGAGTTCATTTTCTTTGGCCTGATACCAAAATACCGGGTTTATCTAAGGTATCAAGATGGACTGTTGTTGGTAACGGATGACCAAATTTTTTGCTATTGGCTTTTTCTAACTGTGCCATAGCGGCCAGTCCTAGTTCACCACTGTACACAACTTTGGCTAAAACATCGTCCAGGCTATTGTCTTTGTTTAAGGTAAAACTCAAGGCCTGGTGAATAAATCGATATTGCTCAGTGTATAGAAGCAGGTCTAT
>ENA-OSET01001608-OSET01001608.1-sediment-metagenome-genome-assembly--contig:-NODE-1608-length-23255-cov-24.395030_pt1 | contig 23255 bp, 15 predicted proteins | sample MGYA00237882_ERZ534229 | MGnify/ENA primary metagenome ERZ534229 (study PRJEB26408, sample SAMN06266212) | sediment metagenome | isolation source: Hudson Canyon methane seep mesocosm | place... | reverse complement strand
AACCCCATGCTAAAGCTAGAAAATGCAAGCATAGGCTACGCGGATAAAATTATTTTAGACAAGGTTAATCTATTCGTTTCACCCGGTGACCGCATCGGTTTATTAGGGCCAAATGGCGCAGGTAAATCAACCCTAATTAAAGTGCTCGCCAATGAATTAGGTGTTAGTGCAGGCGAAGTTCAATTCGCCGACACAATGAAACTAGGTTATTTTGCTCAGCACCAACTAGAACAATTACACCTAGATGAAAGCCCCATCTGGCATTTACAAAAAATTAACCCTAAAGCCACCGAAAAAGACTTAAGGAATTTCTTAGGCGGATTTAATTTTAAAGAGGACAAAACCTTCGAGCCCATCTCGCCCTTTTCCGGTGGAGAGAAGGCGCGTTTAGTATTGGCCTTATTGGTTTATCAAAACCCCAATTTATTACTGCTCGATGAGCCGACCAACCACCTTGATTTAGAAATGCGCCACGCCTTAAGTCTTGCCTTACAAGACTACCAAGGCGCGATCATTATCGTATCGCATGACAGGCATATGCTGCGCTCTGTCACTGATCAGCTGTATTTGGTAGCGAATGGCTCCGTCTCTCAATTTGATGGTGATTTAGATGATTATCGAACCTGGCTGAATGATCAAAAACTACTGAACAATGCTAGCACCAATCACACACCAACTTCTAGCTTTAATAAAAAAGAACAACGCAAAATAGATGCCGAACGCCGCAAACAATTAAAGCCCCTCTACGATGCATTAAAAAAAGCAGAAAAAACATTAAATAAGCATCATACGCAACAAAAACAGCTAGAAGAACAATTAGCAGATTCGTCTTTATATGATGAGACTAATAAAGCCCGTTTAAAAGAAGTGCTACAAGAGAAAGCGCAGGTCGATAAAGCACTAGAAGAAGCAGAAATAGAATGGATGGAAATTAGTGAGCAGCTTGAGGAAGCTGAAGATTAAATAGAGTCTTTGAGCCTATAACTAAACTCTATTGTAGCCCTTGCGGAATACTAGAGGCCCAGCCTTTCATATTTTTTGTTTCAACAACAAAAACACCATATTTTGAAACAATAATATGGTGTTTTTGTAACGTCTCATTATTCACAAACAAACACATAAAAATATCGTCATTTCCGAAATCTACCCAATCAAGCGTGGGCACAAGCTTTATCGAGAGTCCACATTAAACATAGATTCCTGCTAACAACATGCAGGATGACGAGCTGAAAAAACAGCCTGTACCCTTTAGTTACTTACTTATGTGAGAACTTTATAGGAATAGATAGCTTCAAGACTCTTTTTCTAGATTCTTCATCAATCAATGTATCATTTGCGTAATTTTCAAGAATCCCATTGATTTCTTTTAAATGAGGGATCAAAAGTTCTTTGTCTTTTGCTTTAATATCATAGTGGTTTATCGTTCTTAGTAATTTTATCGAAGCACTGTTTAAACTTTTATTTTGTCTTGGGGTTGGGTTGTCGTGGGGAGTTGCTAGCCCTAATTTATGAATGACTTCTTGTACCACATCACCTTCGTATTTAAAGACTGAAACGCTATTTTTACCAAACAATATCTGGCACTCAGAGACAAAGCCTTGATAGTTTAAATGTTGAGAAAACCATTCGATATTTAACATTTCAGCAAAGGATAAGTCTTTACCATAACATGGGTTACTTTCAACTTGTGGGTTGCGAATACATTGTTTGTAATAGCTTTCAATAAACACGAGTGGCTCACGAAACCATACCCAGACTTCAACATCAAAGAGTTTACTCAACTCACATAAAAACTCTTTTGATTCGTCAGGAAAATCCCACCAGTAATTATAAATACCTTCAGATGACAGGATAATGGTGTGGGTGTCTTTTTTAACTTGCGAGATTATGTTGTTAAAGTTTTCTAGGAAGCTTTCCAAATTTGTTGTGATTAAGTTCTTCTCAAACCATTGGTGTTTTGGTGCGCTGGGATTGTGTAATTTATCAAGATTATGCGGGTAAAGAATCCCTTTTCCTCTGAGCTTGCGTTGTTTTTTACCTAGGTAGGTTTGTAAACTCGTTGTGCCAGTTTTTGGTGTACCCGCATGGATGATTAGCTTTAGTTTCTGTACTTTAAGTTGCTCTAGTGATTGCTCAAATGGTTTTAATAGCTCAGCCAATTCGTTAGCAAAATGAATGTTTGATTTTTCCATTTCGGTCTATAAAAATAAGGGGGGGGAAATCAAAGGGTTACTTTATTCTAATCTAGAAATGGTCTTAACCACAAAAAGTGGACACTTTATTAATTAGATTTTGCTTAAAATTGACGCGGCCATAATCAAGTGGGCATTTATTTTTTGGCTAATGCCGTACAACTTAGAGTAACAGTGCCGTATTTTTTCGTTAACCATTAAATAATGCATATATTGCAGGAGCAAATATATGTCCATGTAAGCTCTGCTGCAACGTCCTGTTGCAGAAGCCTTATAAGCCAACACCCCATACCCACAGAAAAATAGATGCTGAGTAGTTACAAATTTAGAAACTAAAGCTGGGCCTGGGTTTTAACGCATGAATTATGTCGTATATCTGTTTATTTTCTATGCTGTTGAAAGTAAATAATTTTATTGTGTGTAGTAAAATAAAAATAATAGGTTTTTTGTTGGAATATATCTTTTAAACGACAGTATTTAGCTGTAACAGCTAGTGCCTATTGATTGATTCTCGTTCTTTTCTATTACTGAGAGTCGTTCTAAAATTCATTTTTAATATCTAACTGCCAGATAGGTCGGCATATTATTTGAAATATCTTTAATACCGTGTTGTACAGTTCAAGCTATAATTTAAATTATGTCTATCAATTCAACTCAAGCTTCCGAAATAGGTCAGAATAGTAATGACCTACTGGTATTGATCCGTCAGCTTGCTGATGGCCTGCGTATGCGCCCTGAATTATTGCGCAGACTCCATCTTGACAGCAGTTTTGATAAGGACTTAGGCTTAGATAGTTTAACCCGTATGGAAATGCTAAGCAGGGTAGAAGAGTCTTTTGGCGTGGTATTTTCCGAACAAGTTTATGCGCGAATAGAAACTCCACGCGATCTCTGGAGAGAGATACAAAATGCTAGCCCGTCTCAACAGCATAAGCCAATGCTGTTTGAGCAGTATGCAAAACCACAGAAAGATGATGATGCTATTGCCTATAAGGCCCAGACGCTGGTTGATGTCTTAGAATGGCATGTTAAAACTCATCCTCAACGCACGCACATTACATTCTATAATGACCAAAATAATGGTCAGCAGATTACGTTTCAACAGCTAAAGACATCCGCAGAGACTATGGCTGCCGGATTGCAAACTTATGGCCTTAAACCCAAGCAGACTGTTGCAATTATGCTGCCAACCAGTAGCGACTATTTTATTAGTTTTTTTGCTATTTTGATTGCAGGAGGCATTCCCGTACCCCTTTATCCGCCTGCTCGCCGAGCCCAGATTGAAGAGCATTTATTACGCCATCAGCGCATTTTAGATAATTGCCAGGCGGTCATGCTGATTACAGTTGATGAAGACAAAGCCATTGCCAATAGCTTGACATCACAACTAGTCAGTTTGCAGCAAGTTGTTACGCCAAAGCAGTTGATGGTAACAGAGGGTGCATTACTTAAGCCTAAATTATCAGGCAAGGATATTGCTTTTCTACAATATACATCGGGTAGTACAGGTACGCCGAAAGGGGTGGTACTAACACATCAAAATTTGTTGAGTAATGTTTATGCAATGGGGGAGCGAGTAGGCGCAAATGCCAGTGATGTGTATGTCAGCTGGTTGCCGCTTTATCATGATATGGGACTCATTGGCGCCTGGTTTGGCAGTCTTTATTATTCCATGCACTTTGTTGTTATGTCGCCGTTAGCCTTTTTGGCACGTCCCAGCCGCTGGCTAAATGCACTGCATCACTATCGCGGAACATTAACTGGAGCCCCCAATTTTGCTTTTGAACTGTGTTTACAACGGATAAAGGGCGATATATTGAACGAACTAGATTTAAGTTCGGTACGATATATATTTAATGGTGCTGAACCCATCAGCCCATCAACGCTGGAGCGTTTTAGTCAAACGATGAAACCTTGTGGTTTGACCGAGACTGCCATCTTACCTGTTTATGGCTTGGCAGAGTGCTCTGTGGGACTAAGTTTTCCAAATGTCGTTCGTCCTCCGTTAATTGATCTGATCAATCGAGTTAAGTTTATGAAAACAGGCTTAGCTGAACCTGTGACTAAGGGTGTTGATTCCTTACAATTCCCCAGCTGTGGTGTGCCGTTAACAGGGCATGAAATTCGAGTGGTTGATGTCAGTGGTCGTGAATTGCCAGAGCGGGAGCAAGGGCGTGTTGAATTTAGAGGACCATCGACTACTAGTGGCTATTTTCGAAACCCCGAGCAAAGCCAACTGCTATTTCATGATGATTGGCTGAATTCTGGTGATCTGGGATATATTGCAAAGGGAGAGCTATATATCACGGGTCGAATTAAAGACATTATTATTCATGCTGGGCGTAATATTTATCCGCATGAACTAGAGTATGCGGTTGGTGCGCTTAAGGGTATTCGAAATGGCTGTGTCGCAGTGTTTGGTAGCCAGGATAAGGACTCAGGTACTGAGCGTTTAATTGTGTTGGCTGAATGCAAACTCGAAAATCCTGCTGTGCGGGAACAGCTGCAAATTCAAATAAACAGCATCGCGACTGCTTTGGTAGGGAGTCCTGCTGATGAAGTGGTACTTGCTGCACCACATACGGTGTTAAAAACATCGAGTGGTAAAATCAGGCGGGCATCCTGTAAAGCGCTTTATCAGCGAGGTTTATTCGGGTCATCCTATAGTCAAAAAATAAAACTGTATTGTTCTGGTTTTTTATTGAGAGTGGGCTGGAATAAAATAAAGCGTGGATTTGATCTGATGATGAAGGCTTTATATGGAATCTATGCCTGGACTCTGTTTCTGTTGACTGCAATAATTACATGGCCTCTAGTCGTTAGTTGTCCTGGTCGCTGGAGCTGGCCAATTATGCGTTTTAGCTTTGGTATTTTGACTTGGGCTTGTTTTAGCAAAGTGACTGTACAGGGTTTGGAAAATCTTGATCCTGAAAAAGGGCCTTATATTTTTGTCAGTAATCATGCGAGTTATCTCGACAGCATGATGCTGGTTTTGGCTATGCCTACGGCGTTTAATTTTGTAGCTAAAGCTGAGTTGAACCAGCAGTTTATAGCTGGCACATTATTGCGTAAACTAAAGGCAGAATTTGTCGAGCGGTTTGATAGCGAGCAAAGCATTATCGATGCTAAAAAAATCACTGCTACAACGGCAGGAGAGCAGTCTATATTATTTTTTCCAGAAGGTACGTTTACCCGTATGCCAGGTTTGTTACCCTTTCGCATGGGGGCTTTTACATCTGCGGTTAGCAGTGCACGCCCTTTGATACCCATTAGCATTCGAGGTACACGTTCAATATTACGAGCACAGACCTGGTTACCTAGAAAGGGGCCAATGACGGTCAGTATCGGTAAAGCAATTATGCCTGATTGCCTGCCGAACGCTAAGCATAATGATATCTGGGATGCTGCATTAACGTTACGAGATGCGGCACGTCAACAAATCTTACTGCATAACGCAGAGCCAGATCTATCTGATGAGTAAGGAATAACTGAAAGTAGCTGCTTTGTTTAGACTAGTAGGATCATCCTACAATTTATGAAGTTATTTCATTCAGGCTCCTAACTTTGCTCTGTACTTTTTTACGTGTTTAAGTTGCTGAAAAATTGGGTTTTTTTAAAACTCCACACTTAACGGTGACATAGTCTAAATCAAAGACGCTGCCCCGCCAGTCCTTTGTAGGAGCGTCAATAGTTATCTTGCAACTCATTCTTGTATCATTCGTTACTTTCAAACCGTTTGCCCCGCTCTCATTTCAGGTGTCTAGATCGTAGTAAACTACTTCACATCTTGTAATCATACAATGTCATTTTATTCAGGGAATTTCCCTGAATAACCAAATTGGTGCAGAAAGTAGAGGACGTTTTTCTATCTTCCCCTTAAATGGTGCATATATATCAGGTCTGCACTATTAACATGCGAAAAAGATTACAGAGCATTGGCTGTAATTGCTTATATGATTGTTTTATGGATATAAATACCTGTATTAACAATGATATATTGATGTTTTCTATTGTTGGAATAGTTATTGCTTGAAATTAATTATCTTTAGTAATTATTTTAAACCATACCTTAGAGAGAAAATATTTATGTCTTATTTAGAACCTACGGAATTTGTTACAAAAATGGTTGACGCTGGTGAATCCAAAGTTTATATGTCAACAAAAGACACTTTGATTCGTGCTTTCATGGCGGGTGCTACTCTGGCGCTTGCGGCTGTTTTTGCGATTACGGTTGCAGTAAAAACAGGTTCACCTTTATTAGGTGCGGTGCTTTTCCCTGTTGGCTTCATTATGTTATATCTAATGAAGTTTGATTTATTAACAGGGGTTTTTACACTGGTTCCACTTGCACTTATTGATAAAAGACCTGGCGTTACTGTAAATCAGGTATTACGTAACTGGGGTTTAGTGTTCTTGGGAAATTTTGCAGGCGCTTTGACCGTTGCTTTTATGATGTCTTTTATTTTGACCGTAGGCTATAACACTGATGGTGGGGCTATTGCTGAAAAAGTAGGTAAAATTGGTGAAGCCAGAACCTTAGGCTATAAAGTTCATGGTATTGGTGGATGGTTTACGATTTTTATTCGCGGCATGTTATGTAACTGGATGGTTTCCATGGGCGTTGTGGGCGCGATGATTTCTACTTCTGCAACTGGAAAAATGATGGCAATGTGGATGCCGATTATGCTTTTCTTCTTTATGGGTTTTGAGCATTCAATTGTAAATATGTTTCTATTCCCATTCTCAATGATTATGGGTGGTGGTTTTACCATTATGGATTATTTAGTCTGGAATGAGCTACCGACAGTACTGGGTAATTTGTTCGGCGGTTTTGTCTTTGTTGGCTTACCACTGTATTACACGCATGTAAGAATGAGTCCTGAACGTAATTTAAAATAAGCTTTCATTCCGTTTATAAAGGTGGGCACTGCTCACTTTAGGGAGCTGGAAAGAAATAATTGTCCGATATTTGGGCAGGATTCTTGTTTGTCTTCAGTGGGGTGGCAATAGGCGCATAGCAAGCTACGTAACTGTTGTCACCTCGCTGAAGGCGGCCAAAAAGACCAGCAAGATTGGATGATTATTTTTTTCCATCTCCCTTAGTCATAGGTTTTAAAAATGCCCAGCCAATTAAAAATATCTGTAGGACAATATTCGGATAAAGGCCGTAAAGCCATTAATCAGGATTTTCATGGTGTTTCTATACCTGAAGAGCCACAACTAACATCAAAAGGTATTGCTATTGCTTTAGCTGATGGAATCAGCAGTAGTGATGTGGGGCAGGTTGCCAGTGAGGCGACGGTGAGTGGTTTTCTGGAAGATTACTTTTGCACCTCAGAAGCCTGGTCAGTAAAAAAATCAGCGCATCAGGTTTTAAGTGCAACCAATTCCTGGTTGTATTCCCAGTCTGAACAAGGTCAACATCGCTTCAATAAAGACAGAGGTTATGTCTGCACCTTAAGTGCGATGATTATTAAATCAACCACAGCACATATCTTTCACCTGGGGGATACACGTATCTACCGTTTGCGTGATAATGTTTTGGAAAAATTAACCAACGACCACAGGCTTTGGGTTTCTGATGAAAAAAGTTATCTGAGTCGAGCGATGGGCATTAAAGCACGACTCGAGATTGACTATGATGTACAGCCAGTCGATAAGGGCGATATATTTTTATTTGTCACCGATGGCATCTATGAATCAGTTAATTCACGATTCATGAGTAAAGTGATCAATGAGCAAGCTGAAAACCTGGATGCTGCGGCCAAAATAATTGCAGAAAAAGCTTTTGAGCTGGGTAGTGATGATAATCTGACTGTGCAGATAGTTAGGGTTGATAATTTGCCCTGTCAAAATATCGATGAAGTTTATCAACAATTAACCGATTTGCCATTTCCACCGATTCTGGAAGCTAGAATGGAATTTGATGGTTACAAAATCATCAGAAAAGTACATTCCAGTAGTCGTAGTCATGTGTATTTGACGGTTGATAAAGAAACCGATGCCCAGGTTATTATGAAAACGCCATCAGTAGACCTGCAAGGGGATGCCGCTTATTTAGAACGGTTTCTGATGGAAGAATGGATAGCTAGACGGATCAATAACAGTGCCCATGTGCTTAAACCGTTTGCTCAGACTCGACAACGCAACTATTTATATATCATCACCGAGTTTATTGATGGCCAGACGTTAACGCAATGGATGACAGATAATCCTGCACCTGATCTGGAAACAGTACGAGGTATCGTTGAGCAGATTGCTAAAGGCTTGCGTGCTTTCCATCGCCTGGAAATGTTGCACCAGGATTTAAGACCCGAAAATATCATGATTGATAATACTGGCACAGTCAAAATAATTGATTTTGGCTCAACCAAAGTGGCTGGAATTATGGAAATAAGCAGTCCTATTCAACAGGCTAATATTTTAGGCACAGCACAATATACGGCACCCGAATATTTACTGGGCGAAACAGGAACGCCGCGCTCTGATCTTTTTTCCCTCGCGATTATTACTTATCAAATGTTGACGGGGAATCTACCTTATGGCGTTAAGGCTGCACAAGCAAGCAACAGGGCTGCACAAAATAAATTAACTTATCTTCCTATCCCGCATGATGATAGGCAAATTCCATTATGGGTTGATGGAGCGATAAAAAAGGCTTTACAGCCAAATCCAATCAAGCGTTACCAGGAAATATCCGAATTTTTATTTGACTTGCGTCATCCTAATAAATTGTTCTTAAATCAATCACGCCCACCATTAATAGAACGTAACCCAGTTATTTTTTGGAAAACGGTCTCCTTTATGTTGAGTATTATTATTGCAGTACTGTTAATTAGGTGATGTTATTTTTTATTATTTTAATGGGAGTTAAACATGGAAATATCAGAACTGACTAAAAAGCTGTTAGCTGCAAAAAAGAGCAAAGGCATAAGCTTTGCTGATTTAGGCAAACTGATCGACAGAGATGAAGTGTGGGTATCTGCTTTATTTTATTGTCAGGCCTCGGCTTCAGAAGACGAGTTAGAAAAAATTACCTCTGCGCTAGGGCTGGAAAAAGCACAGTTTGTAGAACTAACCGAGTACCCGACGAAAGGATTGGGGCCTTTGGTACCAACAGATCCTCTGGTCTATCGATTTTATGAAATCATGCAAATCTATGGCATGCCGATGAAGGCCGTAATTCAGGAAAAATTTGGTGATGGCATTATGAGCGCAATCGATTTCACACTAGATATTGATAAGGTAGAAGACCCAAAAGGTGATCGAGTTAAAGTCACCATGAATGGGAAATTCCTGCCTTATAAAAAATGGTAAGTTTTCATTAGAAATTAGAACCACCATATTGTAGAGACGTAGCATGCTACGTCTCTACAATATATTGCCCCCGATTAGTTATACGTCTTACAAAGACGTAGTTTTAATCTGAATGTTCAGTTCAGTTTATCCCTCTTTTTATAGTCTTCCATTGAATGCCAGCTGCTCATATACAAACACCTCATCAGATATAAAGACTGATACAATATATCTGATTGTTAATACTGAAAATTTAGCCTTGCCATTCTCAAACCTGTAATATGACCGAACCCCACGTTCCACTTAGTATTTTGTATCAAGATGAATCCCTTGTTGTGATTGACAAGCCGGCAGGGCTGTTAGTACATCGTTCAAATATTGATCGCCATGAAACACAGTTTGCGGTGCAACTGTTACGTGATCAGATTGGTCAATATGTCTTTCCTCTACATCGCTTGGACAAGCCTACTGCGGGCATCTTGGTGTTTGGGCTAAGTACGGAAATCGCGCAAAAAATGATGGTGGTTTTTATGAATCACGAAATTGAAAAAAGTTATTTGGCTATTGTGCGAGGTTACATCCATGAAAATGGACTTATCGATTATCCATTAAAAGAACAACTGGATAAAATGACGGATAGTAAAGCTCGGCAGGATAAAGACGCTCAAAGTGCGGTTACTCAGTACCAACGTCTGGCTTGCATTGAACTTCCGCATCCCGTTGGACGCTACCCATCAGCTCGCTACTCCCTGGTGAAGCTTGTACCTAAAACAGGGCGAAAACATCAACTGCGGCGACATATGAAACATATATTTCATCCCATTGTTGGCGATACTACCCATGGTGATGGTAAGCAGAACCAGTTTTTTAGAAGCCAATTTAATGCCCGACAATTGTTTTTAACGGCGACAGAAATGACATTTCGCCATCCGCTAACGCAACAAAACATCACGATAAAATGTCCGTTATCTGGTGATTTTAAAAAATTGGTCAGCCAATTTGGCTGGGAGTGCAGTTTGTAAAAATTGGAAACCTAAGTCTCTCTACGCAACGATTGATAAGGCATCAAATGTATTCCTTCAGTTAACAGGGATATGCCAATCTTTTCATTTTCTCTCAGCTTATTCCTTTTACCTACATGTAAGGGGACGTTAAGTGCAATATTGACTTTTAATTCAGCATCGACTTCGATTAACAGCTGAGAAAGTCCATTGCTCTCAAGGTATTCAATGATAGTGCCTTGCAAAGGGTTTTCTTTATCGCCATTAGAGGGGCGGTCGCGTCTATGTAGCAGCACGTTAGCTGATTGAATCATCCAGCAAACTTTAGTATTGACAGGAAATTGCGGTTGATAGCTGGCTTGTAACTCTACTCCACGCCAACGTAAGCGAGTTGTTTGAGTTGATGCATTATGCTCCAGTATTTGTGCTGTAAACAGGTTTTGCTGATCCATTAACCTGGCTACGGTGGCGGTATGAGGATGAGCAGAAACATATTCAGGGGTACCTGTTTGTAGAACCTCGCCTTTGTGTAATAGTGCAATACGATCTGCCAGCAGAGTGGATTCTTCCAGGTCATGGGTAACTAGAATTATCGGCATGGCCAGTGATTGTCTTAGGCTAAGCAGTTCACGATACAGTTTTCGACGGGTTACCTGGTCGACAGCTGAGAACGGTTCATCCAGTAATAAAACTTTAGGGCGCCTAGCCAAAGCTCGGGCAACTGCAACGCGCTGTTGCTGTCCTCCAGAAAGTTTTTTTGGGTAACGCTGTTCCAGTCCATCTAAATGCACTTTTTTTAATAATTCAAATGCCTGTTCTCGTCTCTGAGATTGGGGGATATCAGTTAAAGCCTGCTGAATATTTTCCAGTACCGTCATATGTGGAAATAAGGCGTAATTTTGAAACACCAGCCCAACATGGCGTTGATAAGCTTGCCGAAAAATTTGTTGGCTACTGTGTTGCCACACCTCGCCCTGACATTCAATATGCCCAGTCTGGGGCTGATATAAGCCAGCGATGGCGCGTAAAACCGTGGTTTTTCCACTACCTGAAGGGCCGACTAAGGCCAGTAGTTCCCCTGATTTGCATTGCAGCTCCACCTGTAAAGGAATAGGCTGCTGCTGTTGTAAGTTAATATGAATGCTTGAATCAGACATGGGTATGGCTACTGCGTTCGGATAACCAGTAAGTAAAAGAAATAGTCAGCATGGAAAACATTAATAGACTAAATGACATGATGGAGGCTGATTGATCATCAAAGGACTGGACACTATCATAAATAGAGATTGCTATTGTTTGCGTTTCAGCTGGAATATTCCCCCCCACCATTAAGACGATACCGAACTCACCCAAGGTATGAGCAAAACACATGACCATGGCCGAGACAATGCCAGGCCAGGCCAAAGGTAACTCTATCTTCCATAGCACTGTGCTCGGTCTCATACCGCAGCAAGCCGCCGCTTCTCGTATTTCGCTAGGAATTGAGGCGAAGGCACGTTGCATGGGTTGTATGGCAAAAGGCAGGTTGAAAATAATTGAGGCCAGTACCAGACCTTCAAAATTAAACACTAATGTGGTGCCGAAGTTGTTAGCAAGCCAAAGTCCCAGACCCTGGTTAGGGCTAAAGAGTACCAGTAGGTAATAGCCTAATACGGTAGGCGGTAACACCAGGGGTAATGCTAAAACAGTTTGTAATAGGGATTTGCCGATAAATCGTCGATAAGCCAGCCAACGACCAAAGAATATGCCGATGGGTAATAGAAATACCAGTGTCATCAGACTTAGTTTTACCGATAAAGCTAATGCTTGCCAGTCCATAGTAGGCCTTTAGTTTGTTAGGGAGCAGAATAACCATAACGCGATAGAATGTTACGGGCTTTAGCTTGCTGCAAATAGTTGAAAAAAAGTTTACTGGTTTCACCGGCTTTGTTTAACAGTACCATAGATTGTTGTAATGGCTGATGCAAGTTGGCTGGCAGCAATATAAATTGAGTGCGATTTTTTAGCACGGGTGCCAAGGCTAGAGAATAGGAAATTAAACCTGCTTGAGCTGCGCCAGAACTGGTGAATTGTGCAGCTTGAGCAATATTTTCACCTAATACCAGATTGGGGCGACTTAACTCCCATAAGCCCAGTGAATGTAAAACTTCTTTGCCGGCTACCCCATAAGGTGCATGAATGGGGTTGGCAATAGCAAAGCGTTTTAACTGTCCATCTTGCAATGCCTGTTTAACGCCTGCTAAATTTTCATCAAGTTGTATTTTTGAGTTTTTATGGGTCAATAAAACCAGTCGACCCAAAGCGTAGATTACACCTTGATCGAGTGTTTTATGTTGTTGATAGAGTTGATCTATATAATGGCTGTTAGCCGATAAGAACATCTCAAATGGTCCGCCTTGTTGAATTTGACGAGTCAGATTGCCTGATGAACTGTAGCTGATGCGGACTTTTTTACTGGTGTCCCTGGTAAATTCTTGTGCGATGTCCTGTAATGCAAATTTTACACTTGCAGCTGCCGCTATAACGGGAATTTCTGCAGCTAAAGCTAAATGATTGAAAGTAAGTAATAATATAGCAAGGTAAAGTTTCTTCATATTTGAATCATTTTATTAATCTTTAGAGTCCTTTCGATCAGGGCAAATTCCATGCCCAGATTATAGTGCTAGATTGCTGATTGAACTATTGTTATTTAGATTCCTGGTTCCCCACAAGCGAATTTCCAGAGACAATATTGTTTGGTAGTAACGAACAATACTGGAATGAGTTCGATTATAACAATTGATGTAGGAGCGTCCGCCCTTGGCGCGAATATAACAGGCATAAAGAACTCTATTTAAAATCGCGCCGAGGGCGGACGCTCCTACCTGTTCTTCATTCAAATTAAAGGTCTACACAGTGGCGGAAAGTGATGAGTAATCAGGTTTAGTTTTATAACAATAAACAGGAATAGGAGGGGCTGCTATAAAATTATAAAAAACATCCTGATTACCGATAAGCTTCCGCCATAAAATACGGAAAAGAATAAATCCAACTGCCACGCGTCATCCCCGAGGTCTTTTATCGGGGATCCATTCAGAGTAAATTAGATTCTTGCTAAGATAATGCAGGAATGACGGGGGAGAGAAGTTGGCTTTTTTTAAAATGGCGGAGAGTCATAGGTAATCAGCACCTTAAGCCGCTACGGGCCCCCAACTACAAGTAACAAAAAATTGTCATTTTTGTTTGGGGCGCTGGCTTTAGCCTGCTTATTTATATTTCGTAAATGCAGGCTAAAGAGGCTGTGAAAGTATTCTTTTTTTGACTTCCCCCTTTGGAAAAGGGGGATAGAGGGGGATTTCATAAATAAGTAACCCTGTGATATTAAGTGAATTATTTTTATAATAAAATCTCCCCCAACCCCTCTTTTCCAAAGAGGGGAGCTAAAAGCCAATACTTTCTCAGTCTCTAAAGCCTGCACCCCAAATTCAGCCAGTCAAGATTTGTTACTTAGAAGGTATCATTTAGTTATGCTCGCTTTTCTTGCCTGTTTCACCGCGAATCCAATGAACAAATAAGGCATCAATCGTTCCATCGGTTTGTTTTAATTTAATCCAGCTGCTGATGTAGTGCTCAAGTATTAAATCCTGTCCGCTTACTGCAATAACTAATGGGGCTCTCTGCTGATTTGCAAAAGGAGTAACGACAACATAATCAGGATTAATCAGCGTCCAGGCAGAGCCGCCTTCTGCTGTTGTTAGCAAAACCTGACCTTGAAATTCATCACGGTCAAAAAAATCAGTTTCTGAATCTAGTTCGGTAAATTTGAAATTAGGGAAAAGGCGATGAACCCGGTTCGATAAATTACTCTCTTTACGCACACCGGCATGTATATTCCTGAGCTTATGAATTGATTTTATATCTTGAAACTGGTTTCGCTTGTAATCTGGTACAACCAGCGCCAAGTGCACATCAAGATAACTGGTACTATATAAAATACGGGTAGAAGCAAGTAAACCAAGGTTAGGGGTAACACCTGAAACCGCGATGTCAAAATGATCATTTTCCAGCTCTTGTAGCAGGTATTCACTTTCATAAGGTATAAACTCAATAGAAACTTGCAGGTCTTCTGCAAGATACATCATTAAGTCGATATCAAACCCGACCAGTTGCCTGTGACTGTTGTAAAAAGAATACGGTAGGCTATCTTCATGAATACCAATTCTAATGACTTTGTGTTGCTGGATTCTGTCTATTAAATGTTGGCCTGGCTCAAGGGTTTCTGGATTAGGCTGCGAAAGATTGGAGACAGTGAACGGTACTCGATTGTTTAACAGTTGCATTTGCAATATCTGCGGACTCTTTATCTCTTCATTTATTTGGCTGCTAAGAAAAGACCGAATGGCTAGACCTACGCAAAAAAATAATACTAGACTGATAAGTCCACTACGAAACAGCATGCGCCACTTAATCTTAAATGAACCCGTCATCAGTGCGGTGGTTAGAATGGTGAAGGTCATTAAGTGCATAACGCCGGCAACATCAGCAACTCTTCCGCAAAGAATACCAACGGTTATAAATAGGCTAAAAATATCATCCGGTATGTGATAAAGATCAAGTAAGAAGGGTATTGCGGTAATCAACTTGCCAAAACTTAAAAAAAGACCAATACCGAGCATTGCCGGGTAGTCAAAAAAATCCAGCGGTTTATCATAAAACCAGGCGGCAAAAACGACAAACACAAGACTGATCAATTTTCCCATATCAGGAAAAGGATAGGCTAAAGGTAATACCAAATCGGGTATACGGGCATGTTCAGAATTAGTCGTGACATGAGAGTGAAACAAGCGAGTGATCACTTTAATGAGTAAGGGGATAACCACAAACACACTACCCACCACAAAAACAGTTAACAGCACATTTCTGGATTCGCGTGCAATTTGGCGATAACTGAACGGTGTACAGCTCATAATCAATAACGGCATAACAATAAGGGTCACTAATAACACCGCCCCAATTAGCATAAGCATATAGGCTTGTACTTGCCCAAACTCTTCCAGAGACAATGTGCCAATGGCGCTGGCGGATATGCCAAACACACCGATAGGCGTCAACATAACTACAAAACCATTTACCCGCAACAGCACTTTGGCGACATGGTCAAAGTGTTCCAATAAAGTCTTATGTTCTTTGTATCCAATACAGGCAACACCAAACATCATGCTAAATAAAACCACTGCAGGGATAGAATTTTCTGTAAGCGACTGAAAAGGATTCGCAGGGATAAACAATTTCAGAAAATTAATTTTAGAAGCATCTTCTACTAATAATGAACTAAAAAACGAACCATGCTCAAGTTTTGGTAAAGCCAGTGACATTGCCCAGACGCTAAGCCCACCAATTAACCATAAGGTCATTAATACCCATATGCCTTGTTTGAGTAACATTTGAGCTTCAAAATAACTGAGTCGACCGATATTGGCTATTAAGGCAAACATAATATAGGGGAGTACAGTCATTTGTAACAAACCTACATAGATATCGCCGAGGATATGCAATTTAGCGACATCTTCACCATAAAATAAACCGCAACCAATCCCGAGTAACAGGCTAGCAATAATTGTTAGGGTGAAGCTAAAATTGCTGTTATGGCGCTCTATTTTTATAAATTTATCGATCATGGCCTGTTTGTCAATTAAGGATATGAAACTCCCATTAATACGGATTGATTGCTTGGTCTGTGCCCTTAACGACAGTATTACAACAGTCAACAATTATGATGTAAGAAAAAACCTGGCTAATCTGTGCTTTTCTAATTAGCTTGTTTACTTGTATTAACTGCTTATGAACGAAAAGAGTCAATCGAAAAATGTGCTGCTGCTCGCGTTAAACGATCCATTACACCACACCACTCGGGTAGCTCAGGAGGACACTGAATTAAAGTAATGTCAGCCGAAGTCTGATCAAATTGACGTAGTTGATGATAAAGTATCTTGGCAAATTTATTACTGTCAATTGGCGAAGGCTGCCAAAAAATATTTTCATGTTGTTGCTGTGGACGAGAGACTGACCATACATTGATTTTTAAATTATCTTCCAGCAATTTGATTAACTGGCTTTCCAGTGCTGCTTTTTCCACTAAAACCAGAGGTGTTGTTGGCGCATAGTGTGCTTTTAACATGCCGGGTGCACGGGGGCTTTGTTGTTTCATTGTAGACAGAAACTGACCTAAGAAATCTTCTATCTGTTGTTGACTTATCTGACCTGGACGTAAAATTCGCGGCTGCTTAATAGTTAAATCTAGAATGGTCGATTCAATTCCCACCTCACAGGCTCCACCATCAATAACACCATCGATATCGTCGCCAAACTCATCAATAACATGTTGGGCAGTGGTCGGACTGACATGACCAAAGCGGTTGGCGGAAGGAGCTGCTAAGCCACATTTTAAAGCAACTAATAATTGCAAGACCTTTTTGTGAGAAGGGATTCTTAAGGCAATGGTATCTTGCCCGCCAGTGATTAACTTGCTGACCTGTGGTTTTTTTTTCAAAATAAAGGTTAATGGACCAGGCCAGAAATGCTCAGCTAATGGCCAGAATATATCGGGGATATCTTCTGCCCAATCATGAACTTGTGCAACTGAGCCGATATGAACAATTAACGGATGATCTGCGGGTCTGCCTTTTATGGAAAAAATACGCTTTACGGCCTCTGGCTGCGAGGCATCAGCCGCTAAGCCGTAAACTGTTTCTGTTGGAATTGCTACTACACCACCTTGTTGTATACGCTGAATGGATTCGTCGATAGTTAGCATGTTTTTAAATAAATTTAGTTGAAAGTGTATTCGGGAGCTGTGATGGATGAGAATTTTGCAGAGATGAAATTAAGATCAAACTTTTTCTTGTAATTTTCGCTTTAGCTCGCTAGAAATTACGCGCCCCACCCATGATTGCGTAAAGTATGCAAGTCATAATAACTAATTTAATGAATTTATAATAATAAATATCTATAATGAATATCATATATAAATATTTATAGGTAATTACAATGCGGGCAACTCTACACCAATTAAGAATTTTTCAGCAGCTTGCTATATCAATGAACTACACAGAGACGGCAAACAAGTTGCACTTGACTCAACCTGCCGTCAGTATTCAAATTAAACAGCTGGAAAATAGCCTGAATTTACCTTTGTTAGAAAAAATAGGAAAAAAACTTTTTTTAACACCTGCTGGTCATGAACTTGATCGTTTTTGTATTGATCTATTTGAGCGTATAGATAGTATGAACATGACATTAAGCGCAATGAGAGGGGGGCTAGAAGGTGAATTTAGTCTTGCGGCGGTAACCAGTGCTAAATATTTTACGCCACATTTATTAGGGGCATTTCATAAGCTTTATCCAAAGGTCAATATTCAGTTAGAAGTCGTTAACCGAAGTCAAATTATTCAGCGCTTAAAAGACAATGATGATGATTTAGTCATTATGGGGCTCGTTCCAGAATCAATGCCGTTAACCTCACACCCCTTTGTTGACAACCCTATTATTCTTATTGCCAATCCCTCTCATCCGCTGGCACTGCAGAAAAATATTCCGCTAACTGATTTACAAAAGTATGCTTTCATTTTTCGAGAAGCAGGCTCAGGTACCCGTCAAACGATGGAGAGTTTTTTTCAATCCCATAATGTAACATTATCACCGGGCATGGTACTGGGAAGCACAGAAACCATTAAACAAGCAGTGATGGCTGATTTAGGAATATCCGCAGTTTCCCGGCATAGTGTCACCCTGGAACTTGCAACAAAATGCCTGGTAGAGCTGGATGTTCAGCATTTTCCATTAATAAGAAGCTGGTATGTGGTTCACCATAATACAAAACAGTTATCGCCCATTGCATCAGCATTCATTGACTTTACTTTAAATCAACAAGACCAAGTTGCTGACTTATGTAACCGTTTTCTTAATGAGCATTTTGTTACAGAGTAGAGTAAATAGCTAATCAGATGAATATAAACTGATAACTTTTGGGCGCAGCCTCTTTAGCAAAGGGGCGGTGATTTGAATTATTAAAATTAGCCTGTTAATTCAAGGTATTGTTGCCGTTACAGCAAAAGGAGAAAAGAGTGAAAAAGATCATTGAAGAAAACAATTTCTAGCCCCATGTTTCAACCATTTATTATTAAATGGGCATAAATACTGGCGAAATAGCCCAGTGCGATGGCTGGCATCCATTTTAAATGGCTGGAAAAGGTATAAAAACCTCTCGCTTGTCCCATTAATGCAACACCTGCGGCAGAACCAATAGACAGTAAGCTCCCCCCTGTTCCGGCTGTTAATGTGACGAGTAACCATTGGCTTTCCGACATCTCTGGATTCATTGATAAGACCGCAAACATAACGGGAATATTATCAATGATGGCAGATAGAATTCCTACTAATATATTGGCTGTAGTCGGTCCCAAATCTCCATACATAAACTCTGAAATTAGAGACAAATACCCCATAAACCCCAGCCCTCCGACGACCATAACAATGCCATAAAAGAAAAACAAAGTGTCCCACTCAGATTGAGCAATGTGGCTGAATACATCGAAAGCGCTATCAGTACTTTTTGAAGCTGGGATAATATCAAAAGAAGATTCTTCGCGTCTGAACTTGATGCCCAGGTAATAGCCAAACATTTTTAAATAACCCAAGCCCATTAACATGCCTATAGCAGGAGGTAGGTGCAGGAATTGGTGAAAGAAAATGGAGGTTCCAATAGTCGCTAAAAACAGTAGAACAATGATTACTCCACCATGACGGATGTTAGCATTAGCTTCTTCTGGCAATGCGGCTGGACTGCCCTTGGGTAAGTAGAAATGCATAATAGCGGCTGGTATTACAAAATTAAGTATGGCAGGAATAAACAATTTAAAAAAAGTGGTAAAATCTAAAATGCCTTTTTGCCATACCATTAACGTGGTGATATCGCCAAAAGGACTAAAAGCACCGCCAGCATTTGCAGCAACTACAATATTTACACAGGCAATAGCGACAAACTCAGGTTTGGATACCCCAACAGTCAAAACTACGGTCGCTAAAATCAAAGCAGTGGTCAGGTTATCTGCAATGGGTGAAATAAAGAATGCCGCCCCCCCTGTAATCCAGAAAAGTTGCCGATAACTGAAATTTCTGGATACCAGTTTATGATGTAACGCCTGGAATACATTTCGTTCTACCATGGCGCTGATATAAGTCATCGCAACTAGTAGAAAAAAGAATAACTCGGTATATTCAAGAAAATTGTGTTCAAGTGCCTGCCTGGAAGTCTCGCTTAATCCGTGAGTTTTATAAATATAAGCAATAATCGCCCAGATAATCCCGGCTGCCACTAGAATAGGCTTGGATTTTTGTAAATGTAATTTTTCTTCAAAAACCACTAAAGTGTAAGCTATAAAAAAAATAAATAAAGCCAAGTAGCCAGAAATATGGTCAGTCAGATCCAGAGTGTTAATGCTCGTCTCGGCACTGAATACCGAACTTGGTATCAATAGCAATAGATTAAGCAACAGGATATTAAACGATGGTTTTTTCATGTGTTGAGACTATTGATTTTTGTAGGTTATTGTTTTTAAAAAACAGGTAATTTGACGAAATAGACGGGAAGATTTATTTCGAATTGTCTTATAATTATTGGCACCGGATACCTTCCCAATTTGAAACAAAGCTTTGACTAGTTTATTTTTTAGTTCGTGTTACTAAGGGTACGTCCACTCAGTAACCATTTTTACAGTCCTGATGCAGATGATATAATTCTCAAGCCGTTTTCGGTCAATCTGTTGCCATGGGCTTGCACACCCTTTTGCCAATGGCGATCCCGATCAGCAAATAGACGACACTGGCCAAGGCACCGAGCTTCAAGCCCGCATCACCACCCGCAGCATCAGCCACGAATAGCGCGACTGTGAAGCCCATGGATCCCAGAATCCCGATGACTGGCACGTCTTGCCAGACCATAGCCACACCAGATTTTGCATCAATCGGCATACGAAGTCGCAAGACGACGCATCCCACGATTGTGAACAAGGTGATCCCCACGGTCTTGCCGATGCCCAGGCCTAGAAAAACGGCCCAAGAATCCTGATTCCAGGCAGGTTCACCGATCCACACGACTCCGGCATTGGCCAAACCAAATGCAAACAAGCCTACGTCTACGAATGGCTTAAAGGCATGTTCAAAGCGGTTCACCGTATCCTGACCGAAACCACTTTGTCCAGGAGCAAAAATACCTTCGTCCCGTCCTGCCATCGGCATAAATGGAACAACAAACACCAGCGCTAGGGCTGCGTGCAATCCTGCCAGAAGCAGACCTAGCCAACATAGCGGCGCGCAAATAACAGCATAGGGAATCCAGCTTCGAAAGCATTCCCAGTGATATGCCAGGCGTCGGAATAGCCAGGCCAATGCGATACCTCCACCGAGGTAAACTAGTGCCATGGGATGAAATGCATTTTGTGGGTAAAATGCCGCAATGATCCCCATCCCGATAAAGTCATCCCCGATAGCCAGTGCCAACAGAAAGATGACGGCTGGGTGTCTGCCTCCCCATACCATTCTAGCACCCAGCCATGCGAAAGCAATATCTGTGGCACATGGAACCGCCCATGCATCTGCCTGCGCCTCCGTGCTGAGCAACTTGTACACCAACATAGGACCTAAGACCCCGCCTAGGCATGCTAATCCAGGCAGCAAACCTCTCATACCTCGCAAAGAACCCTCTTTCTTGAAGATCGCTTCGCAAAGCTCCTTCGCTGCAATTCCGAAGAAAAACGCCATAAAGAGGTCGTTCACCAAGAAATGCAGGTTGATGCTGTACATGAACCCATGCATATTGAGGGTGAACAACTCATGATGCATGGTGGCATGATAGGCCGGCGGATCTCCGTGCACCCATAGCTGGGCAACGAGTGTCCCCATAAGAAGAAACGCTGAGAAGATCTGGAGTGCCGTAAGCGCTGGCTGATAATCGCCATTAGTTTTGATAAAAAAATGCCGACTTGTGAGCCATGCACCGCTCACACACTGAAGAACAAGAATTGTGATGAACCACCACGCAGGATCTCCATGATGGTCCGTATTTTCATGACCTATACCCTGCAAAGCAACCATTTTCTGACCCTGTTCTATATGGCTAGCAGTGATGTTTTGAGTATCACCCGCTTGCGAAACAGCAAGCAAACTCACGAACAACAAAATTATGACGAGAACGTTTCGAAACATCTTAATTATCTCCCGAATATCTAAAGTGACTACGAGCCTGCATAAGGGGCAGAGGTCAATGGTGCTTCTATGCTTGCCAATAGTTGGGGTTATCAAATATGCCTTCAAGTTCAGTACCTGATTCTCTGGTTTTGGAGAAACCGAAATACTCTGCAGCAATCATAAAAGCTGTATTATCTGTTGAACCTACAAAAATCAGTTGATCGCTAAATTCATTCTCAAACTATTGAATACGAGAACAAATCTAGTTTGTTAGCTTTCACCCATTTGGTGAAAGCATATCGCTCCATGGTTTTGTGAAGAAATCTGGACGAAAAATCCTGCAGAATCACTATTGATAAGGACTAAGGCCTTTGAAAAAATTAAAGTTGATTTTTCTAGCTTATAACTTTATTTTCTTAATGTTTTAAGATAGCATGGTTAATACTATTAATTAAAATAAATATATTTAATAAACAGCATTAATAAAAATTTATAATCCGCTGCCAAGGGGTTACATTCTGGCGCACAAACTAATAATATCTAATGGATTCTAATGATGAATAATTACTTTTTAAAACCACTCACCCTATTTGCTTGTTTATTATTGACAGTATTTCCTGAGTCGGATAGTAAAGCAGAGACTGTCGATGATTTTGGTGCCTGGGGGACAATTCAAGGTCAGGGAAGTTTTATTAACTCAGATTCAGGGTCGAGCAAATGGCAATGGTGGATGGAAGGTCAGGCGCGCTTATTTAATGATGCTGATAGACTGGGACAGAGTATTATTCGACCCGGTATAGGTTATAAGTTATCAAATAAATTCAGTGTATGGCTAGGATATGCCTGGATCAATACTTCACCTTTAGGAAAAGATGCTACAGACGAACATCGTATCTGGCAACAGTTAAGCTGGAATGATGCATATTCCTGGGGGAACCTGGCAACACGTACGCGTTTGGAGCAACGTTTGCTGAATAATGGTAATGATACCGGATGGCGGTTCAGACAGTTTTTAAAATATACCCATCCCTTGTTTTCTGAACGTGTTTATCTATCATTATGGGATGAGGCTTTTATAAATATTAATAGTACGGATTGGGGCGCTAACAACGGCCTCGGGCAAAATCGTACCTTTGCTGGGCTTGGGCTATTTATTGATGCTAAACGTCACTATCGCTTTGAACTGGGGTATATGAATCAATATGTTCATCATGAAAACAGTAATGATCAAATGAATCATTTAATATCAGGTAGCTTGTTTATCCGTTATTAGGCTGTTTAATAAATTTATCGAACACGACTAGCCTTACGAATATTACTTAATAATTAATATGGCTCTATACAAACCACAGGTTTATAAAAAATCAGTTAATTCCTGAGTTATTCTTATTGCTAGGCTATGTCACCATTAAGTGTTGAAAATATAACTCATAACTATTGAAAACTTTGTTTGGCTAAGGATTGCGCCAGCAATTCTCAATTTAGGATCATCAATATAAATCAATTAGTTACAGTTATTTTAAAACAACAGTAAGAGATAAAT
>ENA-OSET01001607-OSET01001607.1-sediment-metagenome-genome-assembly--contig:-NODE-1607-length-23262-cov-15.567393_pt1 | contig 23262 bp, 15 predicted proteins | sample MGYA00237882_ERZ534229 | MGnify/ENA primary metagenome ERZ534229 (study PRJEB26408, sample SAMN06266212) | sediment metagenome | isolation source: Hudson Canyon methane seep mesocosm | place... | reverse complement strand
ATATAGTTAGCATCGCCACCTTGGTAGGATTCGATTGCTTTTTGAATATCCCATTTACAGATTTGGCTATCAATAAACAATGTGGTGTAGGCATTACCACGACCATCAAACGCCGTATGTAAAGGACCGAGGCCTAATTCAACTTCAGCAACGATTGTATCGCGAGGTTCAATCTTGCCAGCAAATAAATCATCAAATTTAGCTATTTCTAACATTGATACGGTTGGTGACAATTTACCATTGACCACACAATATTTACCATCAGGAGCCGTGTTAATACCGTGAGGGCTTTTAGGCACAGGCACATAAGCCGTTAGTTTTGAACCAGCGCGACCATCAACAACAGGCACATCAGAACCCGCTAAGGTTTGGAAGTCACCGGCTTTAACCGCGGCTTCAATACGTTCGATATTAAAGATCACTAAATGATCACGTTCATTTCGCATGGTACCAGCAAAATCAATGCCTTCATCTTTCGAGTTGTAACAGGTCGAAAATGCATATTTACCATCGTAATCAGCATCGGTATTATCTAAGTTACCATCAACAATTACTTGCCACGCTACCGTCATTGTTTCAGCATCAATCGCTGAGAACATAGTGAAATAGCTGTCAATATCATTCATCTTGCTGCCATCATTTGGATGAGGGAAGGTGAATTCAGCATTAGCAAATACATATTTAGTGTAAGGCACTTTTTGTACCCGTAAACCATGCACAGCCTGAACATTTGGCACTTCAACAATCTTATCCGTTTTCATAATGTCACAACGAATACGCGCTACACGACTGTTGGCTTTATCGTTGATAAAGACATATTTACCGTCATAATGGCCATCGGTCATGCTCATATGAGGATGATGAGAATCACCAGCAAGGTGAGGAGACTGGTTTAAGACTTCCTTACTTTCATTTGTTAAACCGTAACCGGTGGCACTATCAATATTAAAGACCGGAATACGCATTAATTCACGCATTGACGGCACACCAATAATACGAACTTCACCAGAGTGACCACCACTCCAGAAACCATAATATTCGTCTAATTCACCGGGACCTACACTATGTGCAGCACTTGAGTCAGCAGCTAAAGCCGGTGATGACATTACTGTGCCTAAACCGGCACCAATGGCACCGACAGCACCTACCATTGCAGTCGATCCACCTAAAAATAAGCGTCGGCTCATTTTCACATGTTCACTGGCATTTTTATCTTCGGAATCAACAGCCGGAAGATTTTTATCATTTGAATCTATCATCATTGTTCTCCATATATTTCAGTTATAAGGGTTTGCTTAAAATTAAGTTTTTACTTCTTTTACGGGTATTGCATTAAGGGTTTTATCCATCTTGTGGCGTTTTTTATATTTCTTTAATAACGGTGGACATTTTTGTTCATCGTGGAAGGTTACTTGGCAATCCAAACACCAATGACACTCGTTGGCGTTGATCTCACCAGTAGGATGAATCGCTTGAATTTCACATTCCACAGCACAGGTCTGACATTGGCTGCCACATTCTTTGCGACGTTTAAGCCAATCAAACAAGCGAAATTTGGACGGTATTGTTAATGCCGCACCTAAAGGGCAGATATAGCGGCAATACACTTTATTGGTGAAGATGGACAGAGATAACAACAAGACGGCATATAAGACATAGCCCCATTCACGCTGGAATTTCAGCATGATCACCGTTTTGAAGGGTTCAACTTCGGCATAACGTTCAGCTTCACCGAGAGATTCAAGTGAAATCGCAAACAAGGCTAATAAAATAAGATATTTCACCGCCCAAAGCCGTTCATGTACGGCAAAGGGCAATTCATATTGTTTTATTTTTAATTTGCGTGCAGCTTCATTAATCAATTCTTGCAAGGCACCAAAAGGGCATAACCAACCACAAAAAATACCGCGGCCCCACATCAGCATGGTCATGGCAACAAAAGCCCATAAAATAAACATGATGGGATCTAACAGGAAGGTATCCCATTTAAAGTTGCCGGTGGCGGCATAGACAAAGGTAAATACATTGACAATGGATAACTGACCTAAGGTGTACCAGCCAATAAATACCACGGTATAAACAAGAAAAGCCTTGCGGAACAAACGAAGAAATCTCGGGTGTTTAACCAGCATGTCCTGCATGATGATGACGGAAAATAACAATACCAAACTGATGCTTAATATCGTTATCTGAAAAATCTTATTTCGCCAAACAGAGACCCAAAGTGCTTCATCTTCGATGTCTACTGAGGCTGCTTGAATCGGGCGATTAATATACTGTTCGGGTGTTTGATAGTCGCCAAAGAAACGAGTAAATATGCTATCTAAAGCACCCACTTGCCGACGAACTAATAATTCCAACTTCCACGGTGCACCGATATCAAATTGATATTGCCCACGAATAATGAAGATCGCCATTTCATTAAATTTGGGTGCGCCTTCAAGGTAAATGTCATTGATACGATAAAAACCGCTATCACGAAAGATGATTGTTTTATCGGTTTGCTGCACTTGCAGGCGATCAAAAATACCACCGCGAACATACCCATTGCCTTTAAATGAATAATCACCGTTACCAAGAACAGCAATGGCTTGGTCGCCGGGTCTTAACTCGCTTAATAACCAGTTAAATTCATCATCACCTAATAGGTTCCGTCCAATCGTTGGAATATTTAACGGTGCATACCAAACATTAGCAAACAGTTTTTGTTGTCGATCACCACCTTCATTATCACCTTGCCAAGCAGCTCTAGTATCTTCAAATGCTTTATCAACGTCACCATAATTAAGTTGCAAATGACGAATCGAACCGTCACCTAACAATTGCTGCCAATCAGCCGTATCAAAGACATTTTCTTTGACGGTAGCAGGTAAGGGGATGGCAATGTCAGTCATGCCTGCAATGCCTAATAAACGAGCCACTTTTTTAGCTGCTCGCATTACCGCTTCATTGACGACCATCACCGTAACTGTGGCACCGGATACTGAATCAATACTAAGGGTATTATCACGATTAGACTCACCGACAATGACATGATCCGTTACATTTAGATTGATTAATTGAGCAGCAAAATCAAACAAACGTTGTTCTGGAATACCGACTAATAAAATGGGTTCGTGATGTTCAAGCACACGTGCCACTTTTATCTCGCCTTCGAGATCCATCGCAACTAATACGTTAACGGGTTTGCCAGAATAAGCAGCGATATCAACCACATCATTGGTTTCAAAAGCATAAGCAATAATGTCGTCGTTTTGGTAAAGAGTACGAACTTTAGGTTGATCGCTAGCTAAGGGTGTTTTATCAGAGATCTTGGTGGCTGTTGGAAAAGCGGCTTGAAGTGTTTGAATTTGTTCAGCTGTTGCAACGGGCTGCATCGCATAAGCAAACGGTGACGCACAGATTATACTGAGCATCATAATGATCCGTAGCATGAGGGACTTCCCGAACATTTTTATACCAAATTCGTACTTTTCCAAAATTATACGCTCGGCTCATACAGTGACAGTAGACATTAACAGGTTATATGACTTAGATCATGAAAATATTGGGCTATTTGACCTAGTGCAATGGGAAGTGTGATTTATTCCTGATATTGCATTGCACGCAGTGTTTTGAGCCAAGGAATATGAATCAAGACATACACATCAGAACAACTATTGTGATGTCTCTGAGCTTTCAACAACAACACGATTCCGACCACTTTCTTTGGCGATATAAAGTGCTTTGTCGGCGAGTGCAAGTAGGGCATCTAAGGATTGGCAGTCTTGAGTATATGAGGCCAGACCAAAGCTGGCGGTGAAGCTTATTTCAAAATCATTAAATTTAACTGTTAAAGCTTGCATTTTTTCACGTAGTTTTTCTGCAATATTTTCACCGTCTTGTATTGTTGTATGACTCAAGAGAATAGCAAACTCTTCGCCACCAACTCGGGCTGCTAAATCAGATGAGCGTGTTGTTTCTTGTAGTAACAAAGCAATATTCTTGAGCACTTCATCACCAGCAGCATGGCCATAAGCATCGTTGATGTTTTTAAAATGATCAATGTCGAGCATAATGAGTGTGAGATCGTGACCATAGCGTTTAAATTCTTCTATTTCTAAGCGACCAAATTCAAAAAACGCACGACGATTGGATAGTCCGGTTAGGGGATCTGTGCGCGCTTGCGTTTCAGCATATTTTTTTACTTTTTCTAATTCTTGGGTGCGTGCGGCTATTTTCCTTTCTAAATTGAGTTGATAGTCATGAACACGATTACCCATATGAAGAAAGGTTCTCGCGAGAAGACCGATCTCATTTTCTTGGTGCACGGGAAGATGCACATCATTGAGATCATAGTGTCCTTCAGAGACTTTTTCCGAAGCGATAACAAAACGGTCCAAGGGGCGAATAACATTTTTCCTTAAAACGATAAAGAGAAAAATAATCTCGATAATTAAACCCACTGTGCCGATAAGGAAAATGAATTTGGCAGCATTTTTTGCTGGGATAGATAATAATTCTTTAGGGTAGACCGTTACAAAATACCAATCCGGCCCATCGATAGGGGCGATGGCAAGAAAAGCATCATGGCCATGATGTGTTTCGTTGATGATCTGAGTTTTGTCACCATGGATGTTAATGGAAGCCATGATTGAAAGGTAATGCTCAATGAGTGTGTTGTTTGCTACATCTTTAATATTGAGCACACCATTGGCTTTTTCTAGCTCATCAACCATATGTGGGTGTGCAATCAAGCGGCCGTCTTTTCTAAAAATAAAGTTATAACTGCCTTCCAAATAATCATTAAACACGCGATCAAATATTTTATTCAAAAGAATATCGTGACCTACGGTAATGAGATGTTGGCCATCTGCACCATCAACCGGTGTTTCGCAAGAGACCATCCATTCATCGGCGGTTTGATCGTAATAAAGACCGGTCCACACAGATTGTCGTTGAGGATTATTTTCTTTGTTGGCAATGTAGGCCCATTCTTCTTTTGAGATATCGAGTGTTGCTTCGGCATTTAATGCCCAGGGCAAGTTGGGCCAATGCACAATATTGACACCTTCAGGCATGGAAACATAGGTATTTGCAAAACGGTTTGACCAGCCTTGGGCAAAACGATCAACCAGATCAAAAGATAACAGCAAACGATTTTTAAATTGATTATCTTCGACGGGGGCTGCACGACCAACAAAACCACTGATAGAGTTACTTAGTCCTAGATAAGCACTTGGCTCATTATGTTCACGAACAATGCCATCAAAAACCTCTCTTTTTAATCGAGTGGTTCCATCACCCGGTGAGAAAAAAAGCTGACTAAAGCGTGGTTCGGCAGCAACATTGATACGTTCGGGCCACAGCGTAAGAAATTCATCTTTGAAAACTGTGTGGTTATCTTCTGCTAGCTGGAAGATGGTACTTTCTTTCTGGCTGCGTTCGATAATGTATTTTTCAAGTTTATCGAGGGTTTGTTGCTCTAGATTGTTGACGATGTGCCAATAGCTTAGTGCCGCGGTTGCAGTAACAACAACAGTGATACGCATTGCCATTTGTAACATGGTTACAAAGGATAATGATTTTTGAAAAGCCAATTTCATATACGGTAAGTCGCTTTAGTGCTTTGATCTTTCTCGCGAGATCATTGACAAGAAAAACCGTTATTTGAATTTTCTTCCCTGACTTACTGAAATTTAATATAGCAGGTTTTTTTATGCTTAGCTCACTAAAGTAGGTCGCTTCCTTTTAATAAAAGAATCTTGTAGTCTCTAGCTATGCTTATAGTTGCCAGACAATGTTGCCCAATATTTATACTCAATGAAGTAATCTTTTAGCTAAATGAATTATTTTGATCTAATACGTAAGCACACGGGTTTATTGGCAATCGCCTTTTTGGCAGTGTTTACAGGTAATTTAGGACAAAGTTTTTTTATTGGTATGTTTCAAGTTTCGATTAGTCAACAGCTTAATCTTACCGCCGGTGAATTTGGCAATATCTATGCAGCGATCACCATTACAGGTGGTTTTTTAGTGATGTACTTTGGCCCAAAAATCGATTGGGTCTTGCCTAAACATTATGCTTTCTTGGTACTTTGCTCATTAACACTCGGATTATTGTTACTTACCTTGTCGTCGTGGTGGGTGATCGGTATTTTAGGTTTAGGTTTGTTGCGTTTATCGGGTCAAGGTTTGCTGACACATTTTGGCCTGACTTTAACTGGCCGAGAGTTTACAAAGACTCGTGGGCGAGCTTTGGGCTTGATGGGTCTTGCGATGCCATCGGGTGAAATTATTTTGCCACCGTTGATTGCCTTAATGCTTGTTTGGCTAAACTGGCAACAGGTCTGGTGGTGCATTCTCGCAGCTTTACTGGTGCTTTGGTGGTGCCTATTTATGTTTGTTGAATGGCCGGAAGCACCGCAGAGCAAACAGGCGATTAAAGCCCAACCGATTAAAACAAAAAGTCCGATGCGAGAATTGCGTTTTTGGTTACTTATTCCGATGTTATTAGTCTTGCCAATGACATTGACGGGGATCTTTCTTTATCAAGCTCAATTAACGTTTGATCTTGGTGCCAGTACCACAACATATGCTATTGCACTTACCACAATGGGATTGACTCGTTTTCCAATTGCTTTGCTCGGTGGTCGCTGGGTTGATGACTTGGGGCTAGGATTACTTGCCCGTGTCTATTTATTGCCTTATGCCATCGCCTTAATAATTGCTGCATTAATCGGTGGCAATTTAGGGGTTTGGATCTTGATGCTGGGAGCTGGCATAGGCATGAGCATTTCAACACCCGTCGGTGATAGTTTGTTGATTAAATTGTGGGGCAAAGAGCACTTAGGCCGAGTACGTTCTTTAAAATCTGCATTTCTAGTATTTTCAACGGGCATCACACCCGCCTTGTTAGGTTTTTTGATGGATCACGATATTCGTTTTCAAACTATCTTAATAGGCATGTTTATCTATTTATCGATTGCATGGTTATTAGCTCAAAGCCCAATTAGACAAGCTGCCAAGGTATAAGTAATCTTAGTTTAACGTTGTTTAACTCTCTTTATATTGACCCGTATCAGGTTAAGCGTTGAAATATCTACATAGTCCTGCATGGAGCTTTACAATGAATAGTCGCTGGGATAATGTCGCGTTTCAGTTAATGCCTTTTGCTTTGAGCAAACTTGAGGAGTATGCAAATTAAAATTACCAGTTATGAAACATTAATGATGGCAGCAAAACAACAAACGCAGCCACAACGTTTTTTGTTTGTTTTTTTGCAAGCATCTTTGCCCGATGATGCTAATGATGGCGAATCGGATAGTTTTAAAGCCGGTCAAGGCGGCGCTTTAAACCCCATTATGTGTGTTGATAAACCTTTAGACGAATTAAGTGATTTTGATGCCTTAGTTAAAGAGTCCGAGGCGATGGAACAAGATTGGCATATCGTATTGGTTGCTGCTTTGTCTGGAGAAAATGGTTTGATGCCAACGGCTGTTGAGGCAGACGCGCCACTTAAACAGATGGTGCAAATGGTACAAAACGGTGGTGATTTATCGAAATATATGGCATTTGACAGACAAGGTGTGATTACTCACTTTGGTTAGAGGTGTTGGCTAAATTAACTTATCATTCAAGCTTCATCTAGCTTTCTAGTATTTAATTAGGAGTCATCCTTGGAACACGCTCATTATTTTAAACGCATTGCAGTCTACAAAGTCGAAGGCGAAGACGTCTCGGTGGTTGATGTGCAAGCCAATAACGTACTTACTCCTTTAGATCCTTGGATGGCGAGAGTGGTTTTACTTGCAGATGGCCAACATACGATCGCACAGCTTATTCAACATATTGCTGGGCAGTATGCTGAAGCTGCACCAGAAAACCTGGTTGACACTGTCGAGTCGGTGATCACGCGTCTTACCGAAAGCGATGTTGTGGAACTGACAGCCAGACCGAGTCTGCTACCGTATTATATCCGTCTTCCTCTCGACGAACAGGATCCAAAAGAAGCGACGAAATTAATGCTCAAAGATGGCTTTATTCAAGCCAAACAATAAGCTTAACCCGTTGAAAGTGTAGTTTTCTTGCCTGCGAGCTGGGCTTTAATCTTGTCGGCAATACGAAATGAATTGGCATAAATAGTCCATGTCGGTGTGATGCTGCCACCGTTGGGCATAAAACTTCCATCACTGACAAAAACATTCTCAGTACCATGCACACGGCAATCGGCATCTAATGCCGATGTTTTTGGATCATCACCAAAACGCAGGCCACCAGCAATTAAATTTGAAGTAGGTGCCGTAAAGGCATTGCCATAGGCTTGGCTTGCACCCATTTGCTGCATGACTTCTACGCCTTTATTAACAATATATTGAGCTACTTTTAAATCGTGAGCATGAAAGCCGACTTTTACTTTTGCAACGGCTGAACCCCATTTGTCTTTTTCAGCGTTATCTAAGCTGACATGGCAATCATCGGTAGGCAGCCAATCACAAAAGACTTCAAACTTAAAATCACGACTTTGGGTGAAGTGTGATTTTAAACGTTGTTTAAAGGCTGTTCCCCAAACTAAATTGTTCTGATCATCGCGTTTAAGTGCATTGGCATCCGAGGTCGGTGACGGTGGATCAAAAACAAAATCGATAGTGCCGCCTTTTATGCGTTGGCCAAATGCGTTTTTATCATCAATAAAATACCAATCTTGCAGGGCACGATTAAAAAATGGACCACGAGTTTTTAACTCGGTCGCTTGTTCGTCCGTTAATTTAGAGAGATCAAATATGCCATGGCCGGTACCACCGGCACAGCAATGTAGGTTTTTACCTATTTGGTCATATTTATTGCCTATGCCATTAGGATGTTTTTTACCGATCGAGCTTAGTAATAGCCTGCTTGATTCTATGGAATAACAGGCTACGGTGATTATCTTGGCTTTGATTTGTTGGCTATTGCCATCTTGATCATAATAATCAACCGATGTGGCGTTGCCATTTTGATCGGTATTGATGTGGTAAACCTTGGCGTGGGGTATCACATCACAATGTTTGGTTTTTACTGCATCGTTTAATAAAGCCGCTCTTGAGCTGGCTTTAGCACCGGAGTGACAACCATAACTGCCACAGTAACCAGAATATTCACAGCTATGACGGTTATTAAAAGGTCTAGATAATATGCCTCTGGCCATTGGCAAGGGATGAAATCCAAGTTTGGTGGCTGCTTTATCAAACCAATGTGCAATAGGGTGTTCGGCTGTAGGAGGTAAAGGGAAATCTGGAGTAGAGCGAGGTTCAAGGTTGGGATGGTCGACAACTTTGCCTGAGATCCCTAAAATTTGTTCTGCTTTAGTGTAATAAGGTTCGAGATCATCATAAGTAATCGGCCAATCAACAATATTAGCGCCTTCAATCGGTCCAAATTCTGATAATAATCGAAAGTCTTCCGGTTTTAGGCGATGGAAATAACCACTCATAAAGTTGCTAGCGCCACCCACGATATTGCCACCCCAAAATTCTGAAGTAGTATCTTCAGACCATGTGCCATCACCATTGGGTTCTTCTAATACATGTCTTTCATCGGCTATTTTGGAGCGAAATATTTTACGGCGGCCCAACATTTCATCTTTTTTGAAATCTTCTTCATCAAACCAGCCACCTTTTTCTAAGACAACGGTTTTATAACCTGCTTTTGATAATTCATAAGCGATAGGTCCAGCGCCAGCGCCACTGCCAACAATGCATACATCATATTCTGGTGTCGAACTCATGGAAAATCTCGATATGTTTTGCCCGTTATTGGAGCTGGAAAACCAGCTTGATGTTCAAGCCACTGCCAGCCAATCCTGTTTGGGTTACCACCGTAAACAGGATCAAGCATTAACGCTTCTGTAAGGTAATACAATAATAGTGATATCCAGTTTTCGCCGGCTTGTGATTTTGCCACTTGTTTAAGTACTTTATCTTGCTGTGTAGTTGTCAATTTTACAAACGGACTGCCATGAGTCTGTTTGGCTAAATCATTAAGCCAGCCTATTCCTTTTGTAATATAGCTGACATCGCCATCATCAATATTTTGTTGATCGGTCATTGCCCATTCGAGATAAGCAAGAGCGTTTAAGTCTTGTGCACTAGGACCATCACCATCATCTGGAAACAATTGCATTTGCACGGCATCAAGCACTTGCTGTTGTTGCTGAGTAAAGACATTGCTGTCTGTTGCCAGTTTATTATCAGATACTGCCGAAGTTAAATCAGTTTGTTGGGCTGCAAAACTAGGTTTTGTCAGAGTGAACCCTGCAAGCAAAGAGATTGCAGCACTTGTGCGTAAAAAGGCTCGACGGTTTAAACCACTTGCTAAAGGCCCGTTGTAGTCTTTGAGTTCAGCCCCTTTTTTATCTTTATCTCTGGGCTGATGCTGTGATGTGGCTTTTAACATGATGCTATTAGTTTGTTTGATTTTCAGAGAGCATTGCAGGTGTATTCCATTTTGATAACAAGGGACGAAGATCTTTCGGCAGACCATCGCGATGTTGAATAATGCCATTAATATCAATAATAAATTCCGTGGGTGTTCCCCACACACCATATTGGTCAGTGATCGTTTTTCCATGATCAAAGGCCAGTGAATAATTAATCGCATAGTGCTGTTGGAAAGCCTGTGATTTTTTGACGGAATCTTTCAAGCTAGTATTAATAGCTAGAATTTTAATTTCATCAGTTAGCTCCGATTGCACGTGTTTTAGTTTAGGGATCTTTTTAATACAATAGCTACACCAGGTATTCCAAAACACCAGATAAACTGCTTGCTTGCCACGATAATCGCTGAGTTTAAAGCTGGTACCATCCATTTGAATGATTTCAAAATCAGGAGCATGCTGACCGGCTTCTAGCTCGGAATCTTTTGCAAAGCTTGTCATACTACTTAATAACAAGACTGCCAAAATGCTAAATTTAATATTCACTTGTTTACCTTAAAGCTGATGGACTAAATAATATCATTACTATTTGACGGTGAATTGGCGAATTTGTTACAAACCATGAGTTTTCTTGGGTCAAAATGCAGCCTAGCGGACAGTGGTAGACAGTAACAAATTGCAGCAAGTGTATTTTTAAAGTGAATGATATGAAAAAAATCTTAGTGATCGGCTACGTATGGCCAGAGCCAAATTCATCAGCGGCTGGCAGTCATATGATGTCGATTTTAAGGTTATATAGTCAGCAAGGTTGGCAAGTGGAATTTGCCACACCATCACAGCCTACAGAGCATATGATTGATTTATCTGAAGAGGATATTTCAAGCCAAGAAATCAAACTCAATAGTGATAGTTTTGATGACTACATAAGTCAATTGCAACCAGATATCGTCATGTTTGACCGGTTTATGATGGAAGAGCAGTTTGGCTGGCGAGTTGAAAAGAATTGCCCTAATGCTTTAAAAATATTAGATACCGAAGATCTACAGTGTTTGCGTCATGCTCGTCATCAAGCTCATAAAGAAAAAAGAGAATTAACACAGGCCGATTTGCATAGTGATATTGCAAAACGTGAAATAGCAGCTATTTTACGATGTGATCTATCGTTGATCATTTCCAGATTTGAAATGGAGTTATTAAAAAACACGTTTAAGGTTGATGCAAGTTTATTGCATCACTTGCCGTTTATGGTTGATCTTGCCAACATGCCAATACAAACAAAAAGCTTTTCTGAGCGACAACATTTCATGACAATAGGCAATTTTCGCCACGCACCCAATTGGGATGCGGTGTTGTACCTACAAGAAATTTGGCCTTTGATTAGAAAACAAATCCCAGAGGCAGAATTACATATTTATGGGGCTTATCCTCCACCAAAAGCCACAGCATTACATAACCCAAAAACAGGATTCTTAGTTAAAGGCTGGGCCAAAGATGCTTTTGAAGTGATGGAACAAAGCAGGCTTTGCTTGGCACCCCTTCGATTTGGTGCAGGCATTAAAGGAAAATTATTAGATGCGATGATGATGAAAACGCCAAGCATTACTACATCAATTGGCAGTGAAGGCATGCATGATCAACAACCGTGGCCGGGTATTATTGCCAATGATGTTAGTGAATTTGTAGCTGCTGCAGTGAGTTTATATAACGATCAACAAGCTTGGTTAGATGTTCAAAAAAATGCAGATGTTTTATTGTCGGCTAACTATGATGCAGAAAAATTAGGTGCTCAGTTAATTGGCAAAATCAACAAAATCGAAGAAAACATAACTCAACATCGATTAAACAATTTCACTGGTTTAATGTTGAAACATCATTCAATGGCAAGCACTAAATATATGTCACAGTGGATAGCGGCAAAGAATGCCAACCCGCTATAACCGCAATATAATTGCGGTTAATTTATCGGCAAATCAAGGGGTTCCCTTTAGAATTTAATTGGCCTATGATTGGACTTCCACTAATTTTTATTTAAGGAATGATAGTCGTCATGAATTTTAAAGCATTAGTATCCAAAACCGCATATTCTTTGTTCTTCCTCCTAGGCGTTACGTTTACAACATCCGCCATTGCCGATGACCATGGTGATGAGAGTGTAAAAGTCGCTTTAGATCGTGATATCCATGCAGCTATCAAACATCTTTTGGATACATCAGAATTAGCGAGAAGCCTTGCTGATTCAGCACAAGGAGCGCTGGTTTTTCCAAATGTGACCAAGGCAGGCTTTGTGCTTGGCATTCAATATGGTGATGGTGCGCTTATTAAACGTAGAGCTAGTGGAGAAGGTTATTACATTTCAAAATATTACACCCTTAAATCAGCATCATATGGCTTGCAAGCTGGCGTACAAACATTTGGTTATGTAATGGCTCTGATGTCAGATGTTGCAGTAGAAAAAGTTGAAACATCTCAAAACTGGGAATTGGGTGTGGGTCCTACAATTGTTGTTGTTGATGAGGGTACAGCAGCAACACTTACCACTGAAACAGCACAAGCAGATGTTTATGCCTTTACCTTTGGTCAATCAGGGTTGATGGCTGGTTTAGGAATTCAAGGCACTAAAATATCTAGAATGAATAAATAGACTTAATTCATTTAAGTCTTTATTTAGGGCATATTAGCTCTGTTTATTCTAGTAATACTAAAAAGGTTTAGCTTGTTTAAAAGCTAAACCTTTTTATTTTCTTATGGTTAAAATCAGTATGATGATGAGCTATATTCTTAGCTAATTAACGTTTGATGTTTCAGGGAGATCACTCGACTTTCCTGAGAATTTTTCAGCCATACTTTGGAATACTAAATATAAAGTAGGGGTTAAAAATAACCCGACGACAGTACCAACCAGCATTCCACCAAATACGGCTGTACCCAGTGATACACGACTTTCTGCTCCCGCACCTGATGCGATGACTAATGGGATAACACCTAAAATAAATGAAAAGGCTGTCATCAATATCGCACGGAAACGTAGGCTCGATGCTTTAACCGCTGCCTCAAAAATACTAAGACCACTTTCCCTCTGTTGTTTGGCAAATTCAACGATCATGATCGAGCTTTTTGCCACCAGCGCGATCAGTAATACCAGTCCAATTTGAGTATAAACATTGTTATCTAGGCCACGGTAGGCTGAAAATACACCTGCACCTAAGATCGCCATGGGCACAGCTAATAAGACTGAAAAGGGAATTGTCCAACTTTCATATTGGGCCACTAAAAATAAATAAACAAAGATAAAAGCCAAACCAAAGATGATCGGCGCCATATTGCCGGCAGCAATTTGTTGATAGGTTACGCCAGACCATTGATAACCCATTGATGGTGGTAGCAAATCATCGGCAAGGTGTTGCAATTCTAGTATCGCATCACCGGTAGCAACACCGGGTGAAGGTTCACCGGTAATGGTCGATGTTGGAAATAAGTTGAATCGATTAATAAACAGTGGACCCACTTGCTGTTCTATTTTTGCTAATGAACCCAGAGGTACCATATTGCCGCTATCACTTCGGACTTCGAGATTCAGAATTTCACTCGGCCGATTTCGAAAACGTTCATCAGCTTGGGCGGTGACTTTCCATGTTTTTGAAAATAGATTGAAGTCATTGACATAAGCGGAACCTAAAGAGGTACCAAGCGTATTGAATATTCCATCCATTGGCACACCGTAAACTTGTGCTTTAGTGCGATCAACATCCAAATATAACTGAGGCACTGTTGCCCTCAGGCCTTGACTCATACGCGTTAATTTTGGACTTTCATTGCCTGCTGCAACTAAATCATTAGCAAAGGTTTGTAGTTGATTGATGCCTAGGTCGCCACGATCTTGTAACTCAAACGAAAATCCTGCTGCAGAACCTAAACCCATGATCGGTGGAGGCATGAAGCTGAAAACAATACCTTCTTCGATTGAGGCCATTTTTTTCTGCAAACCTCCGATAATAGCCTTGATATGCAAAGAGGGATCTTGCCGATCACGCCAGTTTTTTAGCGTGACAATACCTAAACCGGTATTAGTTGAGGCCACACCATCAAGTAAAGAATAACCACCGATCAATACAAACTTATCTACCCCTTCGGTTTCTTCTACCATTTTATTAACTTTATCCAATACTACTTTGGTACGATCGAGACTGGCACCATCAGGTAGTTGGGCATTAATAAAGAAGTAACCTTGATCTTCATCAGGAAGGAAACCACCAGGCAGGCTGATAATGCTGTAATAAGTCGCAAACAATAGACCACCAAAGACCATCATCACTAACCAGCTTTTACGTAACATGGCTTTGACTAGCACCATATAACCTTTAGTTCCAACATCAAAGGTTTTATCAAATGCACGAAATGCGATCCATTTCTTCTTGCCTGTTGAAGGTTTGAGCAATAGGCGACACAAAGCAGGGCTGAGTGTTAAGGCGTTAATGGATGAAAAAACAGTAGCGATCGAAATGGTTAAGGCAAATTGTTTGTAGAGCATGCCTGTTAAGCCGGGCATCATTAACGTAGGCACAAATACCGCCAGCAATACGGCGGTGGTTGCCACAACGGGCCCCGTGATTTCAATCATTGCTTCACGGATAGCAGTTCGAGAGTCCCAGCCTTTTTCATCCATCAGGCGAACGGTATTTTCTACTACGATAATGGCATCATCGACCACGATACCGATAACTAACACCAGTCCAAACAAGGTGAGGTTATTAATCGACATGCCCAGCATTAACATCACAGCGAAGGTACCGATCAATGAAACGGGAATCGTAATCGCTGGAATAATAGTGGTACGCCAATCTTGTAAGAATATGAATACCACGAATATAACTAAAGCAATAGCGACGATCAGTGTCTCGATGACTTCTTCAATCGAGGCGCTGATGTATTCGGTCGTATCAAGAACAACTTCATATTCCATATCATCGGGAAAGCCAGCCGCGGCTTCATCCATTAATGCTCGAGTGGCTTCCATTACCGCTAAAGCATTTGAGCCCGGTGTTTGATATAAGCCCAAAGTAATGGCGGGTGCACCTCGGCTTTCAGCATACCAATGATAAGCTTCTGCACCGAGTTCTACGCGAGCAACATCTTTTAAATAAAGCACATCGCCTTTGTCACCGGTTTTAATAATAATATTTTCGAATTGCTCAACCGATGATAAACGACCCTGCACTAAGACGTTATATTGAAAATTGAGACCACCAGAATTGGGTGGCGCACCAATGCTGCCGCCAGCCACTTGAATATTCTGTTGCCTAATAGCTGCAATTACATCATCAGGAATTAGCTGTCGGGCTTTGAGCTGTTCAGGATTTAGCCAGATCCGCATTGCAAAATCTTTGGCACCGAAGACCGTTACTTTACCCACGCCATTAACACGAATCATCGAATCATAAAGTCGAGTCGAAATATAATTACTGATAAATAACTCATCGTAGGTGCCATTCGGAGAAAATAAAGAAATAGCACCCACTAAGGCAGTGGATTGTTTTTCAACTTTGACACCTTGGCGTTTTACTTCTTCAGGCAATGAAGGTTCGGCTATTCCGACACGGTTTTGAGTTAATACCGTTGCCATATCAATATCAGTACCAATATCAAAAGTGACAGTCAGTGCTAAGGCACCATCGGAGCTACTTTTTGAAGACATATAAATCATATCTTCAACGCCGTTTACTTCAGATTCTATTGGTATTGAAACGGACTGTTCTACTGTGGCTGCATCAGCACCAGGAAAAGTGGCTGTCACCGATACCGTTGGCGGTGTGATGTCTGGCATGCTTTCCACCGGAAGTATCGGTAATGCAATTAACCCAACCAAGGTAATAAGGATAGCAATAACAATGGCAAATTTAGGTCTATCAATAAAGAAATGACTAAACATAAATTTTAGCCTTCTTCTTTTTCTGAAGGAGCAGGTTTTGGCTGAACAGGTAGTCCGGGCCTAGCACGTAAAATACCGTTAACAATATAAGTTTCATTACCTTCTAAGCCCGATAAGACATGCACAAAACCATCTGCTTGTGGTAGACCCAAGGTGATATAAACCAAACTGACAATATTGCCTTCACCGATGGTCAAGACATACTTACCGCCTAAATCGGAACCAATGGCGGCCTCTTTTACCAGAATCGCATCATTAATATCGTCACCTGGGACTTTTACTCGGACAAACAAGCCGGGGAAAAACTTATCATCTTCATTGCTTAAACGTATCCGAACATCAACAGTACCTGTGCCCATATCAACTTCATTATCAATATAATCAATGAAACCTTCATGAGGAAAACCACTTTCATTCGCACGCTCAACAAAGGCGGGTCGCTTGTTTTTTTCTAGATCGCTGACTTCATTACTGGATTCTGGTTCTGTGGAAGAATTACGATTGGAGTATGAGTCAAGCATATTAAGCACACTTGATTCAGGTACATTAAAGTAAACATACATCGGTTGCATGGTATTAACTCGCGTTAATAATGTGGTGCCTTCTTGACCCACTAAGTTACCAACATCAACCATGCTTCTGCTCACCACGCCATTTATCGGTGATATCACTTTGGTATAACTTAAATTAAGTTCTGATGCGGCTAAAGATGCTTGTGCTGACTTCACCGTGGCGATGGCAACATCTCGACTGGCCTTGGATTTATCTACATCAAGTTCACTGACTGCTTGGTTTTTACTGGCCTGTTCCATTCTTTTTACTTCAGTGCTAGCAAGTGCTAACTCCGCCTTGGCGGACTGTAATAAAGCACGATCAATATCTCGTTGTGCCTGATGTTTTTCTTTTTCGATGGTAAATAATAAGTCACCTGCTTTCACTCGTGAGCTGGCCATAAAATCAGCACTTTCTAGTTTTCCAGCTACTCGAGCGACCACATCTGCTGAGCCAAATGCAACGGTGCTACCGGTGAAAATAGAGTATTCCCGAATAGTTTTTACCAGAGGTTTAGAGACAGTAACGGAAGGTTCTGCACGCTCTACTGGTGCGGGTGGCTCTTGGCATGCAGTTAATACTAAAACAAACATCAAAGCCAATAGGCTTAGTAATAAGCTAAAAAACCGCTTTAGATGAGAGTCAATGTTGCAATGTAACGTTGATGACAAAAACATTAAATTTCCTCTCTATTTGGTGGTTGTGGCTTGAGAATTTGTATTATTGATGAGCACCGGATCAGTCTGTGACCACCCACCACCCAAGGCTCTATTTAAATTAATGAAGTTAATAACGGCTAGGCCTTGCGATTCAACCAAGCGATCTTGTTGCGTAAACAGTGAACGTTGTGAATCTAATAAACTCTGGAAGCCGGTTAAACCAGCAATATAGCTGGTGGAAACAAGATCCACAGATTCTTGGCTAGCGTCGACAGCTTCGGATAATTTTTTTGCTCTTAAACGCTCTTGGTTGACAGCAACCATGGTGGTTTCTACTTCTGATAAGGCATCTAAGACAATTTTTTCGTAGCGAATAACGGCTTGTTTAGTGCGGGATTCCTCTACATCAATTAAACCTTCCACTTTGCCACCAGAAAATAAATTCCAGCGAACACCAGGGACAAGAGACCAGCCAACACTGTCACTCTCACCTAAGTCACCAAAATCTGTAGCACCTAAAGTTAAGGCGCCTGATAAAGAGAACGTTGGGTATAGCTCTGCTGTTGCCACACCGATCCTTGCTGATTGTGCTGCCACTTGACGTTCTGCTTGTCGGATATCGGGACGTTGTCGTAACAGCTCTGCGGGAGGAGCAATTGATATATCCATAGTAGGTACTGGAATTTCAGCAAGGGGGGATAATTCTTCATCCAAACTTCCAGGTGCTTGTCCGATTAAAATGGCGACTTGATTTAAAGAACTCTCCAGAAAGGGAATAAGTTCTGGGATCAATGTTTCGGTATTGGCTAAATTATATTTTGATTGTGCTACATCAAACTTCGGTACTAAACCGGCATCAAAACGTGATTGAACAATGCCTAAAGTGTCACGCTGGTTTTTTATATTACTCTGTGCAAATTTAATCCGTTGTTGCAATGTACGGATATTCACATAATTGATGGCTACCTGGGCATAGAGCGATACCATCACATCTCGGTAGTCTTCTATCGAGGAACCAACATCAGCTTCAGCAGCTTCAATAGTGCGTTTAACACGACCAAAGACATCAATTTCCCAGCTGCTTGAGAGTCCAGTTGACCACGTGTTTTGTGGGTTATCAGTAAATAATCCGCCACCTAAATTTTCACTGGTTTTTGAACGGTCAATACTGGCCGAAGCATTTAAATCTGGATAGCGATCTCCACCCGCTATTCGACTAAAAGCACGAGCTTCATCAATACGCTCAACAGCAATCAGTAATTCAGGATTTGCATTTCTAGCCCGCTCAAGTAAAGAGTCTAATATAGGATCGTTAAATGTTGTCCACCATTGTTCTAAGGATACGTTCGAATTAACCTCATTGATAACAGCATTTGTCCATGCATCAGGAACGGCAATTTCTGGTTCTTTATAATCAGGCCCGACAGCCGCACAAGCAGTCATTAATAAAAATAGTGCTGAAGTGATGATTGTCTTTAAATGGAAGCGTACATCTTTAAGATTATTTTTTGCAAAGACCTGCATCGACATAGATAAACCTTAATTTATTTTTATACTTTAGCGGTTTCAATAAATCTGCATACAACTACTAGAAGGTAATATAACTAAAACAGCAATGCAATGAATATTGTTGAATACTAGGCTTTTACAAAAATAACTAATCTTTTAAGGTTTAGTGGTTGGCGAGCTAGGACTTTCGCGATCGATCAGATCAAATAAATTGCTGCCTTTTTGTAATAAGCTTGAAACGTCATTGCTATTAAGCGGTCTGCTAAACAAGTAACCTTGGATAAGGTCACAATTCATATCACGTAGCAACGTAGCCTGATTTTCTTGTTCGACACCTTCAGCAACAACTTCAAGCCCAAGCGTGTGAGCTAAACTAATAATGCTTTTAACAATGCTGGCATTAACATTGGTAACCTGCATATCTCTTATAAAAGACATATCTATTTTTAAGATATCAAAGGGAAACTTCTTCAAATAACTTAATGAGGAATAACCAGTACCAAAATCGTCCATGGCTAGTTTGATGCCAAAATCTTTAATTTTTTTCATTTTGGCAATGGCGTCATCAGTATTTTCCATCACTACCGCTTCGGTAATTTCAATTTCAAAAAATTCGGGCGAGATCTGGCATTCTTCTATTTGGGCTTTGAGATCGTCTAAAAAAGAAACTTGGCGAAATTGTTTTGCTGAAATATTAATGGCGATTCGGTGATTAAATAAACCACTATCAACCCATAATTTAGTTTGCTGAATGGCTTTATGAATAATCTTATTTCCGATGGGAATAATTAAACCTGTTTCTTCAGCAATAGGGATAAATGTATTGGGAGAAACCAAGATTTTACCTTTTCGGTTCCAGCGAACTAAAGCTTCCATGCCTGTTATTTCACCGGAATGAAGGTTTACTTTAGGTTGATATTGTAGAAAAAACTCATCCTTTTCTACCGCAGAATGAAGATCTTCTTCTATATTTTGCCGCTGCTGAGCTTCAATATTCATGGCATCTGTGAAAAACAAATGTGAATTTCCTCCCATGCCTTTCACTCGATACATTGCGATATCTGCTTTTTTTACTAGATCATCAGATGATTCCCCGTTGTCAGGATAAAGCGAAATTCCGATGCTGGGTGTCAAAACGATACTGTGATGGCGATAACTAAACGGGATTCTTAATTCTTCGAGTATCCGGTCAGTGATCTCTGCGACATGATGTAAAGAAGGGATATCCTGCAATAGAAAAATAAATTCATCTCCGCCAAAACGAGCAACAATATCCTCGTTACGTGTAATCAACGTTAGTCGTTGGCTAGTTTGTTGGAGTATTTCATCGCCAACACTGTGGCCTAGAGAATCATTGATGTGTTTGAATCGGTCTAAATCGAGAAATAATATGGCGTGTTGTTGCGATTTTCTTGATCCTCTAGTGATCGCCTGATTGAGAAGATCAATATAATATTTTCGATTATGTAAGCCTGTTAATTCGTCATACATAGCCAAATGTTGTAAGTGGTTATCGCGTTCTTGAATTTCAGTCAGCATTAAATTGAAACTATCACTGAGCTGTTTAATTTCTAGGTATTCGTTATGGTCAACTCGGAGACCGTAATTCTTGTCATCCTTGACCGCTTTTGTGGCCTGAGCTAGTTCAAGTATCGGTGCTGAAATAAGTTTTTGTAGTTTTGATGTCATTAGGATTGTTATTATCAAAACAAAGATGACAATAAGAATGATGACAAGAATATTTTGTCGTAATTGTTGATAGAGTGAATCTAGGTTCGCCTTCAAATAAACATAACCAATGATATTGTTTTCACCCTGAATAGAAATGGCTTGGTATAAATGAAACAGGTCGTCTTCAAACTGATATGACTCATTTTCTGCTGAAAAATCATAGAAACTAGCAATGTTTTCTTTGCCAATATCGTAGGATGCAAATAGTTGTTTTTCATCAGTATAAATAGCAGCGGTGAGTATACGAGAGTCGTTGCTAAATTCTGAAAGGATCTTGTTGGCATCACTTTCAATTTCAAACAATACTGCAGCCTGTACGTTATCAGCCGTTATTTTGGCAACACTAGTCAAATTTTCGATGAGCGATATACGATGTTCTTGCAGTTGTACCAATGTAAAAAGCGTTGCCGCTAATAATAACGAGAGAGTGCTGATGGTGACGATGATCATTACTAACTTACTTTGGATCGTTGCTTTTTGTGGGGCGATTAACTCAGGGAGTAGGTTAATGTTCATCGTCATGGCGATCACAGGGAAATTTAATGCAAAACTGTGTACCTTTTCCAAGCTCTGATTCAACCGTCATTTCGCCAGCATGATTTTCAGTGATAATGAAATATGAAACGCTTAAACCTAAGCCGGTACCTACGCCTATCGGTTTTGTTGTAAAAAACGGTTCAAAAATTCGCTTACGAGTATCTTCAGCCATGCCGGGCCCGTTGTCTGATATGGTAATGCAAACTTTATTACTCTCAGCATCATAATAACTTCGCAGAGTAAAGGTGGGCTGCTCAGTTGCAGCTTCTTGCATAGCTTCAGCCCCATTGCGTAAAAGATTCATAAAGACTTGTTCGATTTTTCCTTCTTCACAGGCAACTAAGGAAAGGTCTTCATCATAGTCTCTAACAATAGTGATAGATTTAAAGTCATATTGTTTTTTTAAATCATAATCCGTAGAGGAGAGCTCGACAGCTTTATCTAATAGTTCATTAATGTTGTTCTTGGTAAGAACTTCATCACTTTTACGGGCAAAGGTAAGCATATTGTTTACAATACTTGCTACACGTTCACCTGAGATATGAATGGACTCCAACATCCGTAAGATGCCTCGTTGTTCCATATAGGCATGAATTATTTCCATGCTAGTGCCTACTTTATCGGCAGCCTCCAAGTTACTTGGGACATCACCACTCGTTAATCGGTTTGTCATCACACTGGCGGTTTGCATAATACCTGCAAGAGGATTATTCACTTCATGGGCCATACCCGCGGCTAAGCCGCCGAGAGAGAGCATTTTTTCATTTTGCACCATCATTTCTTCAATGCGGACTTGCTCAGTAATATTATCCAGCCGAATTACTACACCTTCGATACCGTCGGCTATTAAAGGGTATATCGTGATATTTTCATAAAGTAATGTATTGTTCTTAGAGTGCACTTTCTTGATAGTGACTTGTTGTTCACGCGAATTGATAGCTTCTTGTATTCGAGATGCCTCAGAAGACAAACGAGGAAATACGTCTTCAAGTTGTTTTCCTACAGCATCAATATCCCTAATACCGGTAACGCGTTCTGCTTCACTATTCCATTGAGTGACGCTGTTTTTAGCGTCAACACCAATTAATACCGAAGGCATTGAGTCAATGATGTTGGATAAATAGTTTTGTAAATGAATTAGCTTAGTGTTTTGCTGCTGTAATTCATCAAGCATTGAGTTAAAACCATCACATAATTGCTGGATCTCTAGATAATCATCACGCTCAACACGTACCCCATAATTCTGTTCATCTTTGATGGTTTGTGTTGCTTGTGATAATTCAAGAATAGGATTGGATATAATCTTTTGTAATCTAGAGGTGAGTAAAACCGTGATGATTAATACCGAAAATACAATGATGGTGGTGACAATAATATTTTGGGTTAATTGCTGTTGAATAGAGTCCAGATTAGTTTTTAAATAGACATAACCAATGATATTTTCGGCACCATCAATCGTAATTGGCTGGTATAAATGAAATAGATCTTCTTTGAATTGATATGGCTGATTTTCATCTGGGAATGCATATAAAACTGAAATATTTTCATTCGTTACATTATAGGAAGCAAACAATGTTTTCTCAGATGTATAGATAGCAGCAATCAAAATGCGAGAATCACGATTAAATTCAGAAAGAATTTTTGTCGCATCATTTTCATTTTCAAACAAAACAGCAGCCTGAACATTTTCTGCCGTGATGCTTGCCACACTAGTTAAATTTTCTATCATCGATAGACGGTGTTCACGAAGCTGCACCAGCGTAAACAGAGTGGCTGCTAATAATAGCGAAACGGTACTTATCGTCACAATAATAAGTACCAACTTACTTTGGATTGTCACGTTTTTTAAGTTGAGAGACTTATTCATAGTCACTCTCCGTATAGACACGATCTGCTATTCGAAGAACTTGAGACGAGATCTTTAAATCAACCTGTTCAGCAGCAAAGGCATTAAT
>ENA-OSET01001606-OSET01001606.1-sediment-metagenome-genome-assembly--contig:-NODE-1606-length-23269-cov-4.408675_pt1 | contig 23269 bp, 21 predicted proteins | sample MGYA00237882_ERZ534229 | MGnify/ENA primary metagenome ERZ534229 (study PRJEB26408, sample SAMN06266212) | sediment metagenome | isolation source: Hudson Canyon methane seep mesocosm | place... | reverse complement strand
TGTGGCATCTTCTGGTAGAATGGCCTCTCTCATTTATATTTCATCAAACTGAGTCCTAGACTGATGACTATTATTGCAATTCAATATTGTCAAAAAATAGAGTCTTAGTCTCATCAAGACCTTTCATAAAAAAAGCCATCGAGGCAATTTCATCTACTTTCATACGCCTTAAATGAGGCGCTTCCCGAATATCGTCTAACTTAATTAAGACCTTATTTAGTCCTGGTTTAATAGTAAGCTGGCGATTAAACCGGTCTTCAAACCGCTTGTTGTGAAATTCATCATTAACCCTAACAATAACCTTAACCACAGCAGTCTCTTCGGAATAAATATCAATACTTAAGTTTTGATAATTAGACCAATCTCCGTAGATATTAGGAGTGGAAAAACCTGGATATTGAGAGCCCACACCAAAAACCACTTCAGCCACTTTTGTCTTATTTTGCCAACCAACAGGCGAAGAAGCCAAATGAAGTTTAGTCGATAAATTTAGGGCACGAATTTCATCCTCCCAGACACGATCAAAATCCATCAACACGGGTAACCCTTGGTATTGTTGCCAAACGATAAACAATTTAGTGGTCGGCAGAGATAAACTAAGCGCCAATGAAATCGCACATAGTAAGGATAAAATTAGTCGAATCGACTTTTTTTTTATTCTTTCTCGCCAATAGAACACACCTGCAGCGAAACTTCCAATCGAATCGTATAACAAATCAATATGGCTTTGATGACGCCCAAAATAAGGTTGAATAAGCTCTATTACCCCCCCTAAAAGGAACGTTGAAATACAAATACTGATGGAAATGGATATTTTTTTTGAATCATGCTGTATCACCTTAAAGAGAATTAAGGTGAAGATAAAAAATACCACGGCATGGCTACTATCTTGTAGTGCTGGATAGATCAAACCGGTGTCAGGTAAAAAGCCTATTAATAGAATCAACCCTATAAGGAAACCAATTAAACAAACTACCTTAGATATTTCACTTTTTGTAAGTTGCTTAATTATCCGCATCTAGGTATTACATGCTCATTAAACTTAAAGTGTATTTTCCGTGTGGTTCGAACACGCATAATTTAAGCCCTCACGCAGCTTTCGAACAATCTCTAGTGGCTGAAGATCTAAATCTTTAGGAATGTAAGGTCGTATATCGTGAGGGTCTGACCAGCTTCCCGAATTCAGGATTAATTCATAACCGCATGTATGTTGAATTCGATTATCACTAATGAAATGCCACTCTGACATAAACGTACCTTTGATTATCCTTTAGCCTTTTCAAAATAACTAAATGAAAATAAGCCTTATTAACACTGGAACAAACAGCTTAGAAAGTAGATTAACCTCTGTCAATTAGTTAAGACTATGAGCTTAAATATATACTTTTGAAATTCGTAACACGTACAACAAAAACCGAACGTGCGCATATGGTCAATTCACCATAGGTAAAGTTTCGCAATTCATAATTCCAACAACCAAAAGAAATTTAAATTACATTGTGCGAAATATATAATATTATCGCTCTTTTCTCTAATGAATATTTATTTTTATGCCTTTAATGCTAAAAAGGAGCCATCAGGCCCCTTTAATGCTACATATAACTTGTTAAGCAGCTTCTCTTTTACGCCGTTTTTGGCTTTTGTTAAGCGAGTAAACCTTGGTCTCTTTCAGTGCATATTGCTCAATACCTGCAACATGGTTTTTCCCGAAATACTGCTTCCAATCTATATCAGAGGGATCTACCTGAAATTCACCCGCCCCTAATTCACCCATTTCGGCTGCTAGCGAAATGAGCTTGTCATTTCGGAAACGGTAAGTAGGAAAGCCATAAAATGAAAATACGGTTGATAATTGAAGCGCTGTTGTTATATTTTTATGGAAGGTCGTTTTTTCCGACTCAAAGCCGAACAGAGATTTCAAGTGTTGCTTTGTGTTTAATGCCACATCTACCGTTTTTACAATTGAACCAAAAAGCCTTTTTGAAACCAAATTGAAGGTTTTAGATGGCTTTTTATTTTTAAATAGCTTTGGATAGTTTTTATAATTAAGTTGACCTTCTTCAATTAAAAAATCAACAAGTTGAGATGTTGTTGGCTGCTCTGAGCCACGACCACAGCATTGATAAATATTATGCTCACCTGGCGCTACAAATAGCTTTGTCATCGCTAATATCACGCCATTCGCCACGATATCTGCTGGAACAATATCAATAACGCCTTTTGGATCAGCTGGAAAGTAAGCAATCTTCCCGCGAGCATAGGCAAAAATAACTGCATCAGCCACCTTCACCCCCTCAATCCAACCAGGTACAGGGCCATTTAAGGTACTTTCTATCACTGACGGTCGTAGAATCGACAAAGACTGGCCTTGTAGCTTTTCTATCAGCAATTGCTCACCCATCCACTTAGTGAAAGTGTAGGTATCATTCCAACCATAACGATTAGACTGCTCTATTCCTAACTGAACAAGTGCTTCCTTAAACTGCTCTCCACTCAATTTCTTCTTAGCTAATCTTGCAATCTTTACTTGCAACTTATCCACTACACTCTCAATAAGATAAACTCCGTTTTCATCTCGAGGGAAGTTTATATTTGCCGGCGCGAGTACCTCTTCATGGATTTCACCTTTGTTAAGCCCGTGAACAAAACATGTAGATACCTGTACAACAGGAAGATTCCCACCTAATTGAGAGAGCGACACAATGTTTTCCAGACAAAGTGTATTAATTTTGAGCGCTTTATCCAACTCTTCTCTAAAATTGACACTTGCAGCAGAATTAACAATGACATCTATTTTGCTTGATAACGCAGAAAAATCGTTTTCTGTTAAACCAAACTTGGGCTCAGTTAACTCGCCTGTCACGACATGTATTTTATGCTCACAAAATGACTCAAAAGCCTCGATATCGTCGGCTTTCAATCGATTAAATACTGATGAGGTAGCTATTTCTGCATTAAACCGCTCTTTACCCGTTTTATATTTAAAATTGCCACGAACCAATAAATGAATATCAGCAACATCTGGAATCGAACGAATTATCTTTTCAAGTAAAACCTTACCAAGAAAGCCTGTACAACCTGTAATTAAGAGCCTTTTTCCTGATAGGTTTTCGTTAACAATTGTCCGTTTTATATTATTCATAGCATACCTGCATAATGTATTGTTAAATTTTAAAATCGTTAATAGCCTGCCTTATTCAGTCATTTATTAAACAACTCAATAAAAATACCGCGTGGATATTAAGGATAAACCCCGCTCCCAGAAAGTGACATTTAATTTATTTTGTATAATAGTAACGATAGGCATTTTTATTATTAGGACTTTATTCTTATCTTCTTATATATCAATGTTATTTCTTCATGTAATCGTTAGGCAAATTAGCAAACAAATTCGTTCCCATTCTTATACACTTGAAAAAATAACTTGTATATTTACCCCATCAAATCAATTGAAGTAACTGAAATAAGGTCGTAATTGATAATATGAGCTTAAAAGAGCCAATTGGCAAATTTTTTACACTATATGGCTGGGAAGTATCGCCTTATACTGCGAAAGTTCGTAGCTATTTACAGCATAAAAATATCCCTTTTAAAACTATCGCACCCAACATATTAGATTTGAAGCGGACCATAGAGCCCAGAACTGGCAAAATGGTGATGCCCGTGGTTGTCACACCTCAGGGAGAGATGATTCAAGACTCGACGGTGATTATTGAATACCTTGAAAAAAAATTTCCTGACAATAGTGTTAACCCCGACACGCCCAAGCAGTACTTTGTCGCTTTACTAATGGAGCTTTGCGGTGACGAATGGCTCTCAATGGCTGCGCTTCATTACCGCTGGAACTACCCTGAAAACACGCACTATATCTTGAATCAATTTGGTAAAAATGCCTTCCCTTATTTACCCGGTTATATCCAACGAAAATTTGCATCTCCATTTGCAAATAAAATGAGATCTTATCTACCCGCCCTCGGCATCACATCTCACATGCATGAAGCATTAGAAACAAATACACACAAAATTTTATCTCTTTTGAACCAACATTTTGAAAACCAGCCATACTTACTGGGTAGCACTCCCTGTATCGGGGATTTCTCTTTGTTTGGCCCTATATACGCACATCTGCATAGAGACCCTTGTCCGGATAACCTAATATCTCAATACACCAACATATTAGCTTGGGTGAATCGTCTAGATAACGATACACAGAGAAAACACGGTAATTTTCTTGATAATGACACCGTTCCTGACACTCTTTTAGAGCTTATTGCACTAATTATAGAGCATCAATTCCCGCTAATTAATGCCAGCATGAATAGTATTTCAAAGTGGAAATTAGAAGATAAAAGCAGAGTCAAGCTTCCTCAAAAACTCGGTAAAGCCATTATGCATATTGAAGAAATAAAAACCGAGCGTATGAATATCACCTACCCATACTGGATGTTTCAACGGATATCCGATTACTATTTAAACCTGACAAATAAAGATAAAAATGCAATTAAAGGCTTAGTAAGCACCTCATCTTCGTCTGTAAAAAACCTATTCGGTTTATTAGATAGAAAGCTAGTACATAGAGTTGAACTAGAACGTTGCCGTTTATACATACGTAACTAAGAGCATACGCAACTGATATTTAATGCCCCTGCGACCTAACAATGAAACCTAACAATGAAACCTAACAATGAAACCTAAACAATAAATTCCATACATAAAAAAACCGGCTAATCGCCGGTTTTTTTATGCTAGCTATGCTTACGCACTCTTGCGAGTTCGGGCAACACCTAAACCAAATAAGCCTAGACCAAGTAGAGCCAAGCTTGAAGGTTCTGCAACAGCCGCTGCACCAATAGAAACATTACTAGAATACGTTAACTGATAGTCACCCGCATTACTTGCAGATGGCGTACTAAATGTATCAGTAAGGATTTCATTAATATCCAAGCTAAATGCGCCGATGAAGAACAAGTAGTCTCCAGCAGTCATGTTAACTGATAGAAAAGAATCAAGACCTGAAGTTGAACCATCAGACCCTAAACCACCATCATCATCAACATACAAAAAATCGCCAGCATCCAATGAACCATCATCTGCAGCAATTCTGAACATCGAATCGCTTAGACCTTGACCAGATACGCCAGAGTTAAAACCTCTAGCAAGTATATCAAATGTAGTAAGACCGCCAGTCGTCACTGAAAAAGAGAAGGTGTCTATGTCATTTGCATCTACTGTTCCTGTGATAACGCCTGCGTTAGCACCCATTGAGAATGCTAGGCCTGCTGCCGCTAGCAATCGAGTAATTCCTTGAAATTTCATCTTTGTATCTCCCATACAACTTGATTTTTACCAAAAGTGGCCCTATAAGGCTATATTAACAACCATAAAATTATAAGCAATTATACGTCCATAAAAATCAAAAACAAATAGAAACAACAACTTACTATGTATTTATTATTTTTATAATATAGTGCAAAGCTAATATGTGTAAATATTTCCTTGTACCTGTTTAAAGAACGTACAATTTAATCATTTAAGTCTGGGAATAATAGAAACCATGTCACAAATTTAATATAAATAAGCACTTTAGTGACAAAAATATGAATCTAGCCATGGAGAAACTGTAAAGAAAACTGACACCACCGCGACAACGAACACCTTAGTTTCAGCAAGTTAGAAGTGAATTATAGGAAAATAAATAATAGAAACCTGCGCCCATATGGATATTAAAAAAGTGTCATGTCAATTAACACGTCAGAAAACTCATACAGTAAGGCGATTTAGAAAAACATCACTTTGTTTTGTACAAGATTGATTTGAGGTATACCTCAAATCAATCTAACCACCGCATTAACTTACGATATCAAGCAACTCAATATCAAAGATTAGTGCTTGAAATGGGCCAATATCGCCACCCGCTCCAGCTTCACCGTACGCTAACTGGTAGGGAATATACAACTTCCATTTAGAGCCCACTTTCATTTTTTGCAGCGCTTCAGTCCAGCCAGCAATTACACCACCCACTGGAAATTCGGCTGGCTCACCTCTATCGTAGGAGCTGTCAAACTGCGTGCCATTTATTAGCGTGCCTCGGTAATGAGTTTTAACAACACTTTGCGCTGTGGGAATGCCACCTTCACCGTCCGTAATTACTTCAAATTGTAAGCCTGACTCAAGAGTCGTCACTTCATCACGCTTACCGTTTTCCGCTAAAAATGTTTCACCCTCTACGGCAAATTCTTTCGCTTGCTCAGCTTTATTTTCTTCAACTTGTGCTTGAATAACTTGAAATGCCGCATTAATTTCATCACCTGGAATACAAGGACTTTTATTTGAAAAGGCATCGTTGACCCCAGCTAAAGCAGCTTCTAGAGACACACCCTTAAATACAGAAGTAAGTTGCTGGCCCATTTGCAAGCCAATACCGTAAGAAGCTTTTGCTTCGTTTGTGGATAAATCAAGATCAGACATAGAATTTCTCATTTAATAAATTAACAACATGCCTTAAATAAGGCCTTTAATTTTTTTTTAAAGTCTAATTACCTGAATCTCTATAAGAATATACCAAGCAGATAACAAAACAGTCATCATGATTAAAAAACAGCCTTACGTATACATGCCTTCCAACTCACTATTTAGTAGAACAGAAGCCCTCTGAACAATACCTTAATATCCAATTAGCCCATAGATTTATGGCTTGTGTATTTTGAATTTTTTAATTATTATTTTTATTGACCGACAGTCATAATAATAAAATAGGCCCGGTGTTATGCTTTATCAGACCATACCATTCCTTTCGAAACAGATTGTAGATCAGAAAATTACTGCAGTAGAACTCACGCTTAGCCATTGCACTCGGATTGAAAAAGTCAATAAAAGGCTAAACGCTATCGTTATAGATACACAGGTGTCTGCACTAAAGCAGGCAAAGATACTTGACCAGCGATTGCGGCAAAATGATATAGCAGGCCCACTTCATGGCATCCCTATTACTATCAAAGAATCCTTTAATATAACAGGCCTGAAAACAACGATAAACTACCCCCGTACGAGAAACAACGTTGCTAGCAGTACATCTATCCTTGTAGAACGACTCCAGCATGCAGGTGCGATTATTCTCGGAAAAACCAATGTTCCCATCATGTTAGCTGACGCACAAACGTTTGGCCCCCTATACCCAACCTGTAACAACCCTTACGATATTAGTAGAAGTCCTGGAGGCAGCACTGGAGGAGGTGCCGCCGCACTTGCTTCTGGAATGAGCAACCTGGAGATTGGGAGTGACATTGGTGGATCTATTCGTAATCCCGCTCATTTTTGTGGTTTATTCGGCCTTAAACCTACCGAGAACAATCACGCTCAGGATGGACATATCCCGCCTTTACCCAATGATGATTTGGGCTACCAAATGCTAGCATCAACAGGACCATTAGCAAGATCCGTTGAAGATCTAATAATAGCCTTTGATGTCGCATTTAAACCCCGCTGGGATTATTTGCAATATCTTCCTATTAATACACCAACTGCCTCTCACCCTTCTCTTAAAGGTTACAGAATTGCATGGTTTGACGAAATATCAGGGTTCAGCTGTGACCAAGAAACGACGGACCTAATGAAAAAAGTAGCTCTTGATCTATCGTCTAAAGGCGTCACAGTTGAAAAAATCAACTTATCCAAAGAATGGAGCCAAAACATATTCAACAGCTGGGCAACGCTTTACGGCTTAGTGGCAGGTCAAGATATGAATTGGTTGATGCGAAACTTACTCAAACTTAAATTTCGTAGTGATTTAAAGCACGCAAACTTGGACGTCAATAAGGCGCTGAACAATGGATTGAACTTAAACTTCATGGCTTTTAGCAGAGCACTTCGATTACGCCAAGAGTGTACTGCTGAATTTTCTGCCTACTTTGATAGCTTCGATTTTATTATTTGCCCAACCGCTTGCGGTCCTGCAATCAAGCACAACCCTAAACATCAACCAATAGTAGTAGATGATCGAAAAGTGCATTACCTAGACTACTGCTTCTCTTTTGTATTGCCTTTCAATGCAATGGGTAATCCCTCATTGGTGTTCCCTGCACAACAAGACAACACCAAATTGCCTATTGGCTTGCAGTGCATTGGCCGTCACCACGCTGAACCTCAGCTATTGCATTTTGGGCAACTTTTAGAAGAATCCGGCTATCAATTCAGAAAACCCGAACTGGACTAATTCCGTCAGCTTTACTCAATGAGTTACTTAGTACCCTGATAACTTTGTACAAAAGCATTATATCGCTTTCTATTCACACCCATGTCTGAATAGCCAACCCTGCTTGCAGAGCGAAAGTGTAGCTCGCTTTTATTGTCATCGAGGAATATTTCAACGTCATCTTTATAGCGCATTAATGATGAGGTAAAAATCGCATACAAATAAGCGTCTTCTTTTTGATGTATTTTTGCACCAGGCATCGACGCTACAATACCTTCAATACGATCCATTTGTTCTTTCAGGTCACCCTGATAGGAAATTGCGGCTACCTTTTTTGATTTTATCGCAGCTTGAGAGGACACACTATTTGGTCTTTTACCAAGCGGTTTAAACAATCCATTTTCTACACCTAGACTTGGTTTTTCTACATTCTGATAAACCATAACGCAACTCACCATGATTAATATTACTAAGATCAAACGAAACATCATTAGGCCTCTTACTTCAGGAAATGATACATGAGAGGCGAATTATATTGTGCGCAATGTAAAATATCAATTATTTATATTCTCTCCTTTTTATCTTGCCCTTATATGACAGCAGCCATCGTCAAAAACGTGATGCATATCACATGAAGAGCACCGCCAAATACTTATTAAGAATAGGCATGATAACTAAAACTTGCGAAAAGCGTACATTTCCTGACAATTGATCATCTTTGGTCATGATTGATTTATTCAATAATAAAAATTAAGTAACATCTATGTAATGTTTGAAGGTGATGATTAAAACAGACTTAAATGCAGCAAAAATAATAATGCATTATTTAAGAGCTCAGACAAAATTAGGACTCGTCTATAGCTTTTACAAAAGTAAAGGTGACCTGACCATGCTAGATGACATCTATCCTCGACTATTTCTTGAAGTGATTCCAAGCACGCTAAAGAAAAACAGTCCTTATATAAAGTCTTTTCTTAACAGAAGAGAAAATGGCTCTCTAAGCTCCAATTACGGAAAACTAATTCATGAAGTATATAAACACGACCCTAATTCAAATATTGGTTTAGAGTTTGGTAAACATTTAAGGCCAGCAGCTTTATGTGATATATCCAGAGTCATGATGACAGCTGATAATATCAACTCTGCTTTTGAAATAGTTAAAAATGTTCAGCATACACATAAAGCATGCTACTTCCCCTCTATGCGACAAAAAAGTGATGTGTACTCTCTGTCTCTTACCTTCCCTTTCAAGTCAACTGTATCGTCTACTCAGAGACGCTTTTGTACAGAGGCAGTCTATTCATTTATGGTTAATACGATGAAAACCATCACCAACAATCAATTCACGCCAATACGTGCACGTTTCGACTTTCCAGAACCTAAATACAAAGAAGAATACTCAGCAATATTCGGAAATGATATTACATTTAATAGCCCCCTAAATCTGATCGAATTTGATGAACGTTATCTGGACGTTTGTCTCTCTAGCTATAATCCGATGTTAAACCAGTTATATCAGAATAAGTGCATTGATGAATGGCAAAATAATGAACGTTCTTATGATAACTTTGAACATGCTGTGATTACGAGAATGATGAAGAATCACCCGGAGACTTTTGATTGCGGAACCCTTGCAGATGCAATGAATCTGTCTATCAGAGGCCTTCAGAAGAAATTTACAAAAAATGAAACATCCTTTTCTCAGCTATCTACCCGTGTACGAAAAGAACTCACGAAGGTATATTTGATTCAGGAACAAAGGAGTATTGATTGGACTGCAGAGAAATTAGGCTTTAAATCTCGATCAGGATTTTCAAGATTCTTTAAAGTAGAGTTTAACTTAACGCCAACTGAATTTGTCAATATGAGCAATGCTGCATAGTCATGCAACATGTCATACAAGATTGTTCAAATAATAAAGAGCTACTCTCGCAGCTCTTAAATTATAATCTTATTTAGATAATTTACGGTGTGTTAAGACCAGCCGGTCAAGATTATCAAGCAGAGTTTTACTAGTAAAAACATCACTCATAGGTTTTTTACCGGGGAAGAAACCTAAATGTATTTCAACACTACTAGCCGCTGCCAATTTATCAAACCACTCACCATCTAAGATGCCTATTTTATTTTCAGCAATACGATTAAAGGGTATTAAGTTTCCACCGTCGATTTTTATGCCTAACTTTCCTGACCTAATAGCGATATCCGAAGAGCTATTTACCAATAATTTGTCCTCCATCAAGGTAAGCCAAATTTGAGACATATAACCTTCTTTCCCCATTTCCCATGTTGGCGTAGAAATTACCAGACCTTTGGTTAGGGGTGTATCACCATTTTTCAAGATCCAAATATCATAGGTGACGGGTAGATCTTTCATGCCGACTCTTAAAGGCTTTGCTTTACCTGATTTGGGTGCTTTTTTAACTAATTTTGGTTTGGGTGTAACCTTGGCAACTACAATCTCTTTAACAGGGACAGGTATTACTGCCTCAACCTTTTGAACAATGATAGGCTCAGCTTGTTTTTTGACTAATTCTTTTTTTACCTGTTTAACAACCACCTCAATTTCTTTTTCTGTTTCAACAGAACCTGGCTCAACAATGGGTGCTGCCAAGGTAGCCATAAGTGCATCAGCTTTTGCTGTATCTGCGCTTTCATCTTTTTCAACAGGGGGCGGAGTTAGTTCTTCTACTTTTGCTTCTACGCGTACTTCTACGTTTTCTGCTGCCCCTACTGATGAGTCATCCGTTTCAACTTTATCGACACTCGCACAGCTCATTAAAAAGCTAGCGAACATAGTTGTTATGAGAATTGATGATATGGATCGATGAGGTTGATTAACTGTTACTTTCGTTACTTTCATGTTGCTATCCTGAAACAAAGAATTTAACACCTCTAATTACCAAATCAGCGCAGCCTAACACGACTTAAACGCCTGAAATGTACATCAATTTCTGGAGGGGCTTCCATTAGTGTAGACTGATTTACATAAATACCAGCCCCACAAGTTAGGATTTTTTAAAACATTGTGAAATGGGTACAATCAACTACCGTTATTTAGTGCCTAAGCGGAAAGTGGGTCTAACTTTTCGTTCTGACACTAATTACATCTTGAACGTTTTTTAAGGTCTATTTTATGTCTATTTTATCTTGCATTGAAATCAAACCATTACAAGCAGCCAATGCTTCCATCATCTGGCTTCATGGCTTGGGCGCAAATGGTCATGATTTTGAGCCGGTGGTGCAGGAGTTAGGCATACCTAAAAGTTTGGCAGCCCGATTTATCCTACCCCATTCTAAAGAAATTCCTGTGACCGTCAATGGTGGATTTGTTATGCCTGCCTGGTATGACATTTTGGAGATAGGGGCCAGCCGAAAAATAAATACAACTGATTTAGTAAATTCAGTTGCCGAGATCCATAAACTAATTCGACGAGAACAAGAAAAAGGCATTGCTAGTGAACGAATATTAATTGCTGGTTTCTCCCAAGGTGGAGCGGTCGCCTATCACGCAGCACTTAGCTATCCGGAAAAATTAGCGGGACTCATAGGCTTATCAACCTACTTCCCCAACCCTGAAATAAGTGAAAGGCAACACGCAAACCAAGACATCCCTATTAAAATTTACCATGGCACTAACGATTCAATGGTCCCTGAATCTCTTGGTCAACAGGCTTTTCAGGATCTAACTGATTTTGGTTATCAGGTAGAGTATAAAAGTTATCCGATGGACCATGAAGTGTGCTTAACAGAAATAGAGGATATTTCTCTATTTATCCAACAAGCACTGACTTAGGATTATCATGAGTGAAGATATCATTTGGGGAGTAGAGCTATCTTGCTTCACTCTTAAAGTTCAAGCCTGCCTCCAACATGCCCACCGCCCATATCGCCGCTTACCCGACCAAGGCACCTATCTAGAGAATACCAAAATCATGCTCTCCCTTGAGTATGCAAAACATAAAAAACTGGTCACTCGCTTCCCCTCATTTGAAGAAGATTTAGATGAATACCCTGCGGTACCTTATCACTCAAAAGACGGCAAACATTTTCAATATGACTCAAGTTCCATTGCAAGCTGGCTTGATTCAATCAATCAAGGTCAACATTCAAACCTTTTCCCAAAAGATAACTTAATGAATTTTGTTGCTTGCTTGATCGACGAAGCCTTCGATGAGTTTGGTTTATATCTCGTTCACCATATGCGCTGGGTAGGTTCAGCTAAATCAAATGTTATGGGTAAATTACTCGGTAAAGAATACCGCCATGCACTGCCTCCCGGAGGCCGACGATTACTGTCTAAACATTTCCCAAAAAGACAAGTAAGGCGCTGCCCCTATTTATTTAGCGTCTCACCTATCCAGTATCATTCAGGAATGAGCAAGGAACTTACCCCACCTTCACGGGAAGGTTTTCCTGAAACCCACAACTTACTTAACGAGAGCTGGGTGCAATATCTAAAAGGTATGGAGGCCATTCTGTCAGAACAGCCTTATCTACTAGGACACCAGTTCACCATTGCAGATGCGAGCGCCTACGGCCAACTAGGTATGAACCTTGTTGACCCTGAAGCCGCCGAAAAAATTCGCCAAATAGCGCCAATAACATTTAAATGGCTGAATAATATTTATCAGGGTAAACATATAAAACACGCCAACGACGAAGATCATAAGCTTTATCTGAATGATGCATTAAAGCCACTTTTAAACACGATTATGAGCACCTTTTCAGCATTGATGATTCAAAATTCACAAGCGTATGAGATGGCAAAAAAGAATAACATTACGATATTCAATGAAGCGGCATTCAACCAAGGCATTGCCCTATATGACGGTCAATTAAGGGGTTATCCGTTTAGAAGCGTAGTGAAAACATTTCAAGTCAGGACCTGGAAGGCTCTATGTGATAAATGGGCTATGCTATCAAAATCTGAACAAACTGAATTAAAAGAAATGATTCAAATGTGCGAAATGTTTTCTGCCTGAACAATGGCCCTTAAGAAAATGAGATAGACGCTAAAGTAACAAAAGAATAGTGATCGCCGAGACACCTTGTAATATAAAAGTTACGCCAGCCCCTACTCGTCGCGCTTGAAATTGCGAGTTCAACATACCATAAGCGTGAAGAATACGCGCAATGACGAACGAAATTACAAACACTGCAAGCCAGACATTAGCTAGACCTAACAAGGTTAGCGCTAAAACCGCCATACCATAGATACTTGTATGCTCAACGCCATTACCATGCGCTCTAATCGCTTTCATCAAAGGGCGACAATTCCCGTCACCATTGGCAACTTTATTGACCACTCTTAAGCGGGAAATATTCATTCCTAGCATTAACAGAATAATCATGTTTATCGCCACAAAAATGGCAAACCATTGGAAATCAAGATTAAGTGTCATGTCTGCACCTTAGGTTAGCTATTTTATAAAGAAACTATTTTGCTAGATATGTTGCTATATATCTAGTTTGGCATATATCAGCATTATCCAAAACAGGCCGCTTAGAATAGATCATCTCATTTCAAATCGTTGAGCAATGCCGACAAAGTAGTATTACCTTTTTTCTGGACGAGCTGCTTATCTTGCTGATCACCCCCCTCCCATTGAAGATCATCCTCAGGTAATTCATCAAGAAACCGGCTGGGTATGGTTTCTATTTTTTCACCGTATTGCTTTCTGGAAGCGGCATATGTGAGCGCTAATGTTCTTTTTGCCCGTGTAACACCGACATACATCAGTCGTCTTTCTTCTTCGATATTATCTTCTTCGATACTATTTCGATGTGGCAGTAACTCTTCTTCGAGCCCCATAATAAACACATGAGGAAACTCTAAACCTTTAGATGCATGAAGGGTTAGTAAATGTACTTTATCGCTGTCATCATCTTCCTGCTGCCGCTCAAGCATGTCTCTAAGGAGCAATTTTGAGACCGCCTCATCAATCCCTATTTCATCTGCCGTACCTTTATCTTCCTCAAGCATTTTTTTCAATGAATCTACCAAGTACCAAACATTTTCCATTCTTCGTTCAGCTTGCTTAGGCGTATTTGAGTTTTGATACAGCCATTGATCATATTCTATATCAGTGAATAGCCTCTTGATTGAACTCACAGGGTCTTCCTGATAACAACGCTCCGTCGTTCTTCTCAACCAGTCACTAAACTTGCGCACTCTATCTAGCGCCTTACCTGAAAGCGCCTGCTCTAAGCCAATTTCCCCTACCGCCTGATTTAGGCTAATACCTCGGTCGGTTGAGTATAACCCCAGTTTTTCAAGCGTCGAGGGGCCAATTTCTCGCCTTGGAACATTCACTACGCGCAAAAATGCCGCATCATCATCAGGGTTTGCGATAAGCCTTAAATACGCCATCGCATCTTTAATTTCATTTTTTGCGAAAAAAGAGGTTCCGCCCGACATTTGATACGGCACTTGGAATGCATTCAGTTTTATTTCCAACAGACGCGATTGGTGATTACCCCGATACAAAACGGCAAAGTCTTTGAATGGAATATCTTTTTTAAGCTTTAAATCCAAAATTTCGGTCGCAATCTGCTCGGCTTCTGCATCCTCATGCCGACAACGTATTACGCGTATTCTTTCGCCATCGCCCAAATCACTCCAGAGTTTTTTATCAAACATATGTGGATTATTGGAAATCACTTTGTTGGCAGAACGAAGTATCAGGCTGGTTGAACGATAGTTCTGTTCAAGTTTAATTAGCTTTAGCGTCGGAAAATCTATTTCAAGCTTCGCCAGATTTTCAGGTCTTGCGCCTCTCCATGAATAAATCGATTGGTCATCATCTCCTACTACTGTGAGCGCTTCGCGTTCACCGACGATAATTTTCACTAATTCATATTGCGCAATGTTAGTATCTTGATACTCATCGACCAATAAGTAGCGAATTTTGTTACGCCATTTAGCTAATGCTTCAGGATGGTCGTTAAACAGTTGAACGGGTAGCAAAATCAAATCATCAAAATCCAAGGCATTATAGGCTTTTAAGTAACGATTATAGACAGCATAGATATTCGCTAATGCTAGGTCATCGGGCGTCTTGGCCTGCTGAACCGCTCTTTCAGGGCTTAATAATGCATTCTTCCAATTTGAAATTTCCATTTGAACTTGATTAATTCTGTCGGAATTCTCTTCTCCCTCCTTGATCATTAGATCTCGAATCAAGGCTTTTGCATCTTCACTATCAAAAATAGAAAATCCAGGTTTATACCCTAAAAGCTTATGTTCACTTCGTATGATGTTTAAGCCCAAATTATGAAATGTCGACACCCTGATTCCGCGAGCATCGGGCCCCGACACTATCTGCTTTACACGCTCTTTCATTTCACGGGAAGCTTTGTTAGTGAAGGTCACCGCTGAGATATAGCGACCTTTTATGCCGCATTGATTAATAAGGTAGGCAATCTTACGGGTTATAACACTGGTTTTACCACTGCCCGCACCTGCAAGTACTAGTAGAGGACCTGCAACATATTGCACAGCTTCACGTTGTTTAGGATTTAATTTACTTAGGCCCACTCACTACTCTCTATGACACAAAATTTAAAAAGGGGCGCTATTCTAACACCGAGTGAATCGAGAGCGGTAAGCACTTGGTGAAAGTGCCGTTTGTTTTTTAAATAAACGTATGAATGAAGACACATCTTCATAGCCGACATCATAGGTAATATGCTCAACACTTAACTGACTTCGTTCTAACAGCTTTTTAGCGGCTTCAATACGTAGCTTTTGTAAATAGGCAATAGCGCTGTCACCGGTTGCCTGTTTAAACCGTCGCTTAAGGGTACGTTCGGTCAACAATGATTTTTCGGCCAATACTGAGATTGAGATTTTTTGTTGATAGTTTAAATCTAGCCAGTCTTGGAGGATTTGAATCGCGTCATCATGATGATATTTTTTACTCACAATATTGCCATAGGCTGACTGACTTGTTCGTCCGAGATCAAACACATGGGACTTAGCACTCGCGACGGCGACATCATGACCACAATATCGATCGATTAAAAATAATGCCATATCTAACCAGGCTGCACCACCGCCAGAACAAAAGACAGAACCGTCGGCGGTAATTAATTGCGAGGCATTTAACTTTACTTGGGGATATCGCTGCTTAAACATATCGACATACCCCCAGTGAGTGGTGGCCTGTTTATTATCTAACAATCCGGCTTCTGCTAGAAAAAAAGCCCCCGTACAGTTACTAACAATATCCGCCCCTAAGGCGTGATGTTTTTGCAACCAAGGCATTACTTGTTGATTGTAGGCAAGCGTTTTTTCAATATTGCCCGCAATGGTCGGCACAATTAAAATATCAGTATATTCAACCTCTTCGAGTGATTTATGTGCTTGAATTTCAATACCATTAGAACACTTTATCGACTCTCCTCCGGCACTCACAATCATCACTTCAAACTCCTTTTCGGCAGGCTCTCCTAGAATTCTATTCAAGGTAACCCCCGCCATGCTTAGTAGATCAGTTATACCTGTAATTGCCGAAGCGAAAGCATATTCAAAGCCCAAAACAGTCACTTTTTTCATCTTTATATCGACTCTTTAGTTTTTCCCTTTTCGCATAAATTAGCTGAAAAGGTCATCTGATACCACTATATTCACGTAATCAGCCCCTGCACTAGCTAGTGCCCATCCATAAATAGGCATCTGCTGCAAACGATTTTGAAACGTCATCTTTGCACAACTAGATATAGTTATTTAGAATAACTAAACGCCTATATCTAGTGGCGGAAATCTAACATTTCAAACTCGCTCTCGCGACGACGCTATTTATAGATGTACACTAGCTCTATTTTTAAAGGCTAGGGTTTAAATTTTGCAGCTTGTCGCCATTATGACTTCCATAAAAAGCTAATGACTCGACCATCTTCAGGGCTTCTTTTATCAAGATGCACCAATAACAGGTAACAAATGAATAGTCTCGCGCAAAAAATAGCCCAAGAACTTCAAGTAAATGTACAGCAGGTTGCAGCCACCATTGCATTAATCGATGAAGGTTCAAGCATTCCTTTTATTGCGCGTTATCGGAAAGAAGTCACAGGGTCGCTAGACGATACGCAATTAAGAAGCTTAGAAGAACGGCTTCGATATTTAAGAGAATTAAATGATCGACGTATATCCGTTATCAAAAGTGTCAAAGAACAAGGAAAGTTAACAGACACCTTAGCCAGACAATTCAATGAAGCCCAAACTAAAAACGAACTGGAAGATTTATATCTTCCCTTTAAGCAAAAGCGCCGAACAAAGGGGCAAATCGCAATAGAAGCAGGCCTAGAGCCATTAGCAAACAAGCTATTCGAGCAGCCTGGTAGCCAACCCGAAGTTGAAGCGAGTCAATATATCAACCCTGAAGCTAATTTCGTAGATGTTGAGTCGGTATTAGAGGGCGCTAAGTTCATTCTGATGGAAAAATTCAGCGAAGATGCAACACTGCTTCGCCAACTAAAAGATTACATGTGGCAGCAAGCAGATATCAAAAGTCAGGTCATTGAGTCTGAAAAAGTAAAAGGTGAAAAATTTCAGGATTATTTTGAATACAACGAAGCCATTGATAAAATACCCTCTCACCGAGCATTAGCGCTATTTCGTGGCAGAAATGAAGGTATTCTAAATGTGCAGCTCCAAGCTCAAAACCATGACCCTAGCGATCGAATCACCCCTCACCCATGCGAAAGCCAAATAGCGCGCCATTTTGGCATTGAAGATAAGAGTCGTGCAGCTGATAAATGGCTAAAAGAAGCAGTGCGCTGGACATGGAAAATCAAACTTAACATGCGTATAGAAACTGACTTATTTGGCAAGCTTAGAGAGCAAGCCGAGAAAGTTGCTATCGATGTATTCTCAGAAAATCTAAAAGACCTATTACTGGCCGCACCTGCCGGCGCTAAAGCTACACTGGGCTTAGACCCTGGCCTTCGAACGGGCGTGAAAGTCGCCGTTATCGATGAAACAGGTAAACATATGGGTCATGAGACCATATACCCTCACGCACCCAGAAATCAGTGGGATCAGTCAATTGAAACTCTCGCTCAGATATGTAAAAAGCATCAGGTGAAGTTACTCAGTATCGGTAATGGCACCGCATCAAGAGAAACCGAGAAATTAGCAGCCGATTTAATGAAGCGTTATCCTGACTTAAAGCTAAGCAGGATTATGGTTAGTGAAGCGGGAGCCTCGGTATATTCTGCTTCTGAGTTTGCCGCTCAAGAATTTCCAGATTTGGATGTGACCATTCGTGGTGCAGTTTCTATCGCAAGGCGTTTGCAAGACCCTTTAGCCGAACTGGTAAAAATTGAACCCAAAGCGATTGGCGTAGGTCAGTACCAACATGATGTCAGCCAGCTCCAACTGAATAGAAGCTTAGACGCAACGATTGAAGATTGCGTTAATGCAGTTGGGGTAGATGTAAACACGGCATCCGCACCTCTATTAGCGAAAGTTTCCGGTTTAAATTCAAGCATCGCGACTAATATCGTTGAATACAGAGACCAACACGGCCGCTTTGAACAACGAAAGACCTTAAAAGAAGTCCCTAGACTTGGACCAAAAGCATTTGAACAATGCGCCGGATTTTTAAAGATTCTTTCAGGGAAGAACCCGCTTGATGCCTCAGCCGTTCACCCAGAATCATACAAAACAGTTGAGGCTATAGCCAAAAAAAGCAAGCTGAGTGTTGAACAACTAATTGGCAATATAAGTCAACTACAACAACTTTCAGCTAACGATTTTGTCACTGAGAAAACAGGCCTTATTACCATTAAAGATATTCTGGGGGAGTTAGCTAAGCCCGGCAGAGATCCACGCCCTGAATTCAAGTTTGCCGCGTTTAAAGAAGGCATAGAAAAAATATCTGACCTTAAACCGGGCATGGTATTGGAAGGAACTGTCACTAACGTCACGCACTTCGGAGCATTTGTAGATATTGGCGTACATCAAGATGGCTTGGTCCACATTTCTGCTTTAGCAGACAAGTTTGTGAAAGACCCTAGAGAAGTGGTTAAAACTGGCGACATAGTCAAAGTAAAAGTGATGGATGCTGACCAACAAAGAAAACGCATTGGTTTAAGCATGAAAATGGGAGATGAACTTCTTCCCAAAGAAACGCAACACGCACATAAAGAAAAACAAACTCAAAATCGTCCTAAAACAAACAAATCAAAAAAAGCGAATACCCAAGCAGATACTAATATGGCAAGCGCTTTGGCAAATGCATTCAAAAATGCAAGCCAACGTTGATGCACAATGAATAACAAGCCTTCATTTATGAAATAGTGTTTTTACCTCATCAACAATATTTGTCATTATATTAACGATATAATCGTTTAGGTAAAACCTTTGAAAAGTCGACTATCTCCAGGGATAACAGTATGACAGCACTCACATCTGACTCACCTTCAAGCCATCAGCTAAGCGGGCTTGAAGCGCATGTCAAAAAGCATGGTTCACCAATTTTCAGGGGTATTGAGAAAGAAGGCCTTCGGGCTGACACCAACTTTAAGATCTCTCAAACAGATCACCCCAAATCACTGGGGCACCCTTTGACGCACCCAACGATTACCACCGATTATTCTGAAGCCTTGCTAGAGTTGATCACGCCGGTACATGCAACGCGAGAATCATTACTAAACCACCTTGAAGAAACACACAAATATATTGCCACAAATCTAGACGATGAAGTCCTCTGGGCAGGCAGCATGCCTTGTTATTTAGATGGGGAGGAAAGCGTACGTATCGCAGAGTACGGTGACTCTAATATAGGTAAATTAAAGTATGTATACCGTCAAGGGCTGGGTGTTCGTTATGGCCGGGTTATGCAGAGCATCGCAGGCTTGCATTTTAACTTCTCTTTAAGTGATACCTTCTGGAAAGACTACCAAGCTTCTTTGCAATCCAAACCTAAACAGTCATTGCAAGACTTCAAGTCAGAGCAATACTTTTCGTTAATAAGAAACTTCAGACGTTATTCTTGGATACTAATGTATCTTTTTGGCGCGTCTCCAGTAGTCGACCAGAGTTTTCTAAAAGACAACAAGCACAATTTAGATACATTTGATCAACTTGGTACCTACTTCAAACCTTATGCCACCTCTTTAAGAATGGGCGACCTGGGGTATCATAATAATGCTCAGTCATCGCTTGCGATTTGTTTTAATACTCTCCATAACTTCACCAGCACACTGGGTCATGCAATACATACAGCCTATCCGAAATATGAAGAGATTGGCATTAAGCGAGGCGAAGAATTCATACAACTGAATACAAATATTCTTCAAATCGAAAATGAGTATTACAGTTCCATCAGACCAAAACGGACCATTCACTCAGGTGAAACCCCTCGACATGCATTAAATGAACGGGGTGTAGAGTATATTGAGGTTCGGTGCTTAGATCTAAACCCCTTCCTGCCTCTAGGTATCTCCGAAAAGCAGGTCGACTTCTTAGATACGTTTCTGATGTATTGCTTACTTAAAGACTCACCTTTTATTGATGAGTCCGAATGCCAATCTCTAGATAATAATTTCGATAAAGTAGTAAATGAAGGCCGAAAGCCTGGCTTAGAGCTTGAAAGAGGCGATAAGAGCATCGCCTTAAAAGTATGGGCTAATGAATTACTTCAAGATATGACCTCTATTACGGAAGTACTTGATCACCAGCACAGCGACCAACGTTACCAGCTGGCGCTAAAAGAACAGCTCAACAAAGTACAGCAACCAGAGTTAACGCCTTCGGCTCAAGTATTGTCAATCATGAAGCAAGAGTCGTTATCATGGTTAAATTTCACAGGGGAATTGTCCCTAAAGCATAAAGTGGCATTAAGTACACTTGATGAACCTACAGACAACTTTTACAAAAATGCAGCAAAGGTCTCATTTTCTCAAGCGAAAGCAATTGAAAATGAAGACACAGTTTCATTTAATATTTTCATGCAGGAGTACCAAAAAGAATAACTTTTATTACTTTGTATGATTATTGTGCAGCACTCGACAGTGGATAGAATTAAACTGAGAAACCAATCACTAAAATAGCCATTTAGTTTGTTGCCTCTGAGAGGCTATGTTAATTTTGTGTCAGTTCGAAACAAAAGACTTATTGTCTGCATACTTATTGTCACAGGCGGTTATTTTTTGTTTTTAGCAAAACGATAATATTGCATTAACGTATAAAAAATCAAAATGTATCTTATGCTTGTAGGAAGGCACTTCAGTCATTTATCTGATGTTTTATGAGATACAAATAAGCAATATTAATTATGTGGAAGCTCTGCTTTACCACTTTAAATAGCCGATCGAGACACTTACTGCAGGACGCATTAAATAATATATGTATTATATTTTGCATACGTCAAATAAAGTAAAAATGTGTAGCACGTAAACGCTGCATATTGTTTCAAAACGAACATGTAAAGTGCAAGGCAGCTTATTGAGAGGATACGCCCCATGGGCCAAGACTTTTCCTTATGCTGGGATATAGAAATGCTGAACAAGGCTTATCATCAAGGCTATATGGCTGGAGTGATGGGTATGGATAATGGCCGCTGCCCTTATAAAGGCGAAGTCATTGAGGCGGCCTGGGAAGCAGGCTGGGAAGACGGCGATGGACAATGCGAGCTTAAAAAGCCAGAGGATAAACTCGCCTCATGAAGCGTTAGATTGCTCAGTTCATTATCGTTGAACGACAAAACTTGTGAACATCAAGTCGTCAATCTGAACTGAGCCTGTTTCTTCCTCTAATACTTCTTTAACAATATTGAGTGCCTCAACTCTAATTTCCTCTTGCCCTGCTGATGACGAAATTCTGGTTTCAGGCTGCCTACTCAAAAGCATCACAATATGATGCCGAACCAAAGCATCATGATTCATCACATTTGTGACGGCACTATCACTAGAGGTTCGAATAGATACGTCAGCTTTCACAAATTTTAATTTCTTTTGCTTCGTACTTCCAAAATTGGTAACAAAAGAAGGTTTAAGATCATAATACTTAGAAATTGCGGGAGCCTTTTCTTCTACATCATCGTCTTCGGCCCAAGCAACACTAGCAAAACCTAAATAAAAAACAGTTATAAGTGTGATAAGTCTTACAGATATAATTTTCATTTTCCCTCAAGGAATTCGTTTCAACTGTCTCATTAGTATAGGCCGGAATATTCCTCCTGCAACAGCCCGAACGCGATTTCACATTAAATGGCTTTAATATAAAACTATTTACTCAACACTAACTCTAAGGAAAAATAGCCCTTAGGCGCTCTAAGAAAATGCTGCTGCTAAATAACCTTGAATTAGCCCATTTGAATCTAATATCTAAAGTCGGCGACGTTATTTGTTATTGTAGAACTCACATTAATTCAACCATTGAGAAATGCTATGCTCTTCCCAAACCCAAGACTAATTTTCTTGCTTATTTTCTTGGCCTGCTCAACGCTTTTAGCCAGTGCTATTTTTATGGAGCCTTTCAAAAGTATGAACCCCTGCCCTATGTGCATGATGCAAAGAGCCTTATTTATCGGCGTAGGTGTAGTGGCATTAATGGCTGTTATTCATGGAGCTAAACGTATCGGTGAAAATATTTATAGCACCATCATCGGCCTTATATCTCTTGGTGGGGCGTCTGTTGCGATTAGACAATTATGGCTACAAAGTTTACCAGAAGATCAAGTTCCCGCTTGTGGTCCAGGCATTGATTACATGCTTGAAGTATTTCCGATTTTAGAAGTAATCGAAATGTCTCTTCGAGGCACTGGAGATTGCGCGAAGGTTCAATGGACCTTGTTAAATATTTCAATTCCCGGCTGGAGCTTATTAGCATTTTCAGGTTTTGTTATTTTGGCAATCACTGTTTTATTTAATAAACGCGTTAAATAATAGTTGCGGCCTTGCTTCAAATTCGTTAGTTTCATAACTGTAAGTTTTTAGAAACATACAGTCAGTACAAAAAATAAATACTTAATTGTCTCAATTAAAAGTATAGAGAATCATCAAACAGAGTAGTTGAAAGGAAAAGGGGTTAATATGCTCGATAATTGCAAGAATGCAGCTGAGCGATGG
>ENA-OSET01001605-OSET01001605.1-sediment-metagenome-genome-assembly--contig:-NODE-1605-length-23295-cov-7.090619_pt1 | contig 23295 bp, 19 predicted proteins | sample MGYA00237882_ERZ534229 | MGnify/ENA primary metagenome ERZ534229 (study PRJEB26408, sample SAMN06266212) | sediment metagenome | isolation source: Hudson Canyon methane seep mesocosm | place... | reverse complement strand
ATCCAATTTCTATGTTTTTTGTTGTCAAAGTTGACATTTCTGAATACCCCAACCCTGTATAACAACAAAAAATAAATCCTTTACTTACTGCAATCTCTCCTGACTAAAGTTATGCTTTTCTAACTATTTTTAATTCTACCTCTGTTAAAAAGATAAAAATTATATCTATATCAATTACTGTTAATTATAGGTCTTCAAAAGGGCATACTGTTCTTTAATGGCTAATTTGAATTCTGTTTTTAAATCAGAAACCAAATTACACACAGTTAGCGAATTTGTAATAGTTGTTACACCTTGCCCTGCAGACCAAATAGTTTCCCAGGCTTTTGCTTCTTCTTTTTTTACTGTCAACTCTTTGCCAAAATTAACTTTCTCTTTTCTAGCTAATAATTCTTCAGTAATCCCCATAGCTTCTAAACTAGGGCCCAAGAAATTTGCTGAGACTCCAGAAACTGCTGCCGTATAAACAATATCACTTGCTCCACAATCTATAATCATGTCTTGATAAGCCTTTGGAGCCTTACTTTCTTTGGTATTAATAAATCGAGTTCCCATGTACGCTAAATCTGCCCCCATTTGCATGGCAGAAGCGACATCTCTTCCTGTGCTAATACACCCAGAAAGTAATATTGTTTTTTTAAATATTTTTTTTATTTCTGAAATTAATGGCATAGGATTTAATGTTCCTGCATGTCCACCAGCTCCTGCTGCCACTAAAATTAACCCATCTACACCAGCTTCTGCTGCTTTTTCCGCGTGCCGCTTTTTAATAACATCATGAAATACCAAACCTCCATATCCATGAACTGTATTCACTAATTCTGAAACTGCTCCAAGCGAAGTAATAACTAAGGGAACTTGGTGTTTAACACATAAAGCCAAATCTACTTCAACTCTTGGATTTGTATGATGTACAATTATATTAACACCAAAAGGGGCTGCTTTTTTTCCCGTTTCTTTTTCAAAATCAGAAAGTGTTGTTTTTATTTCAATAAGCCATTCTTCAAATCCTTCTGAAGTTCTTTGATTTAAAGCGGGAAAAGTACCAACTATTCCATTCTTACAACACTCAATAACCAATTTAGGCCCTGATATTAAGAACATTGGAGCAGCAATTACAGGAAGCGATAATTCTTTAATAAACGATGCTTTACTCATTTTAATAGTATTTATTTTTTAATACATGGCACAGTAGTTGCCAGTGGGTTGATTAATTACCACCTACTTATTGGTTGTGTTAGGAATTCCAGTGATTATCCTTTTTTGAGATTTTTCTCCATAAAAAAAGAGAGCTACGAAAAGCTAGCTCCTTTTGTGAGCTACCAAATGTTTAGTTAATATTAGAGAATTTCAAATAACCCTGCAGCACCCATACCACCACCAACACACATTGTACTTACCACATATTTAGCACCTCTACGTTTTCCTTCAATTAAAGCATGCCCAACCATTCTAGAACCACTCATTCCGTAGGGGTGGCCAATAGAAATTGCTCCTCCATTTACATTTAATAAATTGTCATCAATCATCAGCTTTTCTCTACAATAAAGAACTTGTACTGCAAATGCTTCGTTCAATTCCCAAAGACCAATATCATTTATGGTCAATCCGTGTTGCTTCAATAGTTTTGGAACTGCAAAAATAGGACCAATACCCATTTCATCTGGCTCACAACCTGCCACTGCAATTCCTCTATAGATTCCTAAAGGAGTAACATTTTGTTTTGCCGCCAAAGAACCTTCCATTAAAACACAGGCTGAAGCACCATCTGACAACTGACTAGCATTTCCTGCAGTAATTACACCATTATCAATTACGGTTCTTAAGCCAGAAAGCCCCTCTAAGGTTGTAGTTGGCCTATTTCCTTGATCTTTAGAAAGTGTAATATTATGATATGAAATTTCTTTGGTCTCTTTATCCATAACTCCCATATTTGTTGTGGTAGTAATAATTTCTTGATCAAATTTCCCTGCTTCTTGAGCAGCAGCTGTTCGCATCTGACTTTGAAACGCATATTCGTCTTGCTGATCTCTAGTAATACCATAACGTTTTGCTACAATTTCAGCTGTTTGCAACATTGGCATATAAATATTTTTATGCTGAGTTACCAAAGCTTTATCTACTGCTTTATAAAAATTAGCTTTCTCATTTTGAACCAAACTGATAGATTCTAGACCACCTCCTATAACAATATCATGGCCATCTACAATAATTTGTTTTGCGGCAGTTGCAATTGCCATCATACCCGATGAACATTGTCTATCTAAAGACATTCCGCTGACAGTTACTGGTAATCCACCAGCTAATCCCGCTAATCTTCCTATATTTTGTCCAGTAGTTCCTTGTTGCATGGCACACCCCATAACAATATCGTCAACCTGAGAAGGGTCTATGCCTGCTTTTTTTACAGCTTCGCGAATGGCAAATCCCCCTAAAGTTGGAGCTGTAGTGTTATTATATGCTCCTCTATAAGCTTTTCCTATTGGTGTTCTTGCGGTTGAAACAATTACTGCATCTTTCATTTTATTTTATATTTTAATTAGTCTTTTTATCTTTAAATCTTTGTGTTGCCTATGTACTCTTTATAGTGTATTCTTTCTTTTTCTATTTAATTATGGAAAATTAATACCTCGCTGCTCTTTAAACATTGTGCTCTTAAATTCTATTTTGAACCTCTAATTTTGTTTTTCAGACCCAAAAACACTGTTTATTTATAGTTGTTCAACTATTTTAGTTGAAAAATCAGTTATATTTTCTAGTTTAATTATAAAAAAATAATCTTTTTTTGGTTGTATCAGCAAATGAAAACCCACAAAAACAGTAGCTAATATATAAATAAATATTGATTTATTTATATATTTAATACTAAATACATAAATAAATCAATTTAAAATATTAGTTTTACAAAAAATTTCAATACTTATGAAACTTTCTAGACACACAAAATTACTCTATGGTTTTGGTTTTTCGGCACAAGGTATTAAAGACGGACTCTTTCAAATATTTTTATTCTTTTACTTCAGTCAAGTATTAGGACTCGATGCTGGTCTTACTGGTTTAGCAACAATTATTGCTTTACTATTTGACGCTATTTCAGATCCATTAATTGGAATATTATCAGATCGATGGAAATCTAAAATATGGGGAAGACGCCATGGCTTTATGTTATCGTCCGCAATACCGCTCGGTGTTTTTATTTACTTGTTGTTTTTGCCGCCATCAGATTTAGATCAAATAGAACTGTTTCTGTGGTTAACCATATTTACAGTACTAGTAAGGTTATCTCTTACTTTATTTCAAGTACCCAGCATGTCTCTTGGCGCAGAATTATCTACAGATTACAACGAAAGAACCTCAGTGACCAGCTATAGGATTATGTTTGCTGCATTAATTTCAACCTTAATCGTTATTGTTGGGTTTGTTTTATTTTTTATTCCGTCTAAAGAATATTCAAGAGGTTTAATGAATCCCAATACCTATCCGAAATTCGCTCTATTCTGTGGACTCTCAATCATAGCTTCAATCATAATTAGCACACTAGGAACCAGAAAGGTGATTCCTAAACTCCAAAAAGCTAAAGAAAACAAGAATAAATTTAGTTTAAAATCTTTTTTCAAAGAAGTAAAAATGATGTTTAAAATGAAATCTTACAGAACAATTATCCTATACACAATGGTTGTTTACATTGGCATAGGCGTTGGTACTGTTTTTACTACATATTTTATGGAGTATTATTTTCAATTTACTGAAAATCAAATGGCCTTACTACCTATTTCATCTGGTATAGGCGGTGTATTGGCGCTCTTCTTAGCATCTAGATTAGGGAAAATATTCGATAAAAAAAGAGCTGTTTTATACAGTACAATCGCTTTTAGCTTTTTATTTAGTTTGCCTTATAATCTGAGGCTGCTAGGAGTTTTTCCAGAAAATGGAGAATCAATATTAATGCTAATTTATTTTATTTGCATCTTATTGGCTTATACATTTTTGTGGATTGTTTTGAGTTTAATAAACTCTATGATGGCAGATGTTGTGGATGAATTTGAATTAAAAACAAATAAAAGAGATGAAGGGCTGTTTTTCTCCTCCATGTCTTTTGCTTACAAATGTACAGTTGGAGTGGGGTATTTTGTTGCTGGTATTCTACTTAAAATTATAGCGTTTCCAAAACAGTTAAACGCTGAAGATATTCCCAAAGAAGCCATAGAAAGTCTTGGTATTATAGGAGGGCCCGTTTTAATGTCTATCTACTTATTAGCTATCGTTTTTCTTGCAGCATATCCAATAAATAAAAAGCGGCATCATGAAATAAGAGTTGCTCTTGAAAATAAAAAATAGAAGCAATAAATAATACAATAAGCGATTTTGAAGCAAATCCAACTTTTCTAAACCACATTAACTCTTCCCCTAATTAACGATCAAGACCAATCCAAATATACAAGCCGTGTTTCCGAAAAAAGCTTTTTTGATTTTTTAGAAAAACTTAGAAAAAAAAAAATCAGCAATCCCAGAATGTTTAGTTATTAAAAATTCCTTAGATTAAAGCCTCAATAAAGGACTAAAGAGATTTAATAAATTGTTTATAAGACAATATTCCTTTTTTGGTTAAATACGGATAAATAAGATTAAATAAAGACTCTATTCCTTTCTTAACCAACCCCCCCTTGCTTTTAATAATTCTAGAATGAGCAAACCAAAAATGATTATGTATCCAAATATGGCGCATCAGTTGATCGTAGGAACCAGGGTTTTCTGAAGGCTCAGGTTTCATCATCCCCATACCAATGGCCAAATAATTTAAATTCTTAATAATTTGATAAGATTCTTCTATTTGTTTTTGAACTTTTTCGTTTAGCTCAGGAAACATTTTTAAGATATTTGGTGTATCTAAGTAAAAAAAACAAAAATGTTCTTGAAATTCAAAATAACTCTTCGTGATAGAAAGACCTTGTCCTTCCTGAACAAGAACACTATTTCCATAAACATTTTTTTGAAGGTTTTCATCCATTAAATCAAAAACAGCAACAATAAGATCTTTTTTAGCACCAAAATGATAGTTAAAATTACTTAAACTCATTCCTGCTTTTTCAGCAATATCTTGGTTTCTCACATTTGCAATACCAAACTCGTTATAGAGTGTTATAGCAGTGTTTAGTATTTTCTTTTTAGTCTTGTTCATATGATACAAATTTCAATAAAAATAAATGGATATCAAAAATATAATACGCAATATATAATAATTAAAATATTATTTATATATTGCATACTAATTATATGGTAAATATTATATTTTAATTAGAGTTTTTATACGTTATTATGAAAAATACAGTTTAATTATGTCGGCAAAAAAGAAATTAGATGTAGCAATTATTGGGGCTGGTTTTGCAGGAGTCGGTGCTGGAATTAAACTAAAAAAAAGAGGAAACACATCGTTTAAGATATTTGAGAGAAGTAATGATGTAGGTGGAACTTGGCGAGACAACACCTATCCAGGTTGTGCTTGTGATATTCCTTCCAATTTATATTCATATTCTTTTGAATCTAACCCAGAGTGGTCCAGAGCATTTTCACCACATAATGAAATACACGATTACATTAAGCATTGCGTAAAAAAATATGACATAAGTGAATGTATTCAATTTAACACAGAGATAAAAAAAACCTCTTTTGATGCATCTAGCGGATATTGGAGTATTATAGACACTAAAGATAACATCTATTTAGCAAGAGTTGTAATATCTGCATCAGGTCCATTAAACCAACCGCTATATCCAGACCTAAAAGGAATATATACTTTTAAAGGAACATCCTTTCACTCTTTACATTGGAAGCATGATTATGATTTAAAAGGCAAAAAAATAGCCGTTATTGGTACTGGAGCAAGTGCTATTCAATTTATACCGGAAGTCGCTAAAGAAGTAGCACATCTAACTATTTTCCAAAGAACCGCACCTTGGATTGAGCCAAAACTTGATAGAGAAAATACAGAAAAAACAAAAAAGAGATTTAGACGCTTCCCTGTATATCAGAAATTTTGGAGAGAACTTATGTATTGGTTTTTAGAACACCGAGGAAAAGCACAATACACTCCAAATAAAATAAGAGCAAGAAGAAGAGCTGCAGCTTTAAAATTCATTGAAGATTCTATTCCTAATTTAGAATTACGAAAAAAACTAACTCCAAATTATGAAATCGGCTGTAAACGTGTATTATTATCTAGCAATTACTATCCTACATTAAATAAAGAGAATGTAGCACTTGTTACCGATACTATTTCTGAAATAACTGCAAATGAGATTATTGATACATCAGGAGAAAAACACGAAATAGATGCCATTATATATGGCACCGGATTTTACACAACCACCTATAAGCATTTATATGAAGTAAAAGGACTTAATAATGAATCGCTTTTCGATAAATGGAACAAAAAAGGCGGAGAAGCATATTATGGAATGACCGTTAGCGGATTCCCAAACTTTCTTTTAATGGTTGGACCAAACACGGGTTTGGGGCACAACTCTATTATACATATGATGGAATCTCAATTCAATTATATTTTAGATTATTTAAACTATTTAGAAGAAAATCCAAATACGTTTTTAGACGTAAAAGAAGAAGTTCAGAATCAGTTTAACAAAAAAACTCAAGAACAATTAAAAACAATGATTTGGTCTGACGGTGGCTGTACTAGTTATTATCTAAAAGATAATAACGGCAAAAACACTTCTATTTGGCCTGGCTCAACCCTGTCATACAGAAAACAAACAAAACGCATTAACAAATCTGATTATGATTTAATCGCTATTAAATCTTCTAAAAAAGAATTCGTTTAAATGAAAATAGAACAATTTAATTTTATGTTTTATGAATGGGAAAAGAATTTTCCCAATACTCCTTTTTTAAAGCAGCCTTTTGGAGATGGTTGGGAAACATATACCTGGGAAGAAGCAGGTAAAATGGCTCGTAAAGTTGCGAATGCATTACAGAGCTTGAATCTTTCTAAAGGAGCTCATATTGGATTGATTTCAAAAAATTGTAGAGAATGGATAATTGCAGATATCGCTATTATTATGGCAGGTTATGTATCGGTTCCTTTTTATGCAAATCTCACAGGGGAACAATTAAATGAAGTAATAGAATTAGGGGACATTAAAGCTTTATTTGTTGGTAAGTTAGAGGATTGGGAAGGCAAACAGCAAAGTGTAAATAAAAACTTGCCACTAATTGCATTTCCAAAATATATTGATCATTCGGTTATAGAGAAAGCACTTCAATGGAAAGATATCATGACTGATTTTGAACCCCTAAAAGAAGTACAAAAACCAAATATGGATGATATTTGGAGTATCATTTTTACTTCCGGTACAACGGGAACACCTAAAGGAGTTGTCATAAATTATGCGGCGATAGAAGAATCTAAATGGTCTGTATTAGAGTTAAACCCAACAAAAACAGATATAAATGGAGACAATAGGTATTTCTCATACCTCCCACTAAATCACATTGCTGAACGATTAGTTGTAGAATACAATTGTTTCAGGTTTGGAGGTACAATATATTTTACAGAGTCTATGAATACTTTTTCAAAGAATCTTATAGATACCAAACCAACCATATTTTTTGCAGTACCAAGAATTTTAACAAAATTTCAGCAAGGTATTTTAGGAACTATGCCACAATCTGATTTAGATAAGGCTTTAAACAATCCAAAGCAATCGGAAGTCGTTAAAAAGAAACTTAAAGCATCCTTGGGGCTAGGGGAAGTAAGAGCGCTTATTTCTGGAGCAGCGCCATTATCAGAATCATTAAAGGTATGGTATGCAAGTATTGACTTACCAATTACCAATGGCTATGGTATGACTGAAAACTGTGCGATTACCACAGTTCTTTTTCCAAACGAAAACAAACCAGGATCTGTTGGGAAACCTCAACCAAGAGTCAAAATTAAAATTGATGGCGAATCTGGAGAAATCTTAATGAAAGCTCCTTTTTTAATGGTTGGCTATTATAAAAGACAAGATTTAACGGATAAAACCATTGTGGATGGATGGCTAAAAACTGGAGATCAAGGAAGAGTTGATGAAGGAGGAAACTTATATATCACTGGTCGTGTAAAAGATACTTTTAAAACTTCAAAAGGAAAGTTTATTGTCCCTTTAAAAATTGAAGAAAAGTTTGAAGGTGACGAAAACATAGAACAATTATGTGTAGTAGGTATCGGTTGTTCACAACCTTTGGCATTGATTGTTTTATCTGATTGTGGCAAGAAAAAATCAAAAGAAACAATAGAGAACGATTTTACTACTTTGATAAACAATGTAAACAAAGAGTTGAGTAACTATCAAAAAGTATCAACAATAATAATAAATAAAGAGTCTTGGAGTGTGGAGAATGATTTGTTAACTCCTACATTAAAAGTAAAACGGAATGTTTTAAGTAAACACTTCTTAGACTCTTTTCAAAAATGGCATGAAACGCCAAAAAAAATTATTTGGGAAGAATAATCTATGATGTATATACCAATTATATTAGCCAGTATTTTATTTGTAGGTTTATTTATCATCTACAACAGAATTGTTTTACCCTCTTCCATTGATGTTCTTATCAATGAAATCGAAAACGAAGAACTTCCAAATTTTGTAAGTGGTAAGACAGGTTTTGCAAAAAATGGAGGTATCGCTATTTCATTCGAAATAATGAATAGTAAAAACCCAAATGGGGAAACTATAGTTTTAGTCAATGCACATGGACACTCAAGGTTAATCTGGCCAATATATTTTTACAAACCTTTTTTAGATCAAGGCTATACGGTTATAAAATACGATAATAGAGGCCTTGGAGAATCCGATTGGATGATAAATTGGACCAAAGAAAGCCCATATTCTCTAGAAGATATGGCTAAAGATGCTATCGCCGTTTTAGATAAGTTAAAAATAGAAAAAGCACATTTTATAGGGATGTCTATGGGAGGCATGATCTCTCAAAGAATTGCAATTTCTTATCCAAAAAGAATACAAACATTAACTTCGATAATGTCTTCAGGGTATCATGGAGATCCTGAATTGGTTTCTGTTCCCAAAAAGTTTTATTTTAATATCATCGGAGTTATGCTTTTATATGGCAGAAAACTAAACACAATTTCAGAAAAATTAAAATTGGATCTTTCAATCCATAGGCTTTTAAAAGGTAAAGGAAACTATAAAATAAATGATAAAGCCATTTTACAAAAAGCGTATTATGAGCTTACCAAAAGAAAAGGTCTTAATAGAAAAGTAGCTGATCAACATTCTACGGCAATTAAAATTTCAGGCTCAAGGTATGATGATTTATCGTTGATAAAATGCCCAACATTAGTTATTCACGGAACTGATGATCCATTAATAAAAATAGCGCATGCAAAAAAATACGCCCCTTTAATAGAAAACGCTAAAACACTATTTATTAAAGGAATGGGACATGATTTACCAGAAAAATACATCCCTGATATTCAGATATCAATAGTTGAAAATTTAAAAAGAAAAAGTAGTTAACAAATTATTAATTAAACAAACTCTAAAGTGATGAAAACAATCAAATATTTCAAATCTACTGTTTATTTATGGGTATTTATATTATCTATAAGTTTTGCTTCTGCGCAAACATTAGTTAAAGGTTCTGTTTCAGATGAAGAGAATGAAACAGCAGTAGGCGCAAGTGTTATTATTCAAGGAACCAGTATTGGAACCAGTACAGATATTAATGGTAATTTTACTTTAACCTCAAAACATCCTTTACCTTGGAAACTAGAAATTAGTTATACCGGTTACAATTCTCAAACGATAACCATCACAAAATCAATGAACAATTTAAAAGTTGTTTTAAAAGGAACAAACGAATTAGATGAAGTGATTATTTCTGCTTCAAGAAAAGCTGAAAAAATTCAAGATGCGCCTTCCTCTGTTTCCGTTTTAACAGCTAAAAGCATCAAAAATCAAGTGGTTGCAAATCCAATTAGTCTTTTAGATAATACCGTAGGAGTTTCCATAGATAAACAAGGAGCAGGAAGAACGAATATTACAATGAGAGGAAGCACTGATTTATTAGCAACCTCAGTTTTTGTAATGATGGATTACAGAAGCTTAATAGGTTCTGGTGTAAACTCATTCGACGCAAATGCCACAACATTATTGCCAATAGATACAGAAAGAGTTGAAGTAGTTAGAGGTCCTGGATCTGCATTATATGGTCCTGGTGTTACTTCTGGTGTAGTACATTTTTTAACAAAAGATCCTTTTAAATATCCCGGAGGAACTGTAGAGCTTAGTGCTGGTAATTTAAACACATTAAAAACGAGTGTTAGATATGCAAATCATAACAAAGACAAAAATTTTGGTTACAAAGTTACAGCATTTACTAGTAAATCTGATGAATGGGGATTAGATCCAAATAATGCAACTGATGCTGAAACATTATCAACATTTCAAGATGATATTATCGACCCAATAGACGGGAGTCTTGTGAGCCAAACAGGAGGAAATCTTAATGAAAAAGGGATGTCTTATGGAGGTTCTGCATCATTATATTTCAAACCAGGAAATTCTGGATTAAACATTGTTACAACATCAGGCTTTAACTATACTGAAGGCTTATACTGGGCATCTCAAGGTGAAGGATATCAGGCTGCTACAGATTTCTATGCTCAAGGTAGAGTTAGCTATAAAGGGTTATTTGCACAAGCATACTACAATTCTAACAAAGGGTCTAATGACAATGCTAAAAAAGGATTTTTGTACAGAACAGGGAACTTAAGTATTGTTGACAGAGATCAGTTTGAAGGACAATTACAATATAATTTTGATATAGAATCTATCAAAACAAATATTACCATTGGTGGAGACTATAGAGCTGCGCGTTTTGAAACCAAAGGAAGAACATTTGGTCGTTTTGAAGATGATGACAACTATGATTTATATGGCGCTTATATGCAATCTAAAACAAATTTATCAGACAAGTTAGATTTGGTATTGGCTGCACGTTATGACGCCTTTTCAGCCATAGATGAAAACTCATTTGCACCCAGATTAGCATTGGTTTATAAAGCTAATGATAACAATACCTTTAGAGCATCATACAATACCGCTTTTGCACCAAATTCAGCCTTAGATTTATTTATTGATCAACCAATTGGTAATACAGGAGCTTTTGACTTATGGTTGCTCGGAAATAGTGAAGAACAAACCTTTAACAACCCACAAACAACATTTTTAAACGGATTACCAACAACTGCAGGGATTGGCATTGGCGTTGGTGATGCTTATAATGCATTTACTCCTGCTGCAATTCAGTCAATAAGTGCGAACCCTGCTTTTCAGGCTGTATTACCTTTCCTTTTACCTATATTACAGGATGCCGGTTTTGCAGATGCGATTGCCACAAATGGTGGTTTTTCAGATGGTGTAACAATTGATGTAGATGGTAATTTATTAGACCCCAAAGGAACTCCCAAATCAACATTAAGAGAAGAAAATACTTTTGAAATTGGTTACGCAGGTAAAATTACAAATAAATTAAAAGCTAGTTTAGATGTATATAGAGTTAATAAAAAGAATTTTACGGGAATACGTCAAATAAGTCCTTTAGTGTTGCTACCAACAGTTGGTTCTGATGTTAATGCGGTATTGACCCCTACTTTAACAGCGGCGTTTACAGCTTCGTATTCAGAGTATTTACAAAGTGTTGGTTTAGACGCTGCAACAGCTAATGCAATTGCTGGTCAGACAGCTGCTGCTGTTGTTCCAGGGGTTGCAGCTGTATATGACGGAGTTGCAAGTGCCTTTTTTAATAACGCAGACGGATCTCCTGGAGTTCGTGGCTTAGTACAATCAGATCAAGCACCAACAACTGGTGGACCCCACCTAATGTATGGGTATCGAAACTTTGGTGAAGTAACTTATTATGGTGCAGATTTAGGGCTAAACTATGATTTAAATGAGAATGTTAAGTTCTTTGGAAATTACTCTTGGGTAAGTCAAAATTCATTTACAGGAGAAGATATTGGTGAGCCAGGATCTAACGATAGATATGATTTAAATTTTGCTCAACACAGAGTTAGACTTGGTGCAAGATACGAACCTTTAAGAGGTTTACAAGCCGGACTTTCTTTACAATATAATAGTGAGTTTGAATCTACATTAGGAGTTTATGGTGGTACAGTAGATGCTAGAACATTAGTGGATGTGAACCTTGGATATCAACTTGATAATGGATTGTTTTTTAACCTATCTGTTGATAATCTATTGGGTAAAAAATACAGAACTTTTCCTGCAATGCCAGAAATTGGAACTCAGTTCTTAGCTACTGCTAGATACACTTTTGGAGGTAAAAAATAATGGACAAGTCTATTAAAAATAAAGTCGCTCTTATAACAGGCGCTGCAGTAGGAATTGGTCGTGCTACAGCCATCCTTTTAGCAAAAAAAGGAGCTAAAGTAATGGTCACAGACATTAATGAAGAAGAAGGGAATAAAACCAAGAGCATCATTAACGATGCTGGAGGATATGCCAAATTTTACAAGCTAGATGTTTCAAACAGGGAAGACATTCAATCTGTGTGTCAAACTATTCATTTAAAAGAAGGGTCATTGGATTTAGCTGTAAATAATGCCGGAATTCCAGGAGGCACTGGCCCCATACACGAGATTCCTTTTGATGTTTGGGAGCGGATGCTATCCATTAGTTTATCTGGAGTTTTTTATTGCATGCAAGAAGAATTAAAATGCATGTTACCTAGAGGCTTTGGACGTATTGTTAATGTCTCTTCATTGGCCGGTGTAAATGGACTAGGAACTGCAGGAGATTATTCTGCAGCTAAACATGGTGTTATTGGATTGACAAAAACAGGCGCTCTTGAGTATGGTGCTTTTAATATTAGAGTTAATGCAGTTTGCCCAGGATTTATCCAGACAGGCATTATGGACAATGTAACGCAAGAGGTACAAGATTACATAACACAAATACGTGTACCAATGAAACGGATAGGAACAGCTGAAGAAGTTGCAGAAAGTATTGTTTGGTTACTGAGTGATTCTTCCTCTTATGTTAATGGAGAAAATATCTTATTAGATGGAGGATTTAAAGCAGGATAATAATAAAAAACAGAATATAAAATGAAAAAATTAGAAGGACAAGTAGTAATTATAACAGGAGGAGCAAGAGGTATCGGAGAAGGGGTCTGTGAAGTCTTTTGTAAAGAAGGAGCAACAGTAGCTATTTGGGATGTTATCGACGGGCAAACAACTGCCGATAAAATTTCAGCAAATGGTGGAAGCATCTTTTATCAAAAAGTTGATGTTACTAATCAAGAATCCGTTGATAGTGCAGTAGCAGAAATTATTAGAACGCATGGTAAAATTGACATACTAATTAATAATGCAGGTGTTATTAGGGATAAATCATTTTTAAAAATGACCCGTGAAGAATGGGATCTAGTCATGGCTGTTAACGTCGATTCATTATTTATAACAGCAAAGGCAGTTGTACCTCACATGAAGGCGGCAAACTATGGGCGTATCATTTCTGCCTCTTCTATAAATGCATATATGGGGGCATTTGGACAAACCAATTATTCTGCAAGTAAAGCTGCTATAGTAGGTTTTACACATTCGTTATGTAGGGAAGTTGGAAAGTATAATATTACTGTAAATGCTGTAGCTCCGGGTTTTATTAAAACCGAAATGACAGATTCTATGCCAGATGAAGTGGTTAAAGCTGGTATTGCAATGATTCCTGTAAAAAGAATTGGAACCCCAGAAGATATGGGGTATGCATACCTATTTTTAGCCTCTAAAGAGGCAGGTTTTATAAGCGGTCATACTTTACATGCAAATGGTGGATCAATGCCTATATAATTAATTATAAAGTATTAAAAAACAAAGATATGGATAAAAAGGCACTACTTGATAAGGCCTATTCTACTGAGATTCCACATTTATCAGATTTAAAAAAATATATTGGTAAAGAGTTGGGTATATCAGAATGGTCTACTATAACACAAGAACAAATTAATACTTTTGGAGAGGTTACAAATGATAATCAATGGATTCATACAGATCCAGAATTGGCAGCGAAACATTCGCCTTACAAACAGACAATTGCTCATGGTTTTTTAATTCTCTCTTTGGCCTCAAAATTTTGTTTTGAAACCTTTAAAATTATTGACATTTCAATGGGCTTAAACTATGGGTTAGACAAAGTACGTTTTATAAATCCGGCTGTTGCTGGCTCTCAAATTAGAGCTCGAATTTCATTATTATCCGCTGAAGATATTACGGGAGGTTTACGCTATAAAATGAAATTAGTTTTTGAGCTAAAAGATCAAGAAAAACCAGCTTGTGTTGCAGAGTTTATAGCTCAAGCTTATGCTGATCCCAATAGATAGAATAACAATTATGAACAAAGCTAATAAAAATGACTGGAATACAAATAATTTAACACCTGAAGCTGTAACATATGAAGTTGAAGATGATATTGCAATAATCACTTTGAATCGACCTAAAAAGTACAATGCTATAAATCAAGATTTACTTGATAGTTTGAACGAAGCGATTGCTAAAGCTAGAAAAAATGAACAAATAAGAGCCTTAGTATTAACAGGTGCAGGTCGTGGCTTTAGTTCTGGAGCAGATTTAGGAGATTTCGGAAAACTCACACCAGAAGAAGGACGCACATATATTACAACGGCATATATCCCTTTATTGCGCAACTTACTTACATTAAAAAAACCAATAATAGCTGCGGTGAACGGTATTGCAGCAGGAGTTGGCGCTTCTATTGCATTGGCTTGTGATTTAAGAGTTATGACAAAACAAAGTGCTTTATTATATGCCTTTATAAATATTGGTTTAGGACCAGATGGAGGTGCCAGTTGGTTATTAGCACGTCAAATAGGGTATAGTAAAGCTTTAGAAATAGCTCTTGAAGGAAAAAAAATAAAAGGAGAAGCCTGTCAAAAATTAGGGTTAACAAATAAATTAGTTGAAGAAAAAGATCTTTTAAGTGAAGCTAAAAACTGGGCTCATAGAATGGCAAAATTGCCAACAGTTGCGGTTGGAATTACCAAAGAAGATATGTTCTATGCAATGGATCATGATTTATACAATACAATCGCTTATGAGGCAGAGAAACAAGTTACAGTTTTCAAGAGTCAAGACTTAATCGAGGGTGTTTCAGCATTTATGGAAAAGCGAACTCCAAAATTTATTGGTAGATAGTACAAAAAAATATTTAAAAAAAATCAAAATTTTATGGAATTAACTCTAGAACAACTAACAGAATTCAGAAATGAAACTCGCGCATGGTTAGAAAAAAACTGTCCAATGAGTATGCGTGGACAAACGAAAGACATCGCAGAACTATATTGGGGTGGTCGTAATGCAACGTTTATCTCTGAAGATCAAAAAGTATGGTTTGAAAGAATGCATGCAAAAGGTTGGATCGTTCCTTATTGGGATCAAAAATATGGCGGGGGTGGCTTATCACCAAAAGAAAATAAAATTTTGTCTGAAGAAATGACAAAACTACGCTGTAAACAACCCTTATTCAGCTTCGGAATTACCATGTTAGGCCCAGCCTTATTGAAGTTTGCTACTGAAGAACAAAAAGACTTTTATTTAAAAGATATTGTGGATGCTAAAATACGCTGGTGTCAAGGCTATAGTGAGCCTAATGCAGGGAGTGATTTAGCTGGTTTACAGATGAAAGCTGAAGATAAAGGAGATCACTATATACTTAATGGTTCTAAAATTTGGACGTCCTATGGGGATAATGCCGATTGGATTTTTTGCTTAATTAGAACAAATACTGAAGTAAAGAAACAAGAAGGTATAAGTTTTATACTTATTGATATGGCTTCAGAAGGTGTCGAAGCTAGACCGATACAATTAATTAGTGGAAAATCTCAATTTACAGAAACCTTTTTCGACAATGTAAAAGTACCGAAGAAAAACCTAGTTGGTGAGCTTAATAAAGGTTGGACGATTGCAAAATATCTTTTAACTCACGAGCGTCAAATGATTGGCGGTATTGGTGAGGCGGATCAAAAATTTAAAACCAGAGAAATTGTTAGAGATGCTATAGGTCTTAATGATGGGGTGCTTAATGATCCTATTTTAAGAACAGAATTAGCGATACATGAAATGAATATTGACGCTTATGATATGACTATTGAGCGCGCAATAGACGAGGCTAAAGCTGGTAATGATTCAGGGGCTGCATCATCTTTGTTTAAATATTTTGGAACAGAATTAAATGTAGAAGCTATGGAAATTATTATGGCTGCCACAGGAAGTGAACAATTAATTGTTAAGGGAGATACTACAGATAATGGATTTATTGCTAAAAAGTTCTTAAGAAGTAAAGGCAATACTATTGAAGGTGGCACTTCTGAAATTCAATTAAACATCATTTCAAAAAACATATTAGGATTACCCTCTAAATAAAAAATTATGGCATTAGTATTAAACGAAGAACAAACAATGTTAAAGGAATCTGTCAAAGATTTTTTAAACATGAAATCACCATTATCAGCTCTAAGGGAATTAAGAGACACTAATAATCTAGAAGGCTTTGATCGTTCTGTTTGGAAAGATATGGCAGAATTAGGACTTACAGGTCTTACAATTTCTGAGAAATTTGGAGGGCTTGACTTTGGTTATATAGGACTTGGACAAGCCCTTGAAGAAACAGGAAGAACTTTAGCAGCATCACCTTTGGTGTCTACCGTTTTATTAAGCACAACTGCTATAAACCTATGTGGTACGACTACTCAGATAGAAGCTTTATTGCCAGAATTAGCAATGGGAAACATAATAATGGCATTTGCTCATGAAGAAAAAGCACAACACAATCCAAATCACGTAGCAACTTCTGCAATTTTAGAAGGTGATAATTATAGAATTAATGGTTCTAAAACTTTTGTTTTAGATGGACATGTTGCGGATAAGTTTGTTCTTGTTGCTAGAACTTCTGGAGCTGAAAATGATAAAGCAGGCATCCAGTTATTTTTAGTCGATGCACATTCAGATGGTCTATCTGTAAAGAGAACTATGATGTTGGATAATCGAAATTCAGCAAAAATTGATTTTTCTAATGTTCTTATTCCGAAAGAAAATAAGATGAATCTGGAGTCTTTTGAAGATCTAGAAAAAATATATGCTATTGGAGCTATCGGATTGGCAGCAGAAATGTTGGGTAGTGCTCAGGAAAGTTTTGAAAGAACAATTGCATACTTAAAAGAAAGACAACAGTTTGGAGTTGCTATTGGATCATTTCAGGCGTTACAACATAGAGCGGCTAAAATGTTTATCAATATAGAACTATGTAAATCGACTGTCATAAAAGGACTAAAAGCAATAGATGACAACGAAGATAACCTTACTGAACTAGCTAGTGTAGCTAAGGCAAAATTAGGACAAACACTGAAACTAGTAACTAATGAAGGGATACAAATGCATGGTGGTGTTGGTATGACAGATGAATTTGACATTGGTTTTTTTATTAAAAGAGCACGAGTAGTGCAACAAACTTTAGGTGACTACAATTATCATTTAAATCGTTATGCGAAGCTAAAAGGCTATTAAAATTTAATTATAACATAAATGAAAACTAGAGCTGCAATTCTGCATAAGATGTATTTAGAACGACCTTATACATCTTCAAAACCCCTTAAAATCATAGACGTAGAATTAGATGCGCCTGGTTTTAATGAAGTTATTGTGAAAATAAAAGCAGCTGGTTTGTGTCATTCAGATTTGTCTGTAATTAATGGCAATCGTCCAAGACCATTACCGATGGCTTTGGGTCATGAAGCCGCAGGAAAAGTTATAGAATTAGGTGATGGTGTTAAAAACTTAAAAATTGGAGACCATGTTGTTTTTGCTTTTTTACCCTCTTGTGGTAAATGCTCTTATTGTTATACAGGTCATGCAGCACTTTGTGAACCAGGTGCAGCAGCAAATAGAAAAGGCACGTTGTTGGGGGGGCATAAACGAATTCATAAAAATAAAGAATATATCTACCATCATTTGGGTGTTTCTGGTTTTGCAGAACATGCAGTTGCTTCGGTAGATTCTTTAGTAAAAATAGACACTAAAATTTCGTTTGATATTGCAGCTTTATTTGGCTGTGCTGTTTTAACAGGAGTTGGGGCAGTTGTTAATACTGCTCAATTAAAATTCGGAGATAGCATTTTAATCGTAGGACTTGGAGGGGTTGGTTTATCAGCCGTTTTAGGAGCAAAAGCTGCAGGCGCAAGTACTATTATTGCAGCAGATTTAAATCCAGAAAAAAGAAAAGCAGCTTTAAAATTAGGGGCTCACCATACAATAGATTCTTCAAAAGAAAATGCCTTAGAAGAAGTAATGAAACTAACCAATGGAGGTGTTGATGTCTCTGTTGAATTTGCCGGTGCTATTTCTGCTTTAGAATTTGCTTTTCAAGCAACTAAAAGAGGAGGAACTACTGTAACCGCAGCATTGCCAAACCCAGATGCTCGATTACAATTATCGCCTGTAACACTTGTAGGTCAAGAAAAAACTTTAAAAGGATCTTATCTGGGAAGTTGCGTACCTTCAAGAGATATCCCCGCTTATATAAAGCTTTATAAATCGGGTCGTTTGGAGGTTGATAAATTAATATCACATACCCTCCATCTAGAGGATATTAATGAAGGTTTTGAACGATTGGCTTCTGGCAATGCCTTGAGACAAATCATTCTTTTTGACTAATGCTATAACAATTCTTAATAATGAATACAAACCTATTATTTGACTGTTCATATATCAATGGAAAATGGGAAACTGAAGAAGACAATTTTTTTCAAGTGATAAATCCTGCTAATGGAGAAACTATATCAACAGTTGCCGATGGCGGAGTTGTTATTACAAAAAAAGCCATTGAAGCTGCAGACAGAACCTTTAAATCTTGGAGTAAAACTACTGCAAAATATCGGGCTTCTATTCTAGAAAAATGGAACGATCTAATTATAGAACACAGCGAGGAATTGGCGGAAATTATAACTTTAGAGTCTGGCAAACCTCTAGCAGAGAGCAAAGGAGAAGTTACTTACGGCGCTTCTTTTATAAAGTGGTTTGCAGAAGAAGGTAAACGCGTTTATGGCGATATTATTCCGCCACATACAGAAGACAGAAGAATCGTAGTTATTAAACAACCTATTGGTGTTGTTGCAGCTATGACACCATGGAATTTTCCATTGGCCATGATTACCAGAAAGGTTGCCCCTGCTTTAGCTGCTGGTTGTACAGTAATTATAAGACCCACCTGTGAATCCCCACTTACAGCATTAGCATTAGTGCATTTAGCAGAACAAGCCGGATTTCCTCCCGGTGCAGTTAATATTGTGGTTGGAAGCGACTCTGCAGCGATGGGAAAAGTGTTTTGTGAAAGCGAGTTGGTGAAAAAAATATCATTTACAGGCTCTACTAGAATTGGAAAAATTTTAATGGCACAAAGTTCAAATAGCTTAAAGAAACTCAGTTTAGAATTGGGAGGTAATGCTCCATTTATTGTTTTTGAAGACGCTGATATCGATCAAGCTGTTACTGGAGCAATGGTTTCAAAATTCAGAAATTCAGGACAAACCTGTGTATGCGTTAATCGCTTTTTAGTTCATGAAAAAGTGTATGATGAATTTACTGCCAAACTATGCAAAGCGATTTCTGAATTAAAAATAGGTAATGGTTTAGAAGAAGGCGTAAATATTGGGCCTCTGATTAACAAAAATGCAGTAAAAAAAACAACCGAATTTGTAGAAGATGCAAAAGCAAAGGGAGGAACTATTTTAGTTGGAGGAAATACATTAGGTAACTGCTACTTCGAACCAACGGTTATTGGAAACGCATCAAAAGAGATGCTGTTTTCCTCCGAAGAAATTTTTGGACCAGTTGCACCTATATATAAATTTTCGTCAGATGAACAAGCCATACAAATGGCAAACGAGACTATATATGGATTAGCATCTTATTTCTATTCTCAAAATGTAGCGCGTTGCTGGAAAGTAGCTGAAGCTCTAGAATACGGAATGGTGGGCATTAATGAAGGTTTAATTTCTACAGAAGTTGCGCCTTTTGGTGGTGTAAAATCTTCAGGGCAAGGAAGAGAAGGTTCTAAATACGGTATTGAAGATTATTTAGAAATAAAATATATGTGTTTTGGAAACATTATTTAATTTAGTTGAATTAAGATGACAGACGGCAAACCAATTAATCGAGACGATTATAAATACTTCCACCCAATAACGACACGTTGGATGGATAATGACGTTTATGGACATGTAAATAACGTTACCTATTATTCTTATTTTGACACCACTGCAAATCAATATTTGATTGAGCATGGTGGTTTAAATATTCATAATGCACCAATTGTTGGTTTTGTAGTGCATTCTAATTGTAATTACCTATCTCCAATCGCTTATCCTGATAAAATTGAAGCTGGCTTATATGTTGAAAAGCTAGGGAATAGTTCTGTTACTTATGGTATTGGAATTTTTAAAAAAGGGGAGAATACTGCTTGTGCCTATGGAGAATTTATTCATGTTTTTGTAGATAGAGTAGAAAATAAATCTGTATCAGTACCTAAAAAGATAAGATTAGCTTTAGAAAAATTAGTGCCTGAAAATTAATTTGTACAAAAAATTAAAAAAAGCCCTGTTTAAAAAAGTAATAACTATAATTATTTAAATAACAATGTATGACACCTTTAGAAAAATTTCTTAATCCTCTGCCATTACCTTATAATTTTCAGGAATGGAAAAAATTATCCTATAAGGAACGTGCCAAAAAAGTATGCCAGACTTGGGCCATTCAAGGCTATGGTTCGCCACTTTCAGTCGCAATTTTCTATTTAATGAAGATAGTGTTCTATATTTTAATGTTCTTTTGGTTTTGTTCTTTTTCAAATGATTTAGGAAGTATTTCTGATCTTTATCTTTGGTGGACAAATCCAGAAGCCTTAGGTAAATTCATTTTTTGGACCATACTAATTGAGGTGATTGGTTTGGGTGGAGCTAGTGGTCCTTTAACTGGTCGATACACCCCTATAATTGGAGGAATCACTTATTTTTTAAGATTAAAAACGATAAAAATCCCATCCTTTACAACAATCCCATTAATTAAAAATGATAGTCGGAATTGGTTAGATATAATATTATACCTAGCTCTATTAGTTTCTTTAATTCGCGTTTGTATAACCCCATCAATTGAACCTCATGTAGTTTTACCTGTTATTATACTACTTGTTATTTGTGGTATTTTAGATAGAACTATTTATTTGGCAGCTAGAGCAGATATATATCTGCCAATGGCAATATGCTTTATGTTTCCTGTTGAAACTGGACATGGTTTAAAAATCATTTGGTTTGGAATTTGGTTTTGGGCCGCTTTTTCTAAACTAACCCCTAATTTCACATATGCTGTAAGTGTCATGTTGAGCAATAGTGTTCTATTTACTCCCTCTATCTTTGAAAACTTCAAAAAGAGTTTATTTAAATCCTATCCCGAAGACCTTCGTCCTAGTCGAAAAGCAAGCTATATGGCTCATTTTGGAACAATCATTGAGTTTATAATGCCAATACTTTTAGTAGTGTTTATAGGCAATTCTGAAATTACATTCTACGCATTAATAGCTCTTACACTTTTTCATATTTTTATTTTTGCCAATTTTCCAATGGGCGTGCCACTTGAATGGAATATCATTATGGTTTTTGGAGCATGGACACTATTTTATGGCAATTTAGAGTTTAACCCTATGGAAATCACCTCCCCAATATTAATTGTAATATTATTAATTTCACTATTTGTTTTACCCCTTTTAGGGAATTTATTTCCAAAATACATCTCTTTCTTATTATCCATGAGGTATTATGCTGGAACATGGGCTTATAGCGTTTGGCTTTTTAAAGATAATGCTAAGGACGTTATTGAGAAGAAAATCCCTAAAACATCCAAAGACGTTTTAGTACAAATGGGAAAACTTTATGAAAATGATTTTGCTGAGGGAATTGTTTCTATGATTCTTGGATTCCGATTAATGCATTTGCCTGGGAGGTTACTTAATCAATTGGTGCCCAAGGCAATTGATAATATAGCTGATTATCGTTGGATAGATGGGGAAATGTTAGCCGGAGAGGTAGTCGGTTGGAATTTTGGAGATGGACATTTACATCATGAACCGTTATTAAAATCCATTCAAAAACGATGTAATTATGGTTCTGGTCAATTGCGTGTCATCATGGTTGAATCACCTAAGTTTCATACACAAAACATGGAATATCGTATTTATGATGCAAAAGATGGTTTAATAGAAAAAGGAATCGGCAATACCAATAAACTAAAAGATCAACAACCTTGGGAAAATTAAAATTATGAAAGTAGATAAATAGTCTAATTATAAAATTTAAACAATGAAAAATACGTTGACAATATATTTTGATGAAGGTTGTGGAATTTGCAAAAAGGTTAGAAGTTTTCTTTCTTTTTTAGACTTTCAAAATAAGTGTAATTTTTCCTTCGCAAAGGATATGAATTTTGATAAGGAGTCAGAGGTAATGAAAGATCGATATTATAATATGTATTCTTATGATGGAACTAACATATACTCAGGTTATGATAGTTATATGCAAATTTTCAGAAGATTAACAATCCCATTTTATCCTTTTTATTTACTGATGAAATTGAAGATAGTTCGTAAAATTGGAGAGCGCTATTACCGCAAAGTAGCTGACAGTAGAAGTTGTAAAATATAATTACCATATAAACCAAATTTTTATTGATGATAAACACCAATAAAATCAGAACAGAAAAAAACTGAGCTAAAAAACGCTATTATTAACTAATTAAAATAACCCAACCAATTTATTAACCCTCACCTCCCTCTTAAAAAACAGCCATAGTAGCTGCTATTTTCTTATTTACAATCTTAGCATAAGAATCTTGTGTAACACTCATTGTAGAGTGCCCTAAGAGTGCTGAAACAATTTCCATAGGAACATCATTAAAGAGCAATACAGTGGTTGCAAATGTCCTTCTAGCGAGGTGATGAGACATCTTTTTTTGGATGCCAACTACTACTCCAATCTCTTTTAAATAGGCATTGAATTTCTGATTGCTGATTCTTGGCAACTCATTATTATACTTCTCTAAAATCTCCTTGGCTTTGGGTAGAAGTGGTATGGATATTTTTCTATTGGTTTTTTTTCTAATCATCTGAATCCATTCTTTTCCATCGAATCCAATTTCTA
>ENA-OSET01001604-OSET01001604.1-sediment-metagenome-genome-assembly--contig:-NODE-1604-length-23297-cov-3.525926_pt1 | contig 23297 bp, 21 predicted proteins | sample MGYA00237882_ERZ534229 | MGnify/ENA primary metagenome ERZ534229 (study PRJEB26408, sample SAMN06266212) | sediment metagenome | isolation source: Hudson Canyon methane seep mesocosm | place... | reverse complement strand
CATGCTCTGATTCATCATTAAATTTTTCTAATAGCACTACTGCTGCACCTTTCATATTTTCGTCTGTACTGCTGTAGTAAGGAAAGTAATCAAGATTCTCCATGCCGACAGTTACTGTATCTGCCTGACTTTGTGAAATAGATAATAGAGACATTATCATTACAGTAATAATTATTTTCATTTACCTTCTCCAGTACGGATGGTCTTTAGTTAAATCTTAAAAAATGTAGTTACTATAAATACTGTAGTTTAGTATTTTAAAAGAACAAAATTTCTTAGCCCTCCCATTTAAGTGTTCTAATGTTTCTGTAGGCTTTGACGCAAATTTCTTTATTAATATAGTGTACAAAATATGCTTTCAAGTAATAAACTGACTCGATTATTTTGGGGCAATAACTCATGCTGTTGAATAAGAAAGGTTAACGGCTCACATTTTTTTAACTTACGAGTATATTGAAGTTCATGGATAAAAAAACAAGTAAAAAAATTCTTCAATCGATACATTCGCTTTATTTAGAGTCCTCTAAAAATGGCCCTTTGCCTGAAACGCCAGATAATCTATTTGCAGAGAAAATCCTCACTACTCTAGATCGTTCTAATATTTTTGGAAACTCACCAAAAGAAAAAGACGTTACTATATTACTATCTGACTTACGTGGCTTTACGGCAATGTCAGAAAATTATAACCCCCTTGAAATAATATCTTTTCTTAATCGTTACTTTTCAGCTATGTCGGAAATTATTCAACAACACGATGGCACTATTGATAAATTCATGGGGGATTCAATTATGGTTGTGTTTGGCACACCTGAGAGTCGAAGTGATGATATAGAGCGCGCGTTAGCATGTGCGATTCAGATGCAGATACGATTAGCTAAGATTAATGATGAAAATGAAACGCTTGGCTACCCTCCTCTTTATATGGGAATTGGTATTAACACGGGTCGTGTAGTCGCAGGAAAATTAGGCTCCGATTTATACAGTCAATATACGGTAATCGGCGATCATGTAAATTTAGCATCCCGTATTGAATCATATAGTTTACGAGGTCAGGTGCTCATTAGTGAACATACATTTAACCTGGCTAAAACGTTTATTAAGACAGGTAAAGAAAACACTTTACATGTAAAAGGTAAAAAAAATCCGATAAAGATGTACGAGTTGTTAGCTTTAAAGCGGCCATCATTACTTCAGCTACCAATAAGGGAAGGACGAAACAGTCCTCGTATTGATATCAATATGCCATTAGTCTTTCAACTTATTAAAGGGAAACTGATTGGTGAGGCAGTGTATGAGGGTGAAATAATTGATATTGGTTATGGTGGTATGCATATCACAAGCCATAAAGAAGTTTCGCTTTATTCTGAAATTAAGTTCCCTTTCGCCATATCTTTAACGGCAAATATTCATAACGACGTTTATGCAAAAATTATCAAATCAAATTTGATTGATGGTCTATATCATTATCGGCTTGAATTTAGCAGTATTTCTCAAGAAGCTGAAGTTGCGATAAAACGGTTTATAAATCGTATTATTGAAGGTACTTAGATGGCTAGACAGTTAGGCTATTCAGGCTCATTATCTCCTTAAATTCATCACTCAACGTGTTTTAATCATATGCAAACCTTATTTTATTTTCATGATCCTATGTGTAGTTGGTGTTGGGGGTACAGACCTACCTGGTTGAAACTTATTGAATTATTACCAAACTCTATTCGTATAGAGTATGTCGTAGGCGGTTTAGCGCCTGATTCAAACGAGGTTATGACTAAAGATATGGCAAATATGATTCAAGCTCATTGGCGGCGAATTGAGTTAGAGTTAGGGGCTCGGTTTAATTATGATTTTTGGGTTGAATGTGAGCCAAAACGTTCAACCTACCCAGCTTGTCGAGCAGTCATTGCAGCAAAGTATCAAAATGCTGAACAAGCAATGATTCTGGGGATTCAAAAGGCTTATTATCTTCAGGCAAAGAATCCATCTAATATTGATACATTACTTACGATAGCAAGTGGTTTGAAACTTGACACTAAACGTTTCAAAATAGACATGGCATCGACAAAAATAGAAAGAGCTCTTTTAGAGCAGGTTGGTTTATCAAGAGAATGGCAGGTTCCAGGGTTTCCATCATTAGTATTAAAAAAAGGTGCATCAAGCTATCCAATTAAAGTTGATTATAAAGATGCAGTAATAACCTCTAAGCAAATTATGAAATATATAAAGTTTTAGCGGTTTGTGAACAAATAGCAAAATATTTATATATTAATTAATAGTCTGCTGGTACGACTAAAATAGGTACATGAGCGTTATGTACAACTTTTTCACTGATACTACCTAGCAAACATTGGTGAATGAAGTTACGCTGGTGAGAGCCTAGAATAATCATATCTACTTTTAATTTAGAAGCTTGTTTCAATATAGTTTCTACAATAGCGCCTTGAATCATTAGGGCTGTAGTATCAATGCCCTCTTCTCGTATGTTTGCAGAGATTGTTTGTATTTTTCGGTGATTCTGGTGTAATTTTTTAGAGATGAAACCCCTAATACTTTCTGAATTTGATTGGGATTCAATCTCATATTCTAATACTCCCATTTGTGAAAGCCCTGCGTGCTCATAACCGACAAATCCCTGATCAGGATTAACGATATGAATTATCCATAATTTGGCTGAGGTAGCGGCGGCCATTTCTTGTGCTTTCTCTAATACATTTTCTGAAAGCTCAGTCAGGTCAGTGCAAACTAAAATATTCATGTCTCTTCCCCTTTTAAACAGCGGAGTATTAATCTCCCATTGGCTTTAAACTGAATTCTTCAACTTCACTTGAAACCATAAACTTATGAACGACTGCAGAATATTCATCAAGATTGCTAGTTCTAAGTGTCATTTGGTAAGAAAGAACCTGTTCAGTTAATTTGAATGAGAAGTTACTCACATCCATTTTATGATCAATTAATAATTTTTTAATTTGGTCTTCGGACCAATACTGTTCACGAGAAAAGCGCACAATTAACAATGCATAATGCCTCAGTGGTAGTAGATTAATTAAACGATTGAAGATTGATAGCGTAACCAACGTTAGTAAAGCAGCGGCTAGTGCAGCGCCATAAAATCCCGCACCTATTACAAGCCCAATGGCGGCGGTTATCCAGATAGACGCAGCAGTGGTTAAGCCACGTATTGTTTGTTTATCTTGCATCATGGCTCCTGCCCCAAGAAAACCAATACCTGTCATTACACCTTGTGCCATTCTAGCCGGATCCATTCTTACCATTTCCTGATAACCTATCGGTATTGATGCCCATTGATGGTTGGTCATTACCATTAACAAACATGATGCAAGGCAAACTAGTATATGTGTTCTAAAACCAGCGGCTCGTCCACGGAATGCACGGTCGAGCCCTATAAATCCTCCAATCAATACAGCGATAATTAAACGAAAATATGGTTCCAACAAAAGATGACTAAGCATGCAATCACCCGATAATTTTTTTGTCTTTAATTAAGTATAGAAGAACTCAGAAGTTCAGTTATATCTGTGAACTATAACGTCACGTTTATTAGATCAATTGGTATTAACGAACCTGATCAAGATAGTAAATGTCTATGATATTATGAATTAATAACCATTTAATGGGGGCTGTTATGGGAGAAGTAATCAAATTTCCATCAAATGCTCAGCAAGGCATGGCATATCTTGAAGATGGTATACGAGAGTTAATGTTATCTAGAGGAGAAAATGAAGAAACTATTAATATAACAATGGACATACTTAAAGACGTTTATAGACAGTATGGTGATATTGGGAAACAATATTTTCAACTTAAATTACCGCCCTACCTTAAAGATGAGCATATTCAACTCATCAGTCAGCAAGTTACTGAAGGCATTCAGATGCTCAACAAGGAGCATGCTAGAATGATTAACAAGCTTGCATCTGAGCTGGTATTAACAAAGTTGAAGCTTTATCAGTCAAATATAAAGCGTGATAAAAGCAACAATTAGTAACTACCTGAGTATATTTATAGACTCTATGTTTTTATTGCGCTTCTTTTAATAGATTTAATAACTTGCATCATTCATCTCCAACTTTGCCTACTACTCAAACTGGCAAATTTACGTTAATGTATGATTCTAAAAAATAATTACATAAAGGGTATCGAGCATGTATCGTAAAGAGTTAAAGGTTCTGGATTGCACCATCCGTGACGGTGGACTTATCAATAATTATCAATTTAATGACGAGTTCGTTAAAGCGGTTTATTCAGCAACCTGCGAGTCAGGTGTCGATTATATGGAAATTGGTAAAAAACTTTGTGTTAGTGATACCTATACGCGTGAAAAATTCGGGAAATGGAATTTTTGCGATGAAGATGACATTAAAGCAGTCGTTGATTCGTATGATGGAGAATACCGCCCTACACTAGCAGTTATGTACGACGTAGGTCGAGTTGATACAGCAAGTCTTGCTCCTGTTGATCAGAGTGTTATTGGTATGATCCGCACAGCTTGTTACGTTGCCGATATAGATAAAGGTCTTGATTTAGTTAAGCGCACTAAAGACCAAGGTTATGAAACAACCATCAATATTATGGCTCCGTCTGCTGCAGTTGAATCGGATTTAATCGAAGCGCTTCAGCAAGTTGAAGCGTCGCCAGAAGTAGATTACCTATATTTTGTAGATAGTTACGGTGCTTTTTATTCTGAACAAATTACTGCCTATTTAAACTTATTTAAAAAGCATGCGCCAAGTAAAGAATTAGGGTTTCATGGCCATAATAATCAGCAGCTAGCCTTTTCAAATACTCAGCAGTGTATCATTGAAGGGGTTAACCTTCTTGATGCAACGGTAAATGGGATTGGGCGAGGTGCAGGTAATTGTAATTTAGAATTATTACTTAATTTTCTAAAAAATCCGAAATTTGATACTCGCCCGATTTATAAGGTAATTCAAGAGCAAATGATTCCTTTGCGAAAAGAAATTGAGTGGGGGTTTAACGATATTTATGGAATAAGCGGTCATCTAAATAGGCATCCTAGAAATGCCATGAAGCAGCGTGCAGATGTTAACAATAAAGATAACTGTTATGACTTTTTTCTAGAGAGTTTAAGCGATAGCTAAACTTTATGACGAAAAATAGAAGGTACTATTTGGAGAATAAAAGAAACTCTGAACTAGTACCTTCATACAAATAGCTATTTAACTAATAGTACGCTTTATTAAGTATAAACTTAGTATGCTTTTCGTTAATTAGTCTGATCTAATCGATCTAGTGAACGGTTCATTCTTTGCCAACATTCATCCAATAACTGATTACTGTCATCAAGTGTCATACCTGTAGTTGGAATTGGTTCTAGTACCTCAATATTCACTGTTCCACTATTTAATTTATTCAATGCTAATTTTCCTGAATAGCTTTGAATACAAATAGGAATTATCGGTACTCCGGCTTCTATAGCCATTCTGAATGCGCCTTTTTTAAAAGGTAAAATATTCTCACCATGATTTCGTGTACCTTCAGCAAACATCCAAATAGAACGATTACCCTTGGTTAAAGCCTCGGTGGTTACGTTGAGTGTTGAGTTAGAATTCTTTTTGTTACTTCGATCAATTAGTACATTGCCAGCTAGCCAATAAATAAGTCCAAAACCTGGCAAGAGTAATAAGCTTCTTTTACCGACTGAAACCGTTCTTTTTGGAATAACCGCGCCACAAATGATTAGATCTAAATTGTCTTGATGATTGGCAACTACAACTGACGGAGGCATTTCTTTACAGAATTCTTGACCCTGGATTCTAACCTTTACGCCAAGTATTTTAGTACCTAACCAAGAAAAAGAACGGGCCGCAAGCCAAGTGTTATCAGGATTGAAAGGACGAAATAAAAATAAAAATGCACCTACAATGGACACACCAATAAAAGCAATTAGTGCAACGGGAAGTCTTATCAAATACAACATTAACTTTGCTCATGAAACTTAAAGCGTTAAAGCGTACATGTGTCAGCCTACTTTATCAATCAAGAATAAATTTGGTTATGATGTTTTTGCTTCTTAATATGGTGTTTTTTTGAGATAATTTAATGGCTAATTAGTTTTGTTTGATTGTTAAGTTTGACGTTATAGCGTAATCCTTTGTAGCTAGACTGTAATGTTCTGTTGGAATGTGATTTTGTTTTAGTTTTACTACGACAGGGCGCACTGTTTGAAAGTATTTTGCGACGTATAGTTCTTTAAGGTCATCTAATGGTTTGGAGCTTATCATGAACGAAAAAATACCTACAAAATTCCTTAAATTAAAAAAAATTGCAGACGTCCCCAGGGCAGAATATATGGATGGCCCTTCCCCTAAAGAGCTTCTTGATGCGAATAAAAGAAAAAGCTTTTTAAGCATGTTGCGTAAGCCTTCTGCTAAGGCCAAACCAATAGTTAGTAAATCTCCCGTAACATTAACTTTTAACGCAGCTGCTTGGGTCAAAGTTCCGAAAAGTGATAAGCAATCGATATCGCTAGTGATTTCTTACAAAGACTCAAACGGAGAATATGCACTCGTTGTTGATGAAGATGAAATTAGTGACGGTTTTTCATTAATGTTAACTGGATGTGTTACATTAAAATCAAAAGGTATACCCGAGTATATCCATGTTTCAGTCGCAGGTTTAAAAGAAAACCAAATTGCCATGATCGATGATCTTTTTGTACAGAGTGTGAAAGCTGAAATACAAGACAAAAAGATTGCTTAAGTTGTAGATTCTTCAAAACTTTGATGACTTAAAGTCTAAGAATTTTATTCACACTTTTTATTTCTTAAATTCATATCCTTTACCACAATGCCTCCCGGTAAGAGAGAGTTTGGGTACTCTCTCCAAGTTAAGTTGGTCAATCTGTTTAAAGCATCAAGCGCTTCAATCGGTTTAAGTTTCTTAATTTGTTTGATCGCTGTGGTGGTCACTTGTTATCTCCTTCTCCCAATATAGCATTTAAGTAAAAGAGTATGTATATTATACTGCGATAACTGTGCCAACTAAATACGGCTTGTAAATCAGTAAGTTACCAATTTAAAGTGTTGTGTTAGTTTAAAAAGTGACACAATATGTCATTTAATGACTAGCTAGGGATATGGCGAGTTTGCTCTGAATTAAGCTCATCAAGCACGACTAACTGTACTTATTGTATTTCAAATTCATCGTTTAGCTCAGGCACACACACATCCCATAAAAATTTATCCTGAAGTTTTAATCGCATGGAGTCGGCAGCTGAACGTTCACCATGAGTGACAAATACTTTCTTGGGAGTGATGTTTGATTGCTCTAACCACTTGATAATTTCGGCATAGTCGCCATGAGCCGACAAACTATCATTATGATGGATTTCTGCTTTGACAGGGTAATACTCGCCGTGAATTTTTATTTCAGTAGCACCGTTTACCATTGCATCACCTCTTGTGCCTGGAGCCTGAAATCCTATGAATACAATGCTATTTTGGTGGTGTGTTACGAGTGATTTTAGATGATGTAAAACACGTCCCCCACTTGCCATACCGCTAGCAGAAATGATCACTGAAGGAAAACGGCTACTGTTAAGCTCAATTGATTCTTCTGCTGTTCGAACATATTTTGTTCCTTGATCAATTAAACTACACTGCTCAGCACTAAGTTTATGTTCTTTGTTGTGCCTGCAATATATTTCGGTTGCTGAAATAGCCATTGGGCTATTTAAAAATATAGGTAGATTAGGGATTCTGTGGTTATGTTTGAGAATTTGTAAAATGTGTAAATTTATTTGTGTTCTGCCTACAGCAAAAGAAGGCATTAAAACAATACCTCCGCGTTTACTCGTTTTGTTAATGATATCTTCAAAATAGTCAAATACATCTACCTTTCCGTGCAAGCGATTGCCATAAGTAGATTCAACAACCAGATAATCTGTCTTATTTAGCGTTTGAGGAGGTTTCATGACTAGATCATCGCTTCGGCCTATGTCACCACTAAAGGTTATTGACTTACCTTCCGCTGTAACTTGTATGGCTGCAGCCCCCAAAATATGTCCAACGGGAGTGAAAGTGGCGGTCACCCCTGATAGTATTTCAAACGTTTTATTCATCGAAATGGGCTTAAATAAACCAAGAGATTTTCTGGCATCTTCTTCAGTATATAACGGTACTGCTGGTGAATGTTTTGAAAAATGCTTTCTATTTGCAAAGCGGGCGTCTTCTTCCTGTAAATAGCCGGAATCTGGTAGAAGAACAGAGCATAAATCTAAAGTACCACTACTTGTAAATACGGGGCCTTTAAAGCCAGCAATCATAAGTGCGGGAATGTAGCCACTATGATCAATATGCGCATGTGTTAATAAGATAGCGTTAATTGTTGAGGGATCAACTGGAAATTTCTGCCAATTTTTACTTCTGAGATTTTTAACTCCCTGATATAAACCACAATCAACAAGTATTCTTTTATCACCAATACTTAACAAGTATTTCGAACCAGTAACACTCCCGGCCCCACCTAGAAATTTAATTTTCATCATCACAATAAACCCCATCTGGTAAACGTATATTGCTTTCCCTTAATTCAAGTCTAGTTGCTTAATTGCTGATTTGATATGAAGAACCATACTCCCGCTAATCTAGATCAAGTCGATTGGGAATATTTACTAAAAAACACGATTATGAATATAAAAAATGATACTTTTAATCTGCTACCTTTGATTAATCTATTTAACAGAATGGATTTAGCTATCTACCCCGCTCTCCTTTCTAAACATGGATAATAGAAAGTAAAAATGAAGCAAGAAAAAAAACACTCAAATAAAGATATAAGCTTTCTTCGGTTAAGGCGTATGTTTATCGATACGCACCAAGAAGCAGTTATCTATATGCGTAAAGATTGCTATGTATGTCGCTCTGAAGGCTTTTATGCACATAGCCGAGTCAGAATTTCGACAGAACAGAGTAGTATTATTGCGACAGTCAATATGGTTACTGATGGTCTTCTTTCTCATGAAGAAGTAGGTTTGTCCGAATCTGCCTGGAAATTATTAAAAGCAAATGATGGTGAAAAGGCTTATTTTAAGCATACAAAACCTGCAGATTCGATGAGTTATGTACGAGGAAAAGTCTACGGTACGCGATTAACTGATAATGCTAGTCAGCAAATTATACAAGATATTACATCGGGTTATTATTCTGATATTCAGTTAGCAGCCTTTGTCACAGCGTGTGCTGGCAATCATTTAAATATCAAGGAAGTAATCTCACTTACTAGAGCGATGGTTAACGTAGGCAGTAATCTAGATTGGGGTAGCGATAAGATAATGGATAAGCACTGTGTTGGTGGCTTACCTGGTAACCGAACTACGCCAATTGTTGTAGCGATCGTATCAGCTGCTGGCTTAATTATGCCTAAAACCTCATCAAGAGGCATAACTTCTCCAGCAGGTACAGCCGATACAATGGAAACACTTGCTCCGGTGGCGCTTAGTATTTCTGACATACGAAATGTTGTAGAAAAAGAAGGCGGTTGTATTGCTTGGGGTGGCTCAGTCAGCCTTAGTCCAGCTGATGATATATTAATACGAGTTGAACGCGCACTTGATCTAGATAGTGAGGGACAGTTAGTTGCATCCGTCATCTCAAAAAAAATTGCCGCAGGATCAACTCATGCATTAATTGATCTTCCTGTTGGAATTACTGCCAAAGTTAGAAGTCAAGATTATGCTCAAAAGCTTTCTTACCAACTTAAAGCAACCGGTGAAGCATTAGGAATTCACATTAGTTCTTTGTTTAGTGATGGTCAGCAACCCGTTGGGCGTGGTATTGGGCCGGCACTTGAAGCAAGAGATATTTTGTCTGTATTACAAACTAAACCAAATGCTCCGCAAGATTTACGATATAGATCCCTAGTCATTGCCGGTAAAATTATTGAAATGGGTGGTTTAGCACCCGAAAACACTGGAATTGAACAAGCGACAAAGATACTGGATTCGGGTAAAGCTTGGATCAAGTTTCAAGCAATTTGTGAAGCGCAGGGTGGGATGCGCACACCACCGGAATCTAAATTTACACATCAAGTGAACTCACAACAGGCTGGTATTGTCTGCTACATTAATAACCGGTTCATTAGTAAACTTGCAAAGTTAGCGGGTGCGCCATCCGCGCCTGCAGCTGGAATTGAATTACAAATACGTTTAGGTGATATTATTGAATTAGGTAGTCCTTTATTCATCCTTCATGCTGAAACATTGGGTGAATTGCAGTATGCAATTGAATTTTTAAATGCACATCCTGACGCAATCAAAATTGAAGAGGAAGTACTTTGAAATCACTTATATTTTCACATGAAGCTACACATGATTTTTTTGAACTAATTAGTGAACAATTAGATGGTGAAGTGGGTGAACTTGTTAGTCATGTGTTTCCTGATGGTGAGAGTTACCTTCGTATTAATAGCGATTGTCATGACCGTAAGGCGATTATAATCTCTAACTTACATGAGCCTAACTCTAAAATACTAGCGCTTATTTTTCTTTGTGAAACATTGAAAGATCTAGGTATTAAATCAATCATGTTAGTGTGTCCGTATTTGCCGTATATGCGTCAAGATATTAAATTTAAATCAGGTGAAGGCGTTACCTCTAAATTTTTTGCCAAATTAATAAGTCAGTATATTGATACCTTAATCACGTTCGACCCTCATTTACACCGCTTCAAAAGCCTAGATGAAATTTACACACTTGAATCTACGGTATTACACGCTAATCCTTATGTTGCTAGTTGGGTCAAAAAAAATATTAAAATGCCATTAATAATAGGGCCAGACAGTGAAAGTGAGCAGTGGGCAGCTTCAGCAGCTGAAATTATAGGATGCCCTTATATTATTTTAAAAAAAGAACGAAAAGGAGATAAAGAAGTTTTAATTTCCCCCCCTGATGCAAGGCAATACAGTGATCTAACGCCTGTTTTAATTGATGATATTATCTCTACAGGTAGAACAATGATTGAAACGGCTGAAGCTTTGAAGTCAGAAGGTTTTCAAGCCGCTGTATGTATTGGTATACATGCAATTTTTTCAGGAAATGCTTACAGAGAAATGAAAAAAGCTCATATTTCAAAGATTATTACATGTAATACTGTTCCGCATGAAACGAATCAGATTGATTTAACGGTATTGTTAACTAAGGCAATAAAGTTGAATAATGACACATAATGGCTCTATTAAAAGTATTTATTCATGATATGAATAGGGTTTCTCAATAATATCATAAGGGTTGCCGTGGCCATTCACAGCAGCATGTTCTGCTTCCGTAAGCAGCTTACTTTCTATATTTACCATCGAAATTAGCTTTGATAAACCATGTGCCCAGGTACAACCGTTGGCAAATAACATACCGTCAGTATCAAACGTTCCCCCACGATTAATATAACCGATCGCTTTAGTATGATTAGGGCCTAAATCTATTGGGCGTAGCACTCCCAAAAAGATTTCAGGATGCCCATGACAAAGTAATAATCGATACTTTGGTGAGCCAAAAATATTAATAATTGAACTATTTTGTAATGATAAATCTATAAAGTTCGACTCTCTATTGTCTCTTGCTTCTCGGAATTTTCCTGGTTCAGAAATATAAACCAAGCTGAATTTTTGATTAAATTCATCTAATCTCTTAGCTATTTTTTTTGCTTCTATAAGTTGGTAGGCGCCGATTGCGATTAGTTGAATTTTTTCATCTCTTGATCCCGCTAGTCTTAAGGCACCATACTTCGCTAAACTTCTGGCTTGTTCGCCATCTAGTTGATTTGGCACCTTCCCTTTTGGAACTACCATTGTATAAATTTGTCCATTACTTTGATAACACTGACGCATCACTTCATCTGCACTAGTGCTGTCTGCAGGAAAAACAACTCTTGATACATCGGACATTTCAGCCATCATTGCTTCACAAAAAGTAGAGTCTTGATGGCTTTGCTCATTTTTTCCATTTTCCCATAAATGAGATGTAGCGAGCACAGGAACTGACAGCCATGGAACACTACCTTTTTTTTCTAGAGCGTGGCGAGCAAAAATAATTTTTTGCCTTAACGCACCTAGCATTTTCGGAGCGAATGCTTCATAAGAAATTGCGATATTAAGGCCTTTACGATTCGCTAGAACAGCAGAGATGACTGCTTCTTCATTGAGTGCAGTCACAACAGCGCCATTTTCTGCTTCCAATACACCGTTTTCAGGTTCTGTTACACGGTGTTTTAGGTAAGCCAATGTTTGATTGAAACGATTAGAACTGAGCTCGTCAGGATTACCAACGCGAGGACGTAAATTTGGGTTTGCTTTAACAATGTTGACGAATAATTTGTCTAAACTAGCCATTGGTGATTTTAAGGTGTTTTCGAAAGTTTCAGTTTGTTCTATTTCAGCTGTATGTTCTGGTTCCGGGACGACGGCCTGAATAGGCTGTGGATTTCTGTAGATATCACGTTCTTTAAGGCGTTCATTATCACCATGATTATTTAATACTTTTGCAGCCTCTTTCCACTCCTCATCATTGACTAAGAGTTGTGCTGCATATTTATTAAATAAAGCTCGCGATTGTTCATCTGTTCGCGGGTTATCTGGTAAAGGTGTTCCGTGAGCTGGATTTGTTCCTTCACCATAAAATCCAAAACCTTTATTCGTTTCAGCTATGCCGTAAGGTAGTTTTACCGGGTATTTGGCTTTACCAGATTTTATTGCTTCAGCAGATCTTTTTAACAAAAGTTCTTGATGGATGATATTGAGGGCAAACGCAGCAGGATCTTTACCGTCGAACACATTAGGTTCAAAGTTATGAGCGCGTAAATGATTCATTAAATAGTCGACACCACCTAACTGCTGGGCAGTGGTTCTTTGATCTATTCGCCTACCATTCGCAATCATGATTGGTGAAACTAAACCAGTATCTTCTGCTCGCCACCAACGAGCTGACCAGTCACTGCCACGTTGCTCTTCAAAAGCCCCGTCACTTAAAAAAGCAACGAGCTTTTCACCAGGTAACGGCTGGTGAACATAATGTAAACCAGCAAAACCCAAGTAGCCACCTTCAATACTCGCGCCAGCAGTATTTACGTTTACATGACTTCCTATAGGGGACTCTGGCTGCCCATACTGATTAATTGTATAAGAATAAAAGTCACGTGATAGCCTCGTTAATCCTGTATCATTGAGCGGATATCGCTTCTCATGATCAGGTAAGCTATTTCCAACCAATAAATTAACAGCATCAACGGCCGCGACACAATGCCCCTGCCCCATTAACCATTCACGACTTTCTCCTGTTAAGGCATTGGCTGTTAAATATCCAATGTAAGCTGGCACCATATTTAAAGCACCGCCGGTATGACCTTGGGGTGATTGTTTAAAATCTTTCGCGTTTAATTTCGCACCATTTAGCTTAATGTTTTCAGCATAGGTCATATGAATCACTAACCACATTGCTTGGCTACAAAGTAGATCTGCAGCTTTTAATAGTGGTAATGCCTTATCTAAATTAATGCCCGCATCGTTAAGCGTTTTAATCACAAATGCTTGAGTCTCTTGCTGATGCTGAATGACACCGTACCCACTCACCCATTCCTTAAATTGACTATTTTCTTTGATTAATTGATCTGCGAAAATTGTATTTTGGCTCATGCTATCTATGTCTCATCTCGTACCCATGACATATACATATCATGTGGTAAACTTGATTGGCTTCTGTTGTTCTTTCAAGTAGTATCAATTGCATTATTCAGAAAGTGTATCTCCTGAGCCTCCCGCTTCGGCTGGCATATCTTTCATCTTGGGTAGTCCATCTTGAATAGGTAGTACAGATTCTTGGTAGTGAACATGCAGTTCAGGTTTAAAAGCGTGACTAGGGATTGCTGCTGCATATACGTCAATCACTCCCATCGTAGGGTGATCAGTAAATAGATGCCCCCCACACACTTTACACCAACTGCGAAAACTAGTTGGTGATTTATTAAATGTACCAATATGTTCTGAACCTCTAGTTACCTTCAATGACTCGGGATTCCATAGGGTAAAAGCGTTGACGGGACCAGCTGACCATTTTCGGCAAGATTCGCAATGGCAATAACCCTGTAGTTCGGGTTTATCTTCTACTGTAAAATGTACTTCGCCGCAAAAACAGCTACCTTCAAATAGTTGTTTATCGTTCATCTGTATTCTCCATTTCTATTGTGTCTATGACTGTAAAAAATGGTAGGCGCATGCTAATTTTATAAAAGAAAACACTACTTAAGTAGTTGTATAACTAAAGCCGGTAAGGGGGTGTTAATTAGGAATACTCGAACAAAAATTCATTAAAGGTTTGAGATTTAACTCCCTTGATTAATATATAGGCCTTATTTTAAAAATAAACAACCATAAATTGACAAAGGTCAAACGAATCTTAATGAGAATCATAACTACCTTGTAATAATTCTCATTAGATTGTTTAATTGCTCTCATTCAAAAAACTCAACACATCTTCGTAGTATTTAATCATGTCGATCATAACTTTAAAGTTTAGCGGTCTTAAATCTAAGTTAACCGCTTTAGCTCCACTTATGGTAGTTAGTTTATTTGCTGTATCTATAACGGCTAATGCCAATGAAATAGGAGAATTACAAATAGAATTAGGTAAGCAGTTATACTTCGATAACAATTTATCATTCAACAGGACGCAATCGTGTGCAACATGTCATGCGCCGAGTCTTGGTTTTGTGGATCAGCAAAATACAAAATTTAAAGGGGCTGTTTCACTTGGAGATGATGGCATATCTTTTGGTGATCGCAGTGCGCCAACGGCTTCCTATGCTAACCAAATACCTGATTTTCATTTGCGCAAAGATGGGCAATATGTAGGCGGTCAGTTTTGGGATGGCCGGGAAATAGATCTTGAAGGTCAAGCTGGCGGCCCTCCTCTTAATCCTGTCGAAATGGGAATGCCTAATAAAGAGTTGGTGTTAACTCGTTTAAAAGAGAATGATGTTTATATTACGTTGTTTAAAAAAGTTTTTGGTAATGAAGTTTTAGATACGCCTGACCAAGCATATCAAGCTTTAACTGAAACTATTGCCTCATTTGAAAAAACTGACTTCTTCTCCCCTTTTAACTCGAAATATGATCGCTATCTTGAAGAAAAGTACGAATTAACTGAGCAAGAAGACCTTGGAATGACTCTATTTTTTTCTGATCAGTTTTCAAATTGTAATCATTGCCATCAATTAGGGGCTAGACCGGCCACAGAAAAAGAAATGTTCAGTGACTACACCTACCATAACATTGGTGTACCTGTTAACACTGCTGTAAGAACACACAATAATACACCTGAAGAGTATCGAGATTTAGGGTTGTTTAATCATCCAAAAGTAAATGACACGGCAAATATCGGTAAATTTAAAGTACCTACCTTACGGAATGTTGCAGTAACCTCTCCTTATATGCATAACGGTGTGTTTAAAGAGCTTGAGACCGTCGTTGCTTTTTATAACAAGTACAATTCTAAAAATCATAAACGAAAAATTAACCCTGAAACCAATAAACCATGGGAAAAGCCAGAAGTATCTGAAAACATGTCCTTAGAAAAACTACAGTCAGGGCCTGCGTTAGATGATAAACGTATAAAAGCACTGGTTGCATTTATGAAGTTATTGACTGATAAGCGTTTTGAGCACTTAATTAGTCCAGAGTAAAGCTATAGGTTGTTACTTAAGAAGTAGTAAGTTAAATCAAATGAAATCTAATTGCTAATCATTATCATTTATATTAGTATCATTTCTTTTTAAAATTAGCAGGCATCCTCAATGCACTTAACAAATACTTTAAAACCTATTCTGGGCATCATCGCAGCAGGCTCTATCTTGAGTGGTTGTAATACATTTTCGAACTCTGATAGTGACGCTAATACTGACGTAAGTAGTAGTTCTGTTATTGATACCTATATTCAAATTGCTGAAACAAGCTATCAAGACTCTTTATCTACTGCTCAAGCTCTAGATAAAGCCGTTGATGCATTTTTAAGCACACCTACGGAAGAAACATTATCACAAACAAAGCAAGCTTGGATAACTGCGCGTGCACCCTACCAACAAACTGAAGTATATCGTTTTGGTAATGAATCAGTAGATGACTGGGAAGGTAAAGTAAATGCTTGGCCGCTTGATGAAGGTCTCATTGATTATGTTGATACGAATTATGGAACCGAGTCTGACGAAAACCCATTTTATAACGCAAACATTATTTCTAACTCTACGCCAATAATTGGCGGAAAAACCATTGATGCAAAATCAATTAGCAAGGCCTTTCTAAGTGAAACATTCCATGAAATTGATGAGGTTGAATCTAACGTAGCGACGGGCTACCACGTAGTTGAGTTCTTATTATGGGGGCAAGACCTTAATGGGACAAACCCTGGTGCAGGAAATCGCCCAGCGACTGACTTCTCATTGACTAATTGTACTGGTGGAAATTGTGATCGACGTAGAGACTATTTAAAATCAGCTACATCCCTTTTAGTTGACGATCTACAAGATATGGTTAATAGCTGGAAATTGGAAGGGCAATCTAGATTAGCGCTACAAGCAAAAGGTGACAAAGGTGGTTTAGAAACAATTCTAACAGGCATGGGAAGTCTTGCTTACGGTGAATTAGCGGGGGAGCGTATTAAGCTCGGATTGATGCTGCATGACCCTGAAGAAGAGCATGATTGCTTTTCAGATAATACTCACTGGTCACACTTTTATGATGCAAAAGGTATAAAGAATATATATTTAGGCGAATATAAAACTACTCAAGGTAGCTTGTTAACGGGTTCAAGTTTATCGGACCTTGTTAAGCAAGCTCAACCTGACCTTGATGTAGAAATGAAAGCAAAACTTTCTGCAACCGAGTCAGCGATGCAGGTAATGGTCGACGAAGCGTTAGAGGGAAATACCTTCGATGTTTTAATTGGCGAAGGAAATACGAATGGCAATAAGATCATAAAAGATATTGTTGATGCTTTAGTTGATCAAGCAAAGACAACTGAAAAAATTATTCATACCCTTGCTTTAGCTGATATAGAGCTTGAAGGTTCAGACAGTTTAGATAATCCAAAATCAGTACTTGAATAAGATTTTAATCCTCGTTTTATATTAAGTATGTGTAGGTGAGCCATTTGCCATCAAAGATATATGGCTCATCTACAATTTTTTCAATAGTCTAAGTTGTAATACTCTTGAAGCGACAACTCATATTTTTTATATCCCTTATCTCTTTATCGTTAAGTCTCTCGGCAAATGAATGGTATCCAGGTGGGGAGCATACTCACCTAAAATCTCTTAATCGTTTTAGTTTTTCACAACCTTCCCCTGCCCTATCAATGGAAGAAAAGTTAGATTTTAAAGTGGGTAAAGCGGTATTTGATAAAATTTGGGTATTTGCTCCAGCAAGTACAACTGCCAGTGATGGGTTAGGTCCATTGTATAACGCGCGTTCATGTGTACGTTGTCATAAGGGAAATGGTAGAGGGATGATTGAAGGTGGTAACTCGTCATCACCATCACTTTTTCTCAAACTTAGTATTTCACCAACAACAACCAGGCATCGAGCTCTACTTGCAACAGGTAAAATTGGCTTTATACCAGAACCAACTTATGGAAAACAGTTACAAACCTTTGCCTACCCTGGCGGTAAATCAGAAGGACAGCTTAAAGTAAGTTATACCGCTATTAAAGTAAGGTTAATGGGGGGTGAGATAATTGAAATCCAAAAGCCAGACTATAAAATTAAACAACTCGGTTATGGCCCTATTCATCGAAACTTATTATTTTCACCTAGGATTGCTCCGCCTATCATTGGATTAGGTTTATTAGACGCAATCGATGAAAAAGATATTCTTAACCTATCCGATCCAGAAGATCTAAATAGGGATGGGATTTCAGGCAAAGCTAATATTGTTTGGGACGAAATTAATAACAAACCTAAGCTTGGACGTTTTGGTTGGAAGGCTGGTACGCCTACATTGGAGCAACAAAATAATGCTGCTTTAAGCGGAGATATAGGTATTAGCTCATGGTTATTCCCTCAACATGCAGGAGAATGTACGCTAAATCAAAATGAATGTTTAGGACAAAAGCATGGAAATAAGCGACGAGATAAGCCTGGTTTAAATAGCCTGGAAGCGCCTAAAGTAATGACAGATTTGTTGCTTTATTACACGCGAAATATTGCGTTAGCACCCACGCGAAATGTTGAAAACCCTGACCGAATTCAAGGTAAAAAGTTGTTTAATCAATCAGGGTGCCATCAATGTCACCATCCTAGCTATACTACGGCAAGCTACACTCCGCAACAAAGTCTTTCCAATCAAACTATCTGGCCATATTCTGACTTACTTTTACATGATATGGGTAAAGGTTTAGCGGATGAGCGCCCAGAGTTTCTAGCTAGTGGCCAAGAATGGCGAACACCACCACTTTGGGGGATTGGATTAACAAAAACGGTGAGTGGAAATACTTTTTATTTACATGATGGACGAGCACGCAGTCTACTCGAAGCAATACTTTGGCATGGAGGTGAAGCAGAAGTTTCAAAGCAGAAGGTTATAAGTATGACGAACAAACAGCGCCAACAATTAATTACATTTCTGGAGTCACTTTAATGCGTTTATTTTTTACCCTCGCTCGTATATTGGGTTTGCAAGCAAGCCCGCCACAATCAACCTCCCCCTTAGAAATGAAATCTTCCAAGTTTAACGCTTTTTTCCTTGTAACTTTTATGTTCTCAGTAAGTACGTTGAATTATGCAAATGATCAGGACGTACTCATAAATAATGAGCAAACTGGGCGTTTAATGGCAGACCAGAATGAAGCAGCCTGGAGGGCATTTAATATAGACACGGTTGAAAACTACGTAATTCCCAATTATAGAAACCTAGCGACTGCAAACCGTGATTTATATACTGCTACTCAAGCATTTTGTCGCACTTTGACAACAGCTAGCACAGAAGAATGGCAGTCAAGTTTACACAACACTAAGAAAGCATTTAATCACTCGATGGACGCTTGGCAACTAATCCAAAATATTTACTTTGGTCCAATTGAAATCGGCATGAGGCATCACAGTATTCAGTTTTGGCCAGATAAAAAAAATCATACCGGTAAACAACTAAACAAACTTGTAGTTTCTAAAAATGAAGCTGCTTTAATGGTTAATGGCTTTGAAAAAAATAGTGTCAGTGTAAAAGGTTTGCCAGCAGTCGAGCGATTATTGTTCGATGATTCTGCTTTAGATAAGTTCCAATCAAGTCCTTTTTCGTGTGAGGTTTTACAAGGTATTTCACGGTACTTAGCTGATACCGCAAATTCCCTTCATGATGAGTGGGTGACAACAATGCTGCCACAATTTCAAGACGCGAAACAACTCGATGGTTATTTTGAAGATGATATTGATGCAGCGACTGCACTACTCAAAGCATTGGTAGAACCAATTGAGGTGATACGGGATCTTAAACTTGATCGGCCATTAGGCAGTCAGTTTGATAAAGTAAAATTTAAACGTCTGGAGTCCTGGAGAAGTCAAAGGTCATTAACAAACTTACAATTGAACCTTAAAAGTTTGGAAACGCTTTTCATAGGGAGCACTTCGGAAAGTATAGGGTTACGTTCACTATTATTAAAACACGAAACGACTGAAATCCAGAATAATTTTAATCTTGTGAAAATGGAAATATCTAAATTCAAAGCACCACTAGAAGAGGCTATTTTAACTGATTCAGGTTACCAAGTGGCTAAAACTATTAGTTCATCTCTAACGAAATTACATAAAAGCTTAGAAGAAGCCATAACACAAAGCGGAATTCGTTTAGGTTTTAATAGCCGTGATGGCGACTAATTTATATGTTTAATCAATTTAAGCGAAAAGTCGTCGAGAGTAATCTTCCTCTGAAAAAAGGCTCATTGCCTAGGCGATATTTTTTAAAAGGTTTAGCTTGTAGTGCTTTGGTGCCCTACTCACTTTCGGCCCCCATTGGGATTAAATTGGATCAAGTTCAATTATATAGCGCTGCGACTGACCTACACGGAAAACATTGGCTAGTCATTGCTAATTCTTCAGGCAAAATATTGAATAAAATACGTTTACCGTCAAGGGCGCATCAAGTTTTTAAGCACCCCTCATTGGCATTATTATGTGTTGTCGCGAGGCGACCAGGTAAATATTTATCATTAGTTCATGCAAACACAGGAACGTTAATAAAAACTATTTCACCCTCGAAAGGCTATCACTTCTATGGGCATGGTTTATTTACTCATGATGGTCGCTATTTGGTAACAAGTGAAAATCATATCGATTCTGGTGATGGTCGAATTACAATCAGGGACCGGCTTTCAGAATTTAATATCGTCAACCAGTACGCCTCTCAAGGTATAGGTCCGCATGAAATAAAATTATCCAATAATGGGCAAACAATAGTTGTGGCAAATGGCGGGATTAAAACGCACCCTGATAAAGGTAGAGACAAGCTAAACCTGAACACAATGCGTCCTTCACTGGTCTATCTTGAATTCACAACAGGAAAACTATTAGAAAAGGTTTCGCTTCCTGAAAGTTTACATCAACTTAGTATTAGGCATATTGATATTAACTATCAAAATAAAGTTGTCATCGCGATGCAATACCAAGGTGATAAAACGGATCAGGTAGCCTTAATGGCGGCACATAAACGTGGGGAGGATATCCGCTTGCTGAATGCACCAATTGATACTTATCTTTCGATGAAACATTACTGTGGTAGTGTTTGTTATGATTTTTCGGGTAAGTATGCCGCTGCTACATCACCTAAAGGCGATCGAGTAACCATTTGGGATATGATAAAAGAAACTATTGTTGATGAGGTACGATGCAGAGATGCGTGTGGTATTACTGCGCTAGGAAAGCAAGGTTTCGTGGTTACAAGCGGCACGGGAAAGTTATACCACTATAATATTCAGCAAAAGGAAATTAAGCGATTCTTGCCTCAACCATCTTTAACGCAAACCCAGCTTAACGTAGCAAACGACTCGCTTCAGATGTCTTGGGATAATCATTTAAGTATCAGTACTTAAATGATTAATTTGAAATAACTCACAATAAAATTAAGTGACAATAAGTAAGGGGGATCACGCTGGTCACATAAAAATATGTTTTTTTTCAGAGCCAAAGGTTTACTTTGAGTTGGCTTTAAGTGCCTCTATTTTGTCGATGATATGAGATATATGTGGTCGATTTTCTTTTAACTCTTCTGCCGTTAACCCATCCAGTTCATGTGGAAAAACTAACCACTCTGAACGTTCATGGATGTAGTAATCCGGTATACGGTCTGCCTGATTATTCGCTGGCTTGTAGTAAGGCGTCGCTACACGAATTTGGGGGGTGTTTTTTTTACAAGCTTTCTTGATATCAATAATAATTTGATCAATGCTTAAACCACTATCGTGAACATCATCAACAATTAAAAGGCTATGTTCAGACTCTACACGCTTGATTAAATATTTAAGGCCATGTACACGCACATTTTTGCTACGCTCGCCTATCCCTGTATAGCTAGAAGTTCGAATAGCAATATGGTCAGATTTAACATTAAGTACATCTAAGCATTCTTGAACAGCAATCCCTACAGGTGCGCCGCCTCGCCAAACACCTACGATAAAGTCGGGTCGGAAACCACTTTCAAATATATCAATGGCTAATTTAAAGCTATCTTCAAGTAATTGATCTGCACTAATAAAAACTTTTTTCATATCCCTTCCGACAGAAATTGAGATAACCCTTCTCAATCATATTTGACTAAGGGGTATGAATAAATTGGACGCGAATTGTACAGCAGGCCATTTTTTAAAACTAATCTTATTTAACTATAAAAAACTAGCTTAGTACTGGGCAAGAAGAAAAATACGTTTTTAATAGCTCTGCAATATTAGCTCTATTTATGGACGAAATGTAAGATATAACGGAAGTGATTGTTTAAACTTGTATGATGACTTTAAGGGGTCACACACAGCTCATTGATATCTTGATTTGTTCTTGATGCTGACTGAATAATTTCTTTATATGAAAGGGCTTTATCATGCCTTAAGTGATTAAACGATGGGCCATCTAAGCTGCCATACCTTACGTAATCCCATAATCGAATCACGCCTAAATTAACAAAGTTATTCATCTGGCTACGAGAGTGAATTCTAGCTTCGTGGCGAATCTGGTAAGCGCATAAAGCTCTGTTGGCTGTAGAGGTGCCCTGGTCAATTAACTGGCTATTCACTTTGGGTATGGATGAAACTATCAGGTTGTAATCTTTTCTTGCATCACAACCGTCCAAGGTATTTTTATTGGATTGAAAGTCACTTATAAATGTAGCGCAGAGTTTAGGTATTTCTGATGCGTTAAATTGCTCTGGGGTATGATTGACTGCCACTAATAAGGCGCAAATAGATCCAAATATTAATAAAACGAAAGAACTTAAAATATAACGCACTAAAATCAATATGCGGTTTAGTCTAACTATTGTAAAAATAGCAGCGTAACCTACATTCCTTGTTTATTGTTTTTACTTTAGCCAAAAGCCCTTAAAATAGGTTGGGAAGAATCCAACGAAACCCAACAAAGCTATAGATATTGCACCATGTTGGGGTTCACTTCGCTCATCACTAGCCTCAAATAAATGCCGTGCCAGTTTGTGCTAGTTTGCTTACTCTGCTTCAGATGATTTTTTAAGGTTTTCTATTTCTAGTTTTTGTTTTAACACAACATCATTAAGCTTTACTTTATCCTTAGTCATATCTGCTACCGTTTGTGTTTTAATCTTTAGTTTCTTTTTATTATCATCAAGTTTTTTCTTAAGTCCGACTGGGTCCAATCTTTTAAATTCGGCATGCTCAGACTTCAATTTTGAAGATTGATCCCTAAGTGATTCATATTTTTTCTTAAGGCTGGTGAGCTCACTTTCAAGAACCGATATTTTTTTCGTCAGGTCTAGGGTAATAGATTGATGCTCTGAATCAAGAATTGTTTCTGAAGATAACTTAGTCTCATTCGCCAAAAGATCTATTACTTTCTGATCTAGCTGTTGATTAGCTTGTGTTAATGTTTCTATTTCAGATTTATAACGTTCGTTAATTCGTTCTTCTATTTCTAATCCTAACTCCATTCTTAGAGCCATATCTTTCGTAAGTGTTTTCGATTCCATTAAAATTAAGCTTCTTCTTGGTCGTTAATAGGTAAAATTTTGAGAGGTATTTTAACAGAATAATATAGATCTAGGGATATAT
>ENA-OSET01001603-OSET01001603.1-sediment-metagenome-genome-assembly--contig:-NODE-1603-length-23302-cov-6.288525_pt1 | contig 23302 bp, 30 predicted proteins | sample MGYA00237882_ERZ534229 | MGnify/ENA primary metagenome ERZ534229 (study PRJEB26408, sample SAMN06266212) | sediment metagenome | isolation source: Hudson Canyon methane seep mesocosm | place... | reverse complement strand
CATTATCAATAATCTCATCATCTGCGAGTGAATACTTTTCGGTGCTGGTGTATATCGGTGAAATCATATCTGGACCTAAACCACCCTCTAAAATAATAGGATCACCCCAAAGATTACGCCTCGGTGGTAAGTCATCCGACAACCCTGGAATCCTGGCTTTCATCGCATCAAGCACCCCAAAGGTTTCCCGTAATGTTGGGTCCATCACTCGTTCAACACCAGCCAATAATGAAGTCGCTGGCAGAAAGGTCGCTGGGTAACGTGAAAGGACGCGCTTCAATTCTTCCTCATCGCGTGAATTGATAGCACTCAATACTTCCGATACACCCCGGAGATAAGTCTTAGACAACAACCCTTTTGATACCGCATGAGCCACTGCTGTGGTTGCCTCGGTGAGATCGGTGTCGCTATCTGAGTATTTAATAATCTGTGCAATGTCTGCTGACATTGTGAAGAAAGCACCTAAAGGATCAAGTCGATTAATGGAGTACCAGGAATCACCCACCTTGATGGAGTTCGGCATCATGCCCTTACGGTAATAAGCCTTTTTGACCGGACCCGACAGGTTGCCAGTAACCTTTTCTTCCCATCCCAGCATACCCCCGGAAACTAATAACATGGACCCTAATGAGATTCTTGCTAAAGCAATATCACTCTTAGCACCACCGGCTAGAATATCGGCCCGGACACTGTCACTCATCCATGCCACCGGTGTCCTTTCCCCTACATATTTAAGGATATTAACCGGGGTCCGAATAAATGGCATCACAAACCGTAACACTGGCGCGATTGATGCTAATTCCTGTACTTTTTTACCAGCCTCACCGAGTGGTTTGGTAAAGGTTTGATATTGAGCCATCGTGTCAGCGCTTAGATGTATTTCCTCTGTGGGATGCTCAACTAAATTCTGAATCCGTTTCGCTAGATCATCACCATCTAACCCCTCTAGTGTCGCTTGACGATAGGCTTGCGCGTGTAACTCCATGCGATAACCGATAGCTTTATAGAACTCGTCTTCTGCCCCTAAAAATCTGCCCGGTAGACGGATGCCCTCACCTAACAAGTCCACTGCTTTGCCGACTACGCCACCAGCCTCAACCTGTGCCGGTGACAAACCAAGCGCTTTGGTCTTGCCGAGCATTGTGTTTGATACGTTCTTACCAGTGATTGCATTTCGTGCGTGATTCTCCAACTTCATCATTGGGTCACTAGGTTCACCGGTCTTGAGTGCAACCCAGCCTAACTTCAATCCATCATTGAATCCTTGAACCATGCCGTAGGCTTGAGCCACAACTTCACCCATCTGAACACCGTCTGGTGATCTTCTGAGTTTACGAATACTACCAGCCAGGAATCGCTCTGGAACCGACCAGATAGCCGTCAACGCGTTGCCGGTTATGTTAACTGCGTGAGTAGTAAGACCAGACAGTAATCCATTAATCCAATACTCTAAGAGCATATCGGTCTTAGTGGAATAAGCGAACTTCCGAGTGACCTCAGAAATGGCATACGGATCACCAGCATCAGCAATTAGAATAGCCAACTTCTGTGCGGTTGCAGAACCACCAGAGGATTCGACAATATCCCTTAATTGCTTCATGCGAACCTGACCAGCTTGAGCCGGAATCTTGAACGCATTGAGCGCTCGACCAGCTTCAGCAGTCAGACCGGAAACCTGTGCTTGAATCGCTGAGTGCTTGGCTACTGCTTGGCGAAACTTTAACACTTCCGAATCGTTGCCCGGCCCCAAATCCTTAATCTGTTGAGCCAATTTCTGTAACTTCTCAGCAGAGTCTACAAGTAAGTTTCTCGCTGCGGTAATCTGTGCAGCATTAAACGCATCACCCGGCTTGCGACCCAATAGTTTCGTGAGCATATCATTCTCATGGGCATAAACTTCTGCCTCCATTTGAGTCTGCTCATGCGTGACTGTACCGCGCCTAGTCGTGTCGTAACTGTGATCCTGTTGCTCACTGACAGTATCCAGTAGCGTTTTGACATCATCGGTTGATTCGATGTTATCAAAGTTGATATTGCGCTGTGTAATGTCCTCTGCGGAGGGTCTGCCGGGTTCATAACCTGGTGGAGCCGTCAGTATATCCTCGGCATTTTCCTCTGAGGATGTCGGTATTCTGCGCTCGTACAAGTCCTCTTTAATCTTAGATACCGGCTTATTGCTCTGATAACCCTTGATGATGCTCTTAATGTTTGAGCCTAACGCTGCGACTTGCAACCCCTCACCCGATTGCACTGCAAAAGGATTTGACTCTGTTTCTGTATTTGCTACCGGGTCAAGTCCGTCATCAAAACTCACTCTGACATCGTAGTTATCCCTCCTAGCCATTAGTTGTCCTCCTTAATGATGTTGCTGGTCACATCCATGAAATCTACCTCATCAATGGGGGATGCGCTGCCGAACTCTTTCATCCGTCTTTTCTCCCCATACCAGAGAATGGCCTGTAAGTCAGACGGAGTCATCTCAGCAAACCCCTCTTTCTTGAGCGGTTCTATAGGTTCTTTTGAATCTTTCTGTTTTTTTCTATGATCCAGAATACGTTTCTTAGCATCCTTGTAAGATTCACCGGGTCGTGCTATCTGTAACACCTCGACCACATCTCTAGTGACCCCTACCTGGAACGACCTATCAGTGACCCCAGCCGGTGAGTCAATCAATCCAGTTACGGCCTTGGCAACATTATTGGCCGCTTTATCTAACGGAGTACCATTCTTGAAATTCTTCTCTTTCCCATAGCGCTTGGCTATATCCTTGGCCATGCTTGTAATGGTTTTCATCTGTGGGTTTTTCGACTTCACCAATCCACCCTCGATCAATAACTTTTTGAGAGTAGCAATAGATTGTTTGGTGGGGTCTTTTGTCATCTTGCCACGATAGCGGTGGAATGTGCGTGACCACCACCGATCCATCGTTAGATGTTCTGGTTGACCAATAAGGTTCGCCCAAAACATTCCCAGTTTAGGACCAAAAACCGCAGCGTTGGGCAGTGTAGAACTCTTAGAAAAACCACCAGCCTTGACCCCAAACGATGCCTCAATTTTACTGACCGTTTGATGTTCAGCTAAATATTTCGTAGCACGTTCAACACCTTGCTCATCAATAAGGCGCTGGAGAATATCTAGATTAATTTTGTATGATTCTGCTCGTTCCCCTGCTCCTGGAATCTCAGCATTAACCTTACCGGTCTTCTTGTAGGAACTGTAAGCCTCATCAGCAAACTCTAGGTTCTTTGCAACCTTGGCCCCATCGGATGTAATCGCCACAAAAGTAGTGTACAAATCCCTGGCTGTTTGGTCTTTACCTGGTGCTAGTTCTGGGTGTTTCTTTGAAAGGGTGTCGAGTGCCATCTGGAACCTGGTGGTATACCAGCCGGTAGCATCTTTATCTCCACCCTTGAGGATTGTGACCGCCTCGTCAAACATCTGAGGGGTAATTGCATTATGTGCTTTCTTGGAGAAGTCATTCGCCTTGATGACTCTCCGTTCTTTTCGTGCTAACTCGTCTGACTCATCACCAATCTGACGAATTGTTTTCCTGGGTAACTTATGTTTCTTTAGGAACTTTTCTCGGTGCGTACGGACTTCTTCTCGCGCTTGTTCAACACGATCTGAGTGGCCCCACCATTGTTCAGTTCCGTTGCTCGTTCCTGTGTCATTGGACGGCCCCTTTGAAATAGAGTCGTATGCTTTTTGTCCTGTTTTGTATCCATCGAACCCACCTATATAACCGTCATCTAGTAATGTATTATTAGCAAAATCGTACTCAGTAACCCCAAGCACATCTAATATCTTATCCGCAACCGCATTAAATTGCAAAGCATCTATGCCTCCAAAACTCACATTTAACAGATTAATGCCATCTTTGGTGGTTGGCGTGGCAATATCATCAGGATTCACACCTAGACTTTTAGCTACCTCATCAATCGCTGCATCAACTGACATCATCTCGTCATGAGTTAATACGCGACCAATATTAAACGATACTGCATTAACATCGGATGGGTCTTTAACTGGAGCCAGAAACGAGTTAACCACTGCATCCTGGTCTTGAATATAGCCTTTGACCGCAGCAGCACGTTTTAATTTCTCTCTATATTCAGCAGTCGGAACGATAAAGCCATCAGCATCTAGTTCAGTTTCAACCTTGTAGGTGATCTGCTGGGATGCCCCGATATGGCCCTCAAACCGTGATGGGGCCGTTGCTGTACCAATCCGCTGTAACCCTGTTATTTCCTCAATCCTACCATCGGTTAAATCATTAACCTCTAGCTGATACTGTTCTTGCACTTCAATCGGATGCCTCTTGAGCATCCGGCCCTCCAGTAATCCAGTAGACGGTAGCGCCTCAGATGACTGCTGTGCTGAACCGGTCATGATGGAGTCAATAGATTGATCGTCTACAGCATACCTTGCTAACGGCATCTCTTTAACCACGCCACCGGTTCCAATCTCGGTAGTCTTATTCAAGACTTTAAGTAACGCCTCTCTGGTTACTTCCGGGTTGTTCTTCGCCCAGCGTAGTGACTCAACAATCAGGTCAATAGATGCACCCATCAGAGCGCCCTCGGCAACATTAGCTAACCGCGCCCTTAAATTATCTTCATCATCATAATTTGTTGAATCAAGGAATTGCGTGACAGAGTTATCAATATCTAATTCGCGTAAGAACGTAGAAAAGTTACCCTCAGTCGGATCAAAGGTGACATCACCGGCAGCACCGGCAGCAGTCATCTTAGCGATACCTTTCATTGCCATTCCACCGGCACTAGCAAACCCGGTCATGAATTGGGTAATATCTCGCGCCAATCCCTCGGCAACAGCATCACCCTCTGGAACAGTCGGTAAGTTGAATGGAATATAACTCTCACCAGTAAAATACTGGCCGATCTCGTTTGCTGTATCTATCAGACCATTGACAGCATCACCAAACCCACCAACTACTGAGCGACCAACCGGACTTTCATAGAGTGGTTTCTTGATAGACTCAACAATCTGTTCACTTAATGGCTGCTGTGGTACTGGTGCGCTGTCAGGTGCATTACTGACTACTGGCACATCATTCCAAACACTAACGCCTAACTGAGCCGCATCAACCCACTCATCGGGTTCCTCAACAGGCTCTGGTGGTAAGTTGCGCAATGCAGTCATTGCTGGATGAAAATCGTCTGTGCGTTGCTGTTGCTTGTTGGTGTAACTGGACCAATCTGAATCTGACGGATCAATAACTGGTTCCGACACTGGGTCCGGGCCATCGAAACTCACCTGGACATCCCAATCTGGCTGATCAGCACTAATGGGCTTTTGTTCGTTACTTTCCATTTGTAGACTCCATTGCTAACCCTACTTGCTCTTGCTTGGCATAGGCCGCTAACTCTTTTTCAATCGTTTCTATTTCCGATTTCAGCGTTTTTTGAATCCACTCAAGCGACTGCCCAGGGTAGCGACTCTGTAAAGCCCTCATTGCTGCGGTTAGCGACCCTTTATAATCCCCTGCCCAATGCGCAGGTTCAGACAGCCTCGCAGACTTCGCTCTTTCTGCCGCAACCATCTCCCTAAGAACAGTCATAGCATCCTCGCCTTTTAGAACTCTGCCGTATAACTCAAGGCGCTTGTCCGCAACTTTGTATTTGCTATCTTTTGACAGGAATCCAAACTTATCCGACTCCCCGAATGTTTGGGATAGTATTGATTCTGCTGTGCTGTAGGCCATGCGTTTTGTTGGATCGTTAAACTTACCACTCTCTAGCGCAGTCATTATCTGAGTCAGATCAGTGTGGTTAATGTCACCATCCTTGACCATCTCATTGACACGTTCTTCAATACCCTCTGGACCGGTCAGTGCTAAGTCACGCCATAACTCGGATACCGCTTGCTCATTACTCTCAGCCTCACCCTCGTCCATGAGTTTAACCAGGCTATTGTATGACTTCTCTGTTATATCACCATTCTCCAGCGCAGTATTTAACGCATCATCTGTGAGTGAGTCAGGATTCAGCAAGAACTTAATGTTATTCTGTGACTGCTCTAGTTCGTGAGCATCATCAGCCTCATCGTCTAGTCGGTCCATGTATTTCAAATGAGCCGTTAACTGCTTATCCATCTTGGTGATTAGCTTGCTATGCTCCTCAGTAGTTAATCCGTAGTCGGTTGGGTTGATTTTGTTTCTAAACTCCTGGATGTATTCATAGCCTCTACCGTTCTCGATCTCGCGCGTGAATGAGCTGCCAGTAATCAATGCCTCTGCTTTCTGTGCATTGTAGGTGTTGGTCATCTCATCAGCCGTTTCGACTGAAATTTGCAGCATCGGATCATCGGAGTTGACTCGCGCATTGAGGACAGCAAAGAACTCATTTTCTGCTACAGCGGCAGCCTTTAACTCATCCTCTGTTTCAGCGCCTCTCCAAGCAGATACCCCATCCGTAGACATTCGCAGCATCCCTTTCTTATGAGATGTTTCTGCTTTCTCTAACTCACGTTCTTGCTGTGCTTTCAGCATAGCCTTGTATGGCGCGGCTACATACTGATTAATCTTGCTGTCTGCGAGTCCTTGTAAGACCGGATCAGATACACCGGCCATCAGTCCTTTGCGATAACCTCCCACCATCTGTATAAACTCATCTGGTGTGTTGGCATCGACTGCGAACTCATTGATCTTCTGGTTAGCCTCTAGCGCAATATCTGCACCGTAAGCTGCAACATACGACTCGTTATATTGCTGACCGTAAGTGGTGTATGACGATAGTCCTGTTTGCAGACCACCCTCATGCTTTTGCCCATCCACCATCCCGGCAATTGATGCTTTTCGTTTTGTTTCAGACTCTAGGAACCTCTGTGCTACACCACCAATCTTGTCACTAATCTGCCCGACTTGTTGCCATTGGCGTTGCACTTGATTGGTCGCAACATCAACAGAGTTGCCAAAGTTGAGGATTGTCTTTTGCTGATAACGTGCCATCAAGGTTTTCCTAGTGGTATTTGTGTGGGGCCGTTGCCGGATCGCAGATGATTAAATCCACCAGTGTTAGTGCCTCCACTAGCGCCAGCGCCCAATGATGCAATACTACCGATAGCACTGATACCCGATGCAGCAGCACCTAAGTAACCAGTGTTTCTCGCTACTTTGCCACCGTACAACATCCAGGCCTTGTTCGTGTCTGTGGTTCCTCGATCCATACTGGCATCGTAACTGTAGTTGCTGAAGTCGGACTTGAGCATATTCAGTCGTGACCCCTCATAGGCCCGAACTCCACCGGCTGCACTCATTGCATTCTGTGATGCCATTGCTGCTAGTAATTGCTTTCGCCTGGTTATCTCTCGATCTTTGGCTGCAAATTCTTCCTGATCTGCCTTGGCTTTCGCTGCATTGTCGGCAGCTTCACCCTGTTCAACTTGAGAGTAAATGCTAACTGCTGTACTTGCTACAACTGCGACAACAAGGGCTACATTGACAAAACTCATTTCACCACCTCTAATACTTTTTTCTTCATTGCTTCAATCTCCGGTCTACTATGCTCAACCAACTCATCGACCGCACTCTCTGGATCGGTTGCATCAGTTGCATGAACTGTGACCCAGACGCTATCTGTCTGCGAATAAACAGCACGCTTAATACCCTTAGTCGCTTTGATAATCTTCGGAGCAGTTAAGGTTTGCATACCATCATCGGTCAGCACCGTCACCGTTCCCTGCATCAAAAAACTCAAGTGATCTTTCTTGTGAACATGACCCACTGCCGCCACTCCAGCCGGGATAAAGACCGCTCGACCATACAATCCATCACTAAAATAATGATCCACTTCCACATCAATCTGTGGTTGCTGGGCCATTAATTCTTCTAGCGCCTCAACATCATCCCTGGTGGTTGATACCTCGGTCATGCTTCAACCTCAAGCGACAAGCCAAGCAACATCAGAGGTAATGGATCGGTCTGTTTTATCGTGACTTGTGCCAGATCAGTCCAGCCCATTTTATGAATATCTTTGATACCGGTGAATGGGAGAGGAGTCGTGTCCAGCACCCCAGTTCCAAACAACCTGTCAGCCAGCAATTCATCGTCAACATAAATCCCTAAAGACTCATACACATCGAGGACAATGCGAACTATTCTTTTCTTGCGTGTCAGTATCGGACCGTTCTGAAAATCCATATTGAGCGGCATGGTTTTAATTCTGACATCATAATTCATACCCACTTCAACTGATGTTGCGGCTGCTGCTAGGGTAAGGCTGCCAGCGGTCGTTACCGCATCGGCCACAACCGCACCGTCAGCCTTGACGCGCAGCGTTTCGCCATTCATCGTTGCTGGTATGCCGGAAACGGTTACACCGGCTGGTGAGAGTGTTTTAGTGACATTGCTATCAGTAAAGGTAGCCGCATCTAATTGCTCCAATTGTGTTTGATAAGTGCTACCCATGTGTCGCTCAACGGTCATATACACCTCATCCACCACCACGCACACCCCGGTGACAGTGCCGTTGGTGGTCCATTTGGTCCAGCCTGATACCTCTTGGTTTCTGAGCATATTGTAGACAGCAACCGTACCGTCACCGTTCACCAGGTAGAAGTAATTAGCATCATCCTGTGATGTGCCGCGCAGAATATCCATATCTACCGGATCGTTAAGCAGATGACTTGCTAAAATACTTGTAGATGCAGAGGTGTAAGCGTCCTCTGAATAAGTAAATACGAACTCACGAATAGATTTCCCTGTTCGATCTAGGAAAAGCGTTGAGCCGTCGATGTTCTTCGGTCTTACTTTGCCGGAACCGTACATGGTCTGACGTTTTACCGATGCCTTTTCTGGCGTAATCACCTCATTGGGGATCATGAACTCACCCCCGGTGGTAAATATTTGCAGGTGTCGTGCTGAAAATAGCGCAGTGATCGCATTGACTTGATCTGTGTCCAGCGTCAGCGCAACAGATTCATCATCCAATCCTGACCCTTGGTCAAAATTATAAAAGTCGTTAGTGACAGAACCCCAAACAGTCTGCGGTCTTTTTGTGGAGCCACCAAACCATAACCGTCCCTGGTAAAATGTGACTGTTTTTGGATAACCTTTTGTTGATGACCAAACCGGCTCACCAATATAGGCATCTCCGGCCAGCACATCATCTTCATCACCATTACCATCAAGCCATGTGTCTAACACTTTGATGGTAGCCACTGTACCGCTAGTCACTGCGGTAATCCTACCCACTCCACGCTCACCACCGGCCCAAGCATCAAAGATGCCACCAACGTGTTTAGCCAAAAACACTGAGGCCGATGCTGTCACCGTGATGGATTGATGCATCTTGTGTCGGTTGCTGCCCAGCGTAAAGGTAAGCGCCGCATAATTATCATCAAAATCGAAAGCAGGTTGATTCTTGAACGTAATACCTGCCCAAGTCCAAGATGTATGTGACGATCCTCTGGTCAGTGTTGCCGGGGTATAATCCTCATGCACGATAATCATGGTGTCCGCTGATTGCGTCCAGTTGATTTCATCCAGATCAGCAGACGTATAGGGGGTGGTTACTGTCGCTTGCGACACACCATCCATGTAAATTTCGATCTGTAAATTGGTAAAAACCAGAAGATAGGTTTGCTCAGTATTAAAACTAAAGCTAGCCATACGAACACTGGAGCCAGCACTGCCACTGCTCAGCACCCCATCTTTATAGGCCAAACCGGGCCTGCGTTTCATCCCCCCTTGCGGCATGGATATAACATTGAGTGCCTCGGCTGCACCCTGGTAATATTGTTTAACGTCAGTGCGCGCGGCTAGTCTGGGGTCAAGTTCACCAGAGTTGAATGTCGTTTGAAGTTTTATCGCTCTCGGCATTATGCTCTCGCTGCCCAGAGTGGATTGTCTGCTACCGCATCAGGCGGTCTTGAACTTGCATCAGCAAATTTAGCTTGCCGCATCTGTGCGTCATAAAATTGTGCGTATAGTTGACCTTTAGCGGAGTTGTCTGTCACTGGCACAGCGAACTGTGAGGCCAGATACATTTCCATCAACTTGACGAAATAAGCCGGAAGTTGGCTCTCTGCTGGCTTGAACACATAATCTATTTCAAGCGTTGTTTCATTGCTGTAAATCTTATTTGCGAATATCTCATAATCTGACTGCGGTATCACCCGGTTAGCCAGTAGATAATCTGCTGGAAGTTGATACGCATAACTCCAATCGTTGAGCGGTGTAGCTGTTAGGCGCGATAATGCCACCTTGCCACTCGCAAAGCGCCAACGGTGCAAAGATAAAAGGTTTTCGTAAGAGGTTTGATAAAGGTTGGATGCGACTAGAGCGCCAGCACCTCCCTCGGTAAAACTGGATATAGTTCCATGCCCGATTAAGAGCAGCGCATTGGAACACATCGAAATATCTGTTGCCATTCTTGGCTCCTAAGAGCGGACCAACCACCACATCCGGAAAGTGGGGTAAATGCAGTGGCGGTCCTAAAGGTTACTTACTTATTCAGCCCATGATACTGAAACGATACCGTTGCCATCTCTGGCGACTGCACCGGCTTTCATTACACCGTTACACAACCAGGATGTTTTCTGCGCTATATAATTCACTTCGGTTTTGATGTCGATACCGACAGCCAACCCTACTGCTGATTTGTGATAACCAAATCCCTCACGAACCGATGAGGCAATGTCTAACCCACCCTCAGTTCTTGATTCAATGGTGTGAAATTTGAATCCCATGAAAGTGTTAATGTCACCAGACATCAATGCGCGGACATTGTTGTAATCAGCGCTAGTGATAGTCGAATCACCCAGCATGTCTTCCATACCGGCAGCAGAGGTTACGAAATGACGATCCCCTGATGGTACGCCTTTATCGTTTAACTCTTTGCTGGTTTGAATTATTTTAGCCAGGGTTAACCCAGTTGATGCAGAGGCAACAGAGGCTGCTGGTGTTGCGGCATCTAGTGCATCTAAGATTAACTGGTCAAGTCTGCGACCCAATGCTCCGGCTATGGTTTCAGCCAGTTCTTGACGTTCGTCAAAGTTCACTTCAGCCTGATCGAAAATATCAGAATACTCTGGTGCGTTCCAGTTGGCTAAAGTACAGTTGATTAGGCTATGCGATACGCCCATTGCAACAACATCTGCTGACGTTGCTTTTTGATTCGCCAGGCCTTTGCCCATCGCTCTGAATTTGTAGATGTCACCGACAACGCCATTCCTGATCGTTACGGTATCTCTGAGAGTACCGGCAGATTGAAATGCGTGTTGTACTTCTGAGTCGAACTGCTGTTGTGCAGCCGATGATAATGATGCGGACATAATTGTTCCTTGTGTTTGTTAACTACAACCAGACTTGTGTCTGGCAACTCGTTTTGGTACGGGTATCCTGTTAAGGGCCGTGTGTACCGCTTCAAGTTGGGCCAATGCGTGTCCGCAAGGGGTATCCAATTTTTAGCTGGATTAGGGTATATTATACCACACTTCGTTTTACTCTAAAATCACTCGCCAGCGTACTTCTGAAATTCCTCAGTGGTTTGCTTACGGTATGCCGGTGATTCTTTGTATCTAGGGTCTGCAACCATTGCATCTAGTTTCTCTCTGGTCATCCCGGTATTAGCTTGCGCCTTAGTGGTATCCACCATCGCTGCATTTTTGGTTTTACCCAGGATTCTCTCCAATACTCTGACCTGATCGGCTGTGGTAGCCATGCTCTGATAGATGGGTTGATCCTCTGCTGGCAAATGTGTTTCGCCCCACCTGGCTAATCCGTTGATCATTGCCGGGCCTTGTGGACCCAATGCCTCCATCTCAGCTTTATGGGTCTGCTGCAATGCCTCGGTGGTATGCTTGAGCCATCCGTGCGTCAATGCTTCAAACATATCCTGATTCATGTTGTGCGCTTTACCAACCTCAGTGATGAACTGAACCGATGGGTCATCACTATTCAACCATGCAGAACCATCAGGTCGGGTTCCCATTTCCTCTGGGGCCGACAAGGTGTATTCTTCTGGCGCTCCGGTGAATCCACCGAGCCTACTCGATAGTTCGTTATAGCCTTTGGCTTGCTCTGCCACTGAATCATACTTGTCGCTGAACCATTCTGGCCGATCACCCTCACCCGTTACCCCCTCGGACAACATCCATGCCGGTGTTTCGGTTGTTTCAGTGGTTGATTCTTCTGTTGCTGTGCTTTCAGCGCCGCCCATCAAACTCATTTCTTCTTCCATAATTACCCCTCTTTGGCTAACTTCATTTGCTGCAATATCTGTCGTACTAGATCGTTCTGGCCCTCACGGATTCCGGCAGCGAATTTGGTGCTACCTCCGAAAAGAACCGGACGATCCAGCGTAATTGTTGTGAGTCGATTCAATACAAACTCACCGGCATCGGTACTAAAGCATTCTAAGAACCGTGACGCACACTCCCTGGCTGCTCGTTCTTGTTCATGCTCTTGTTGCTCATTGGACACTAGGCCGCTCCATTTCTTCACCCATCATCTTCTGCTCAAGCGCCATTTCTTGCTGTGCTTTCTGCGCTGCTGCCATTTTGATCTGCTCACGCTCTTGCTCAGTTCGGACCAGTTCAGTATCAACACCCAGCTTTTTAGCTACCCATGGGAGTAGTTCTTCCATCCTCAAACCAGCAGCCATTAACTCAGGACCAAATGCCGCACCGGTTTCCATTAGCGTTCTGACAGCGTTCAAATCTTCCTGATCTTGCGCCATCGCTAGTGGTGATGTGTGTTTGATAGTGACCATCTTGCCATCAACTTGAATAGGCTGAATAACACCCTCATCCGTCAGGATATTGATGCTGCGCTTGATAATCTTCTCGATGAACTCGGTTTGAAGCCGACTAAACGCTGCACCTGACTCTTGCATCAGTTCAGCATTACGCATACTCATCTCGGTAGCTGTGCGAACCGGAGCATCGGTATCGCCAAAAGGTTCAGCAAATAGCACCCGATTGATCCCTCTACGCAATTCATCAATGCTGTGCTGTTCCAGTTGCGGATTGCCCGGCATCGGTAGTGGCCGGATGGTGGGATTGTCATTTGAATTGGAACCGACCGGCAGAATTGCCCCTGGCTCGATGCGAATTGTCCAGGGGTTAATAACTCCATCGTCTGCTGCGGTATAAACACCAGCAGTTTGCAAACCAATATTCTTAATCTGCCAGGTCTTTTGCTGATTGAGCATCTTAATATCAGATAGCACCGTCATCACACGACCCCGACCTAAGACCTCACCCGGACGCACTGACTCACGGAATACCACCCAAGGCGAAACTGTAAAGTTCTGAGCAAAGACAACGTGCTTATGTTCTTTCTCGATCACGCATTGATAATACATTTGCTTTTCAGCATCGTATATCGTTCCCTCAATAACTTGAACTTTGGTATCTGGTTTGTCGGTCAGCAGTTGTTTACAGTGATTCGATAGATCAGCATCTTCCCATAAGCGCTCAATGTTCCGAACACTCACTTCATGCTGCCTCCAGACTGTTTCGATTGTGCCTCTTGGACCCTCTTCGGGAACCAACTCATCTAACGGAACCGCATTGAAAGCCAACAGAGAACTATCACTATCAGAGCGCTCAATCGTCATTGCACCGGTACTGATAGCCAGGTCAGTGAAAGCCTCATGTGCTTGTGATGCAAAGTTACTGTGATTCAGATGGTCAAATAGAATGTCGGCAATGTCATCTAGCTGAGTCTGCACTTCATCTTTGAACTCGTCAGATACCGCAGAACCCGGAACCAGCTTGATCCATTCGCGCCAAGGTGGAACTAACATAGATTGCAGTCTTGATGCGTAGCGCTGTACCCCTAGTTCTGCCGTTGAGTCTACAATGTCAGGACTTCTCTTGGCCCCAACAGCATGACCCGACAGTGTATCTCGTTTAGGTGCTGCGAATTTGTAGCAATCACGGAGCAAAGAATCCCATCGGCCCCGAACTTCTTTAGCTGCATCAAAGCGCTTAATGACATCCTCGATGCTACCGATGTTCTCAGGAATTTTGTACATATACTACCCCAATGTGTTCTTGCTCTGAATACCTGTTTCGTCATTGGAAATCAACGATGCTCTGCCCCGATTGGATCGGTACATGGCTTGTCGTTTCTTCTTCATTTCTTCTGATGTGCGCGAATCTTCTGCATCTTGTCGTTTCTCAGCCTTGATTTGTGAAGCGCTTGGTCCCGGTGGTGATGATCCCATGTTAGTGTCCTATGGTAGTGATGGTTGGAGTGTTAATCAGGTGGTTGTACAGTTGCCTGGGTGTGACGATGCCCCAGGCTTTAACGCCCAGTAATGCTTTAACTTGTTCAACGCAATTGAAACAGGCCGGTACTAAGTCGCGCATTTGAAGTCCGTCAGCGGTGGTATGCACAGAAAGAACCGCAGTTGCAGCCGGTGCAATGTGTCTTGAATCTTTGATGGGTAGGATTTCGATATCTGTGTAGCCGATGTAAGGCCGGAACGCAATAAAATGCTCACCATCGAACTTAACGGCCCAACAGTGCCGCATATCTTGATCGAAAAGTTTAGTCCACCAATGATCGCAGTTTCCTTTTTCAAATACTATCCACCAATGAAGATGATCGCGACCACCCTCATCCATGAGAGAGGTGTAAGTCGCTGATTTTTCATCCATGTAGCCTATATTATAACATATTTGGGATCAGCCTAAAACGGCCCAATCCGTTGAGGCCACTACTGGACGCTGCATATGTTTGTTAACCTCACGGTGATTAACCGCAAAGTACCTAAAAGCATCGGCATAATGTGAACTCCAATCATGCAATGGATGTGATTTATAGGTTCCGCGCCTCTCATCGAACTCTTTACGATAACGCTTTAATGCTCGTAAGCCATCGGCACAACCATCATCGCTACTATTGAACCAACACCTCGGAATCAACTGCCTAGCCGCATCTATGCCGTCTTGTACACCAATGTTCGGTGTGACTCTGAACACCAACCCTAATGACCGTGCTGTTTCTAGTCTACTCTTGCCTGTTGAATAGGATCGGACCCGAATATCATGCGGTGCAAAGTGTGATCCAAAGGTTGCGTGTTGCTTGTCGCGCCAATCGTAGACATAGTTGATGTAATGCTGGATGCCCTCGCCACTATTCTCATAACTGTGAACGACCCTGATTTCTCGCCCAATGGTTTGAACGAACCAGATCGCAGTGCTGTCAGCCACACCAATATCCCAATAAGTTGATACCGGTATACCCGGCTCCACTGCCATCGGGATCACCTGGTTATTATTGACGTACTTGGCATAGTAAGAGCCATCACGGTTAGATAAAACCTCACCCTCCCATACATGGTTGTACAGGTCGGTATTGATGGACTTGAGGTATAGGCGCTCTTTCTCTAATTCCTCCGGGAAAAAAGGGTTGTCGTTGTAGTTTATCTTGGTGACGTATGAATCTTTCTGAGGATTAACCACATAGCGCTGATAAGTCGAATCCAACTCATCGTTGGGGTTAAATGATACCCATATCTCGGACCCTGGTTGGCGTATCGTTGGTATCAATGTTTCCCATGATGATTGCGTTACTGCCTCGGCCTCTTCGACCCAGACTCTATTCAATCCCTCTAATGATTTGACCTTAGTGATGTTCGATTGCAAACCTAGAAATAAGAACCTAGAACCATTCTTTCCAAGGATTTGGGTCTTTTGTACTTCAAAACAATCAGACACACCCAACCGATCAATAGTATCGGCCAACAGTTGCAGCACTGAATCCTGTATAGACTTCTGTATCTCTCTAGCACACAGCACCCGGAACCCTGGTGTCTGCAATGACTCTAGCACCAACAGATTCGCAATGGTCCATGACTTACCTGACCCACGCCCACCATAAGCAATCTTATACCTATGTGGCTCCCCAAACCCTTTCCACTTAGGTGTTAGGTCAATCTTTAGATGTTTCTCGGTGTTCAATCACATTTCCTTTGCTGATTGGTTTCGGGTCTTCAGTGAAGTTGATGGTGATACCTGTCGGCATGAATGAGCCATCAGTTGTATGCTCAACCGACTTACGTTTAGGATAGATGTACTGCGCTAACTCTTTGGCCATGTTACCAGCTAGGGTGTAATCCTTTGCGGTCATCGCCTCTTCACCGATCTCAATCATTGCTCTGATCGGATCATACCCCGATGCCTCGATCTTATCTTTGACCTCTGACCTGATCTTATCTGGCGTACCTTTCTTGCGACCACTGCCTTCTGGTTTTTTGCCACCAGGCTTATAACGGTTAGGATATGCCATCGCTACGTCATCACTACCTTACTGACCACAATATCTGTCGCACAATAGCATGAGGCAGCATAACCAGCATAATCAACAATGTCCTAATCGTCATCTTCAAACTCAATCCGTGTCGCTCCTTGAAACTCATCGTTGATGCCTTATCTCAACACCATCATACAAATCGTAAATCCGACCACACTTCTCTAGATTCACACATTGCCGATGCTTGCGTGAATAAAAAGTGACTAACCCGGCACCGCACCAGCATTTATTTTCCTCCCGATGCTTATAGCCTACACCTTTATGCACAAATTCCTCTGTCGGTGGGTTGATCCATCTGTTCAGCCATTCAATCATACTCCGCACATCCCCTCACATTCGTTATTAAACATATCAATCGTCTGTTCGTCACCCAATGATGCCTCACCTAACGGTTTCAGTGATGGGTGCAGAAATTCCTTATTAGTCATTTTCCCTCGCACACCATTTGCTCTGAGTTCAACATCAATAGCAACTGCTGATTTCCACGACTCTGGGTCAGTTCGCTTAATGTCCATCCATGCTTTATTGCTATGAAAGGGGCATCCTATACATGAGGATTTTGGTGGTTCTGGATACCCTTGTCGCTCCATCCATATCAAGCAATCTGCTCGACTCATTCGTTGATCGATCAGAGGGTACACATTTTCAACCCATTTGATGCGGCTCGGTTTCATGCGCTGAATCTCATCGAGAGATATACCGATCATCATCTGAACACTGTTTTCTGGTATTCGTTTGCGTGGAGCATACCCTAACAACTCCCTGGCTTTCTTTTGCACCGGTTGAATCTTGTAATCATTCGTACATTGTCTACGCCCAATGCCACCATTACTGGTAAAGAAAGGCATTGATGAAAACCGCTTACCATCGCCCGACAAATTCGCCTGTAAATCTTCCTTGATGTTACCGGCACTAACTACATACACCGGAAAACTCACATTGTCTTTCACCCACTCAAGACACTTATAAACCGAATCAGGTTCCCATCCGGTATCCGCAAAGATAGCGCAGTCTGGTTTCTCAGTTTCACCATGTTCAGCCAATAACGCCAGTGTTGATGATTGAACACCAGCACCAAGGCTAAGTATTCTCATCACTCACCTCAACATCCTCATACTCTGGAACACCATGCGACTTAGGGATATGCAACCGCATCAGTTCTTTCAAATAAAACTCAGCCTTACCTAGATTCTCATACTTGACTAGATTCTTCTGTTCCTCATTCATGTCTTTCTTTATGCCTTTGGAATCCCATCGCCATAAATATTTAAGTATGCTGAACATGAGCGCCCCTATAAACATCGTTCTCGGTAGAAATGTACGCATGAGATCAATGAACTCAATACCCCCTTTTTTGTAGTGTGCCGGTTCGTTAATGTTCTCCAGGACAACATCAAAATCACTCTTTTTCCTCATTCTGACCGTATCACTCACCACTGCCTCCAATTATCTTCAACCTCAACCCGGTTCGTATCATCTCTAATTTCACAGATCACAAAGCGACTCACTTTTGTGGCGCTCTCAATTCGATGTACATCCGCTAAACATTGTTCTTCGCAACCCATACACTCGACATTCCCATCCATTCTGTGTTCATAAGGCTCAAAATGGTATTCACTCATCCCACTCGACTCCCTCAAAAAAAGTACCATCCAACACCTGTATCACTGCCACGCACCCGGCCAAAAGCAGTAGCCAGGGTAAAAGTAGAAACGCAATTAACACCTTCACTGCCGTCATAAAATCTGAATCCCCCCTTTTTCTGCCCAGAATTTCTGTGAATGAATATCGTAAATATGGCAATCCTCTTTGAGAACCGCATCCATAACCGCTTTGAGTAAGTTATCCACATCCGGTTTCTGCTGATGACCTTTCCCAACCATCAATGCTTTCTTTTTCTTCGACCAGCTTTTAGGCATGGGTAGATAAAAGACCACTGTTGAGCCATTAACTATCTCCACACCCTTTGCTCTACACTCATCAGCAAACTCTCTATATCGCATCACACATGGCCGCTTTCGCCACTTGTCTGATTGAGTCTGCCTTGGCTTTGACACTGGAACGATGTCATAAATCATCCTGTATTTTGTACCCACAATGAATTGCCACATCAGCGATGCGTTTGTTCAGCGCTGTGATCTCCCGGTTCATCCGATCAACTTGCTCTAAGAGCGTTTCAATTAGTTCATTCACTTTCTTGTCTGGTTCTTTAGTTCTAGTTGTCATCTATCTTCCTGTTTCCATATCAATTACATCCATTGTTGCCCTAATAAACTCCTCTGCCACTGGTGCTACGATTGCGTTGCCGTAGCCTTTGAGTCTGATAGTCCGCGCTTCAGCGCTTGCGTTTGCCTCAATGACTGAATCGCAGCTATGCACCACGCCTCTGGCAATCCCATCAACCAACGGCTTAATGCCGGATTTAATTGGCCGGTACTTTTCATCGCGACAGTAGAGCCATTCGGTATTTGTGATGTCACCGATGCCATCATTGACAGTTCGATTGACTTCCCTAGTTTCACTCGTCTTTGAATACACGGATCGTCCCACGACCCTCTGTCCCGATTGTCCGAGGACACAGGGGTTGGCCATCCCATCTTGGCCGCTATCCCAAGTTGATCCACTGGATTCCCTTTTCGATCCTGTGCTATTGCACCCCTCTCCCCTTTTGAATCTCTCACTTGCGGAGTTGGCCACCCAATAGATTCTTTTCCTGATGTGCGCTTTGCCGAGGCTATGTGCGCCAATAATTGCCGACCCAACGGTGTAGTCTTGGTTTTCCATTTCTGAGTATAAATCATCGAGCCACCCATGCTTAATCGCTGCTTCAACCTGTTCCCCAAAGATAGTGTGAAAGTTGCACTGTCCGACCAATTCGAGGAAATGGGGGAGCAAGTGGCGCTCGTCTTCTTTTCCTTTTTGATTTCCGGCTGCGGAGAATGGCTGACAGGGCAAACTAGCAGTTGCAACAGGTCGATGATCTGACCATCCGGCATTTCTAAGTGCATAGGACCAGACTCCAATTCCGGCAAAGAAGTGGTGTTGAGTAAATCCATTAAGGTCATCTGCTTGGACCTCGGTAATTGATCGTTCATCAACCACGCCATCGGCTATATCTCCATTAATTATCAGTTGTCGCAACCATGCGGCTGCTTTTGGATCAAATTCATTGTAATACGCTGTCATTCTGGATTACTTTCAAAACTGGCCCACTCCCCACAATCTGCACACAACCCGACCGAATCATGCACATTCCCCTCTTTGGGTTCCGCGCCACAACAATTGCTGACCGGGCGAATCCTGTCATCATCCATTAGCAGGATGCCGTATGACTTCATCTCGTCTTTCTCGTCTTTTTCTCGACTCATCACCCATGCACCAGTTTCAAATGCTTGTCACTTGGACCCGGCAAGTTGTCAGCCAATGGCGCTGTCAGCGCAACACTGTATTTCTTCATCAACTCTTTTTGACTCTTGCTGTACCCATTAGCCAGAACATCGGCAACAATGTCATCAAAAGCCAATAGGTAATTGGTCGCTTGAGCATTGAGATAAAACGAGTCCTGGTTGTTTAAATCGTAATGACCTATCTTTGCCCGAAACATCACCCCCAATGGTGTGCTGGCACTCTGCGCTTGTGCCACCAATGCACTAGCTGTGGGTGGTTCTAGTTTGGATGACTGTGAGCCTATACCGATCTCACGCAAAATATCTGTAATTGCTGCCGGTGTTGGCCGCCATTGTGATCTAGTAGCATTGATCTTTAACGCTTGCATCACATCTTTGAGCGAGTATTCCAGCAACGCATCAAAGCAGATAACCATCACATCTTCATCAACAGCCTTGCCGGTCACCATTTTGCTGTAGACATTCCACCCATCAGCGAAATCTTCAAAGTCTTTGTCTTTCATGTCGCACCCCCTATGGTTCGTTCAACAACAACGCCCTCAATTACACTGTCCTCTGTACCGAGGAACTTGCGTTTCAACTGGTATTTGCCTTGTGGTGTTTGAGATGGCTTAATTGGCTGCATATCATCTTCCCAACGATCACCGTTGAGATACGTTTGCGGATTAGGAACATACTGACCACCATCTTTGATCCATTTGCCGTCATTGAGTAATCTTGCTTCAATGTCCGACACAATCATTTCGCCAATGTCATCCAACTCTCTGCGCTCCCAGATAGCAGCACATTTCTTGCGCTCGTGTTTCTTCGGGTAGACAGACCAGAAATCATCGAATGATGTAATATTACTATCAGTCTTATTACTATCAGTCTTGTTAATATTCAGTCTTATTAAGGGCGTCGGTTTCCCACTTGTGGGTTTTGCACTTGTGGGTTTTGCACTTGTGGGTTTCCGACCAGTGGTTGATTCTTCTAGCTTTCCGACCGTTATCGTTGTTCCATTTGATGTTTTGGTGGTGATATACAGGCCAATTTGCTTCAATTCATTGGTCGCAGAGCGCCATTTATGACTTCCAATCCCTAGCGTTTTGCGTATCTCTGCCGAGCGAAATACCCAATCTTTACGCTTACTGCTCATGTACAGAAAGATACCGAGAGCATCCATCGACAGACCCAATTCAAACCAACTGTGATAAACCTTGGTGTATCCCTTGTTAGCCATCCCTAATCGGCCCTGATCGTCTGATTGCAACTAGGACCACCAGCGATTAGCTTGTAACTGTGTCCAAATAAGTGAGTGAGAGCAATATGATGCAAGTAATCCGCAATCGTCCTATCATCCAACGCAGCCAACTTAGAAAGCGCCAGGTATTCCGAGTCAGTGAATCTCGACTTCACTTCATGAACTCTTTTCTCATCTCCAACCATTCGCCACCTCATCAGCTAGATTTGTTCGTTGAATTTGCCCAAAAAGAACCCCCGGTTAAGGGGGCTAAAGAGGACGCTCTCAACCGTAAATATCGGGGCGTAAGTCTTTCCTAGAGATTCGGCCCGATGTAATGCTTTCTATTTTCTGTGCTTGCTTGAATGACACTTTTCGCCTACCCATTTTCATGTGCGAAACGTAACCGATAGACACTCCAAGTATTTCAGCAGCCTGTGATTGGCCACCGCAGTAGTTCAAGAAGTCGATAAATTTATACTGTTCCATGAATTTATAATACCATCCGTATTGCATTTTTACAATAAAAGTTGATAAAAAGATGATTATCCACCAAAAAAAATACACCCCAACCATGTTTTTCTTATGTCATATTCCTGACATGAATAAAAAAATACCTATTTGGGCCAGAACTACCAGGCATTGGATGCGTGACAAAGAAATAACTCAAGGCCAACTCGCAACTAGGCTGGCCATAACTGAGGGTGCGCTTTCTCATTGGTTAACCGGTAGGCGCGAACCAAAAGTAGAGAAAATACAGGAAATTGCTGACATAATTGGCATATCGTTATCTGCATTGACAGGGGAAACTACCCCCATCACCTCTATCAAAGAGCGTGAAATGATTGAAAGATATAACTCCCTCTCGCATGGTGATAGGCTCATCATAGACGCACTTCTCAAGTCATTATCGCGTAATCCAAACTAGACAGACCTTGTAAGTATTCTCAACCCCCCCCAATAAAATACAGTTAGTAGTGAAATAATACTTGCCACCCAATAATACTTAGTGTATTGTATATTTACACCAAGCGAAAAGGGGCCGGAAATGACCGATTACAAAAACTGCACATCAAGACCAGTTCAGCAGCTACCACAGCAAGAATCATGGCTTGAATCGGTGTTAACCGGTGTAGCGTTCCTTGCTTGTTTGGCAGCATCCTGGGCAGTCCTTGCCCTAGTTTCTTTAACTTAGACGGAGAGAATCATGACAACACTTCAAGAATTGCAACTGGATGAAGATCAGCGCATTGAGGACATCAAACAAGGCCGTGACGATGCCATCAGTGGTAAACCGGCATCAGAGGGTTCCGATGATTATTTATTCGCTTATGCGGATGAACACCTCAGTGCAGCACTTAACTTATTAGGGGGTGAGTAATGAACCCTTATAGCGATTATGCAACTGATGAGCAGCGTGATGGTGTTTGCAAAGCAACCAATCAGAACACTGCTATCGACCAAATTGAATTTGCCAAGGTCATTAATCGTAAACACGAAACACTGGAAGTTAAGGCAGCAAAAGAACGCGAGTCAAAAGTTGAACTGCTTGAAGATTTAGAGGCAACTCTGCTCGACCTATCCTTTAATCATGTTGCTTCAGACCGGCTTTACGAGGCTGTTGAGGAAGAACGCGACACGCTGAAAAAGGAACTGTCATGAATATCAGGCAAAAACTTAGCATCGTGCAAAAGAACCTGGTAGCCAATAAAGGCCAGATCAATGACTTCGCCAAAGGTAAATACGCTTACCGCTCATGTGAGGATATTCTTGAGGCGTTAAAGCCTCATTTGGACTGCTGCACCGTAACCCTATCCGATGAGATTGTCATGGTTGGTGATCGCATTTACGTCAAATCAACAGCAACTTTTGCAGATGATTCCCACGCTATTGATGTCACAGCATTTGCTCGTGAGCCACTGAGTCGTAAAGGCATGGACGATGCCCAGCTTACCGGGGCAACCAGTTCATACGCTCGCAAATATGCGCTTAATGGCTTGTTCGGTATTGATGATGTCAAGGATGCCGACACGATGGATAGCCGCAAATATGAAACGCTCAAAGCTAAAGTTGGACCAGTAGACGAATCTGCCAATGCCATCCTTGAATTAATAACTAACCCAGATATAAGCGAGAGTGAGCAAGATTCTGGAATCCATGAGATATGGTCAGAGTTGTCGCGTGACGAGCAAACTGTGGCATGGAGAGCGCCAAGTAAAGGGGGTTACTTCACAGCAGCACAAAAGAAAATCATTACAAGAGCATCCACCAGTTTCAACACAATTTTACCCAATAAGGAAATAAGATTATGAGCAAAATAGGCATAAATATTAGCATTGATGTCAGCAAGATCGACAAAGCAAGGCTATTCAAAGGCAAGAAAGG
>ENA-OSET01001602-OSET01001602.1-sediment-metagenome-genome-assembly--contig:-NODE-1602-length-23303-cov-6.527340_pt1 | contig 23303 bp, 18 predicted proteins | sample MGYA00237882_ERZ534229 | MGnify/ENA primary metagenome ERZ534229 (study PRJEB26408, sample SAMN06266212) | sediment metagenome | isolation source: Hudson Canyon methane seep mesocosm | place... | reverse complement strand
ATCCGTAGATCATTGAGATCGTCAACGTTAGTGGTAACATAGCTAAAATGCCATATTTCAGAGAACGAAAGAGTAAAACCATCATTAAGAAAACAATCACAAATGATGATAATAAACTGTCGACCATACCTTTTACCATAGCGTCTTGCCATACGATGTTTAAATAAGATTTACCGGCCCATTGGTAACTAATATCTTTTGGCATGGGGTTTTCAGCAATGTACGACTCTGCCCAGTTAACAACTTTGGTGGTATGCTGATTATCACCACTTGTCATTTGTAGCCATAGCAAACTTTGCTGATAGTCTTTGGTAACAAAGTGCCATAAATCTTGTGGACGATGTGACGACTGATATTGTAATAATGTTTGAGCAACCCCGTTACTCGATTTAGGAATAGTAAAGTCTTTATCTTCACCAGAAAAAAGTTCGCGATTCACCGTTTTTACAATATCAGCTAGACCGTTACTTTTACCAATTAGACCCGTTTTAAGTAAAGCTTGTTGAAAATTACTTTGCCAGTTCAACAAGGCTGGATCGAGAAACACTTTATTCTCGTTGAAAGCGGTGTCGGCAATGTTAATTAATTCGTCTAACCATATTTGCTCTTTATCGCTAGCTGAAAAAGTTAAATCGTCTAATAAGACCAATAAGTTTTGATTGAACAAGGAACCTTGCTCAGTTGAACTAACATTACCAGTAAGGTTATTCATAAACGCATGAACTTGTTTTGCGCTATCAGAATTTACATCAACTGTTGTAAGTATTTCTTTGAATTTTTCTACCGCTATATTATTTTCACTTTTATTATTTTTAAAGACTAACCAAGCATCATAAGTGCCAGCAAAATGTTCATTCAATACTTTGTCAGCAATTCTAATTTCGTGATCAGCTTTGAACCAATTTACAGGGTTGTCATTAATTTCGATACGACTAACGCCTTCAATACTGACTAAAAATAGTGCAATAAACCCAATAAGAATCAGTTTGGTTTTCTGAGTAGAAAAACGACCTAAGCGTTCTAATATAATGGCTAGCCTGCCTTTTTTCTCCATACGTACAATTGCATCATGTAATTTGGCTAATGTTTCAGGTTTTAAACGTGAGATATAGGCAGGTATGTAAATAATAGTCAGCGCAAAGGCTAATAAAATTCCCGTACCAATAAAAGCGCCGAACACTTTAACCGGTGGAATAGGCGTTAACATTAAAGAATAAAAACCAATTGCAGAGGTTACAGAGGTATAAAGCATTGGCGTGTATAAGTGTTTCATTACACCTTTTACAACATCGCCAGCGTCATCACCTGCTTTATATTTTTCAGCAAATTCTGAAAGAATATGTACTGAGTCAACGACGGCTATCGGCATCAGAAATATGGCGATCATCGAAGACATAATATGTACAGTAAATCCCATACCAATCAAGGAGCCCATAATGATAATAACTGTCGCCATTGCCACTACCATAGGGGCAATTATTAAGGGAAGATTACGGAAAAAATACCAAAGTAAAACAAAAATAGCTAAACCTGCCAATGGAGCGGCAATACCCATTTGTACAAACATTTCATAACCGAACTGGTCTTCAGCAACAGGTAAGCCAGTAATGTGAAAATCGACATCAGCCACTAATTCTGTAGGGAGTTCTTCGATAAGAGTACGAATTTGTTCGGCGATATTATAGCTCATGTCTTTTGCTTGAATCGGCACATAAAGTGCAATCGCTCTGTCGTCACCAGACACCAAAGTATTATTTAGCATGGGTAAACGTTTTACAGCTTGCTGAATAGTTAGGCTGCTTTCAAGCGAAGTGGGAGCCTGCTTCATTAAATATTCGAAACGTATGCCGTTACTTTCACCTTGGCTGTTTTTTTCTTGGGTAATGTTGTCAACGACGCTGAGCGATAATAAGTCTTGCTCAATAACACCTTCAATTTGTAAGATTTTTGTCGAAAGCTGCTCGACAACTTTTAATGAATTAGGCGTAAAAATACTTTTTTCGCTAACTAAACCCACTACGATCATGTCGCGCATTTGAAAGTCAGCTTTTGTTTGATTATGAAAAACACGTGCTGGCGCATCACTGCTGAGCATATTTTCAGGATCAGTATCTATGGATAGACTTGGCATCATGGCAAGACTCATTGCTACCATGAGTAATACTACGGTATAAACCAATTTAGGCTTTTCAACCGCGAGTTGCAGTAGTCGTGTGTAATTCAAAACAGATCCTTAACGAGAAAACAACAATGTTTAATCTTATATTAGATAAACGTAATGTACTTTTATATTAGCACTATCTAATGTAATATCAATCTATATTTACTTTTTACTGATGCCATTGGGTATTATGCAGATGAACTTATGAACGATAAATCTCAAATAGATATAGCTGAAATGCGAAGTAATGCAACTCAAGCCGCTGAATTATTGAAAGCAATGAGTAATGAAAATAGATTACTTATACTCTGCTATTTAGGTGAGAAAGAAATGTCAGTGTCTGAGCTTAATGGTTTTATTGATTTAAGTCAGTCGAGTCTCTCGCAGCATTTAGCTAGATTAAGAAAAGATGGTTTAGTAAAAACCCGCCGAGAATCGCAAACCATTTATTATACGATTGCTCACCCTTCAATTGTTAAGTTGATTGCGTTTTTGCACAGTGAGTTTTGTTAGACAGTGAGTTTGATAAAATAGGTTAAAATCACAAATCACTTCTGCTCAAGTCAATTATAACTTTCATCAGGAGATGAGGAGGAATGACTTGAACAGAAATATTATTGATAAAGTGACGTCATTAAAGATGTTCTATAACGATACAACCCGCCGAATAACCCGCACCAAACGAACAGATTAGCGCTTTATCACCTTCAACCATATCTTGATGATTCAAATGAAACGCAATAATAGAACCAGCAGAAGCTGTGTTGGCAAATTTGTCGAGAATAATTGGCGCTTCATTATTGATAGGATCGCGACCTAACACTTTTTTCGCCACAAAGTTGTTCATATTGATATTCGCTTGATGAAGAAACAAGCGTTTCAAATCTTTGGCTTCAACATTGGCTTCTGCCATTTGTTCTGTTATTAATTCTGACACCATCGGCAGCACTTCTTTAAACACTTTTCGCCCTTGCTGAACAAACATTTTGTCAGCGTCGAGCATAGTTTCTGGATCGCACTTATTGGTATGGCCGAAGTTACTACGAATGTTATTAGAGAAAGTGGTGATAGGCTTTTTCGTTAATATTTTAAAGCGATGGTCAGAAGTGGCTGTTTCCTGTTTTTCAACAATAATAGCCGTTGCCACATCACCAAAGATAAAGTGGCTATCTCTATCGCGTAAATTAATTTGCGGAAAGTTGAGTTCAGGGTTAATCACTAAAACTGTTTTTGCCGTATCGCCATACAAAGCATTTGAGGCATTCATAATACCGAATGTTGCTGAAGAACAAGCAACAAGCATATCGTAGGCCCAACCTTTACAACCTAATTCTTTCTGTACTTCTATCGCAATAGCAGGGTATGCACGTTGCGTATATGCACATGCAACAATAATTAAGTCTATATCGTCTGCCGTTTTGTTGGCTGCTGCCATGGCTTGTCTTGCCGCACCAACTGCCATTTCAGCTTGTGCTGATAATTCATCATCACTGCGCTGTGGAATAAAAGGCATCATCTTTTTAGGGTCAAGGGCCCCGTCTTTATACATAACATAGCGACTTTTAATACCTGAAGCTTTTTCAATAAACTCACTTGATGAAGGTTTTAAAGCCGTTAACTGCTCGCTGTTTATAGCTTCTTCATTTTCAGCATTATAATTTTCAACATACTGATTAAAGGCAATGACTAATTCATCATTTGAAATACTATGTGGTGGGGTAAATAAGCCTGTGCCACTAATTACAATTGACATATTTTTTGCTCCGATAAGAATTATCTATTTCTAGTGGTCGTACCTTCTTACTTATTTAATCAAAGTTCAAGGTTTTCTGGTCTTTTAATTGATGTCATGTGGATATTCTTAGGTAAATAATTTTTTCCTTACCATTGCACGATAATCCCTTGGCGTCAGTTTTAACTGCTTTTTAAAGAGTCGGGTTAATTGTCCTTGGTCTTGATAGCCCACTTGAAAAGCTATTTCTTGTATAGATAAATTACTGGATGCCAGTAAGTCTTTTACCGTTTCAACTCTAACCTTTTGCCAATAATGAGATGCTTTAACGCCAGTGGCATTTTTGAAGCGTCGGCTAAACGTTCTATGACTAATGCTAAATTGAGATGCAAGCTCGGTAAGCGATAATGTCGATGAAAGATTAGTACGCATCCAAAACTGAATTTGAGTGATCAATTCGTCAGGATGACGATCGACTGCTCCTTCTAAATATCGTTGCTCTTCGTAAGGTTTGCGTATTTCATGTGAGAAGTTTCGCTCTACATGCTGAGCCGCCGACTCACCGTAAGTTTGATGAATAACATGTACGGTAATATCGGCTAAAGCATTTAAGCTCGCTGCACAGTAAATTCGTTCAGATTGTGTGATAAAAAAATCAGGTTTCAACTCAACCTTTGGATAATACCGTTTGAATTGATCAACGTAATGCCAATGTGTTGTTGCAGAGTGATGATCGAGCAAACCAGATTCTGCGATAAAACAAACACCAGTGCCGCCACCAATAAGTGTTGCACCTTTATGCCACATGTTATTTAGCCAATTTATAATTTTAGGGTGTTTTTTAATTAATGGGCGAGGGTTACGCCAAAGACTCGGTATAAAAATATAATCAGGGCTTTGTGCATGTTCAATATCAGTATCGGGAAATAATTTGATCAATGCCCTTGTTCGAACAGGCGCTAATTCTTCACTCACCATTTCTATATTAAGTTTCGGAGCACTCCTATTTTCCCTGCGAGCAAAAGCCTCTCCTGCCCTAAGCATCTCAATAGGTAAGCTGACACTAGTTGCCAACATGTGATCATAAAGAATCAATGAAACATTTACGGTTTTACGACCTGTTTTTAGTGGCATATCAATAACCTTTATAATAACTGGCTGTTATTGTGTTGTTTTTGGCTGAAAAATACAATTAATTGATTGTGTTTCTTTTTACACTAGGCGGTAAGAGTTAAGACTAAAGTATTAAAGAGAATTATAAATGAATGCATTACCTATTATTGTTGGCATGGGCGGCGTAAACGCAGCGGGCCGTACCTCATTTCATCAAGGCTTTCGTCGAATTGTTATCGACAAGTTGACTGCTGAAGCACGCCAAGAAACTTTTGTTGGCCTAGCTACCTTGATGAACATTTTAACATATCAAGAAGATAAATTAGTTGATGCAGATGGTAATGCTGTTGCATTAAGTGACGTTGAAAGTCGCTTTGGCCAACAAATTCTTGATGGCACACTTATTCGTAAAATTGAAAATAATCACTTCGATCCAGACGCAACGCATTGCCATACCAAAATTACAGCAGCGCCAAGCGGCGAAAACATTACGTTTGAATTGAAAGAGAAAGAGCTACCTAAGCCACTTCCACGTTCTTGGAAAGTAACGCCACTTGAAGATAAGCGCGTTAAGGTTGAAATTACTGACAATTTAGAAATTAAACACAGCAGTTATCGCGACAACCCAATTAAAGCCGCTGGACAATTACCTACTGGTTTTGAACCTTCTAAACTTTATAACAGCCGTTATCAGCCTCGTGGCTTACAAACGACTATCTTTGGTGCTGCTGATGCAATTCATTCAACAGGTTTTAGCTGGGATGAGATTTTAGAAAAAGTTAGTCCAGATCATGTCGGTACTTATTCATCTTCTGCTTTCGGTCAAATGCAATCTGAAGGTTTAGGTGGCATGTTACAAAACCGTTTAAACGGCGATCGTGTTACGACTAAAAATTTAGCGCTAGGTTTAAACACCATGTCGGCTGACTTTATTAACGGTTATGTTACTGGCAGTGTAGGAACAACGTCGACTGCAACAGGTGCTTGTGCAAGTTTCCTTTATAACTTACGTAATGCTGTTCAAGATATTAAATCAGGTCGCGTACGTGTTGCTATTGTTGGCAGCAGTGAAAGCCCAATTACGCCGGAAATTATCGAAGGTTTCGGTAATATGAGCGCACTGGCAAATGAAGAAGGTTTGAAAAAGCTTGATGGCATTACCGAAGGTCAAGCGGATCATCGTAATACGAGTCGTCCATTTGGCGAAAACTGTGGCTTTACGATTGGTGAAGCAGCGCATTTTCTCGTGATTATGGATGATGAGTTAACAGTTGAGCTAGGTGCTAAACCGTTAGGTTCAGTCGCAGACGTTTTCATTAATGCTGATGGTGTTAAAAAGTCTATTACTGCTCCTGGTCCAGGTAACTACATTACCATGGCGAAATCAGTGGCACTCGCAAAAAGTATTTTAGGTGATGAAGCGGTACAGGAACGTAGCTTTATTCTTGCTCACGGTTCGAGTACACCGCAAAATCGTGTAACAGAGTCTTTAATTTACCATCGTTTAGCTGAAACCTTTGATATTAATAACTGGCCTGTAGCTGCACCAAAAGCCTTTGTTGGACACACTATTGCTCCTGCAAGTGGTGATCAAATTACTATGGCACTTGGAGTTTTTGCACACAATATTATGCCGGGTATTACAACGATCAAGTCAGTAGCTGATGATGTTTATAATGAACGTTTGAATATCGCACTTGATCACTGGCAGTGTGAAGCGATGGACGTTGCTTTTATTAACTCGAAAGGTTTTGGTGGTAATAACGCCACAGCAACATTACTTTCGCCAAACGTAACAAGCGCAATGATAGAAAAACGTTACAATATTGAAACTATGACTCGTTATAAAGAAAAGTTAGCGAGTGTAGAAGCTAAACAAAACGTTTATCAAGAAAAAGCGAATAACGGACAGTTTGAATTGATTTACAAATTTGGTGTGGGTGTTTTAGGTGATGATGATATTGAAATTAATTCTGAAAACATTTCAATGACAGGTTTTACAAATCCTATTGAATTACCAAACAATAACCCGTTTGAAGATATGACTTAGTTATTCTCAAGTATCTATTATTAAGGGTTAAGGCTTTTGAATGCCTTAACCCTTTTTTGTATGACTATAAGCAATAACGTTGAATCATTTTTGCTAATATAACGTCAGTTTTATCAATTTCACTATGCGCTAAAAATTCATTAGGTTGATGGGCTTGGTCAATAGAGCCAGGACCTAGCACAATAGTTTGACAGCCGAGTTGTTGAATGAAAGGTGCTTCTGTTGCGTAATTCACTGCACAGCATTGATGACCGCTTATTTCTTCTGCTAATGAAACTAGCCCACTTGATTTATTTTGCTCGAAACTAGGAGAGCTCGGATCAAGTTCAGCAAATGAAACCCTGCTGGGGTATTTTTCAGCTAATGGTTTTAATGCTTCAGCCAGTAATTGAATCAGTTCGCTATCAGCCATACCCGGCAGCGCGCGCATATCAATATCTAACACGCAGTGTCCGCAAATTCGGTTGGCATTATCACCCCCATGTATTGCACCTAAGTTAAGCGTGGGTTCTTTTACATCAAAAGCTTGGTTACTATAATTGTGTGCAAGCCTTTCTTTAAGTTGCATTAATTGACCAATCACTTGGTGCATAATCTCAATTGCATTGACGCCTAAATTTGGTTTACTTGAATGCCCTGACTCACCTTGAATAGTTATGCGATGTGACATGTGACCTTTATGCATGATAACAGGGACTAAATTTGTTGGCTCACCAATGATGGCAACATCAGGTTTTATGTCTTTATTTTGGGTGAAAAAACGCGCGCCTGCCATGGTTGTTTCTTCATCTGCGGTGGCTAAAATATAAAGAGGCTTTTTCAACTTCTCAGATGTTAAACCCTTGCAAGCTTGTAAAATAAAAGCAAAGAAACCTTTCATATCACATGTACCTAATCCATAAAACTTATCATCTTGATTCACAATTTTAAAAGGATCTGACTGCCAACGGTTTTCATCAAAAGGGACGGTATCACTATGTCCTGCTAGTAATAACCCACCTTCACCACTTCCCAATTTTGCTAATAAATTATATTTATTACGTGTTCCTGGTACCGCTTGAATGTCGATATTAAAATCGAGTTGCTCAAACCATGTAGCCAAGAGTTGAATAACAGCTAAATTACCTTGGTCCCAGCTCTCTTGACTTGAGCTGATTGAAGCACTCGCAATAAGTTGAGTTAATGAATCGGTAAAATTTGGTAGGTTTTTCATAGTGGCTCACAATTTCAAATAAGAACAAAGAAAAAACTTGTGGGTAGTTATGCTTATTTGTTGCATAACGAGTCATCAAGTGTTACTTTCTCATTCTAGTGTAAATAACCTAATAAAAGAAGGCTATTGAAAATAATTTGTTTTCTCTTTTTATTAGGTCGATAAAAATTAATAGATGAGGTTGTATGAAAGTCGCGGTTATTGGAGCAAGTGGATACGTTGGTGCTGAGCTTATTAGTTTATTGTGCGCGCACGACAAAATTTCCCTTGAATACTTACTGGTTTCTGAAAACAGTAGCTCGGCAGATATGACTTTTTCGCAATTGCATCCGCGTTATTTAGGTGTATGTGATTTACCACTCGTATGTTTCTCGCAACATTGGTTTGATGAAACAGCTCAAGAACTTGATGCGGTATTCTTTGCGACACCTCATGAGTTTAGTGCCGATTGGGCACAAGCATTTGTTGAAAATGGTGTGAAGGTATTCGATCTTTCGGGCGGTTTTCGTTTAAAAAATAGCGACGATTACCCAACATTCTATGGTTTTGAGCACAAAAATTTATCGGCGCTTGCGCAAGCAAAATATGGTTTAGCTGAATGGCAACAAGATGATATCGCCAATACTCAATTAGTTGCTGTTCCGGGGTGTTACCCAACAGCGAGTTTATTGTCGCTTAAACCGATTACTTCAAATAATTATCACGTTGAAAATTCACTCATTGTTGTTAATGGAATTAGCGGAGTGAGTGGGGCTGGCAGAAAAGCATCGTTAGCGACCAGTTTTTATGAAGTGAGTTTAACGTCTTACAATATTTTACAGCACAGGCATCAACCCGAAATAAGTCAAGAAGCCAATGCCCAAGTTATATTTAATCCGCATCTTGCGCCTTATAAAAGAGGGTTAATGGCGACGGTAACATTGCAGATTAAAGCAGGCGTTACTACTCAACAAATTGATGACGCGTTCGTCAGTGCTTATCAAGATAAACCGCTTGTTCGTTTAACAGGTGCTTGGCCAAAAATAGATAATGTTGCAAATACACCTTTTGCCGATGTGCATTGGCAAGTGGATGAAGAAAAACAAGTGGTAGTGGTGAGTTGTGCCATTGACAATTTGTTAAAAGGTGCAGCTTCACAAGCAATTCAATGTGCAAATATTTCTCTAGGTTTACCGAGTGAATATAGTTTGTTGAATAATGTAATGTTGGAAAATAACTCATGAGTGATTTAATAAAAGAATCAGTAAATAGTAAATCCAACAAACCGTTAGTGATCAAAATTGGTGGTGCGATTCTTGAAAAAAAAGATGCATTAGCTGATTTATTAAAAATTATAGCGTCATTAAAAAATCAATCTGTGGTGTTAGTTCATGGTGGTGGTTGTGTGGTTGATGAAATGCTCAGCCAAGCAGGTTTTACTACTGAAAAGAAGCACGGCTTAAGGGTTACACCTAAAGAACAAATGCCACTTATTGCTGGCGCATTAGCCGGTAGTGTCAATAAAGCTATCGTTGCAACAGCAGCAAGTTTGAATATGCAAGCTGTTGGTTTATCACTTATCGATGGCGATATGGTTTCTTGTAGTTTAAGTGATAAAGAGTTAGGTATGGTGGGTGAACCAAGCGCTCATAACAGTAAATTACTCGATACGTTATTAAACGCAAACTTCTTACCCATTGTTTCTTCTATTGGTTCTTTAGCTAATGGGGATTTAGTTAATGTTAATGCTGACGATGCGGCTGTAGCAATTTGTAAACTACTCAATGCAGAGCTATTACTACTTACCGATGTTAACGGCGTTAAAGATGCAAATGGTGAGTACATTGATTCACTCAATAAAGCACAGGCCAATTTGTTAATCGAAGAAGGTATTATTGCTGGAGGTATGACAGCAAAAGTTAATGCGGCATTAAATGCGGCAAGTCAGTTACGACGAAGTATCGCGGTTGCCAGTTGGCAGTCGCCACAACAAATTATCAACTTAATAAAGGGTGATGCAATCGGAACACGCATTCAACCTCATTAACAATAATTAAGTAACGCTTAATTTAATACTTTTTCGGATAGGAATTACCATGTCACAAGTACAAAACAAACTAGAAAATTTTTTAGCTGATGACCAACTTACTAAAACACAAATAACAGATCTTATTGCATTAGCAATAAGCATTAAAAACCACCCTATAGATTACAGCCAAGCATTAGCGGGTAAGTCTGTTGCAATGATTTTTGAGAAACCCTCGTTAAGAACGCATGTTAGTTTTGATATGGGTATTAACAAATTGGGCGGACATGCTCTATATTTGGGGCAACAAAACGGCAAGTTAGGTGAACGCGAAAGAGTTAGCGATTATGCTAAAAATCTTTCTTGTTATGCCGATGCTATCGTCGCGCGTGTTTTTGATAACAGTTCGATTGAAGGTCTCGCTGAACATGCAAGTATTCCAGTGATTAATGCACTTTGTGATATTTACCATCCATGCCAAGCGTTAGCAGATTTTGTGACTTTGCAGGAAAATTTCGCAGATTTATCGAAAGTTAAACTAGCCTATGTAGGTGATGGTAATAATGTTTCTAATTCACTGATGTTTATGGCGGCAATATTAGGCGTTGATTTTACGTTGGTGTGTCCTAAAGGGCATGAACCAGAAGATACATTATTGAAGAAAGCGAAAGCTTTTGCAGATGAATCAGGTAGTAAGTTGGTACTTACATCAGACGTTGAAAGTATAGGGCAACAAGATGCTATTTATACTGACACTTGGGTATCTATGGGTGACGAAGATCCCAGTAAAAAAGCTGCACTTTTAGAAAAATTTGCACCTTACCAAGTGAATCATAAAATGATGGAAAAGAGTGGTGCAAGTATTGTTATGCACTGCCAACCTGCACATTTAGAAGAAGAGATAACAACAGCGCTTTTTGACAGTGAAATGTCGGTGGTTTTTCAAGAAGCTGAAAACAGAATGTGGGCGCAGAATGCTGTGCTAGTAACACTTTTAGCGAACTAAGGTTCGATACAACAAATTTAAGAATTAATAGGAAAAGACAATGGCTTTAGCAAAAAAACAAATCAAAAAAGTAGTATTAGCATATTCAGGTGGATTAGATACATCGGCGATTATTCCATGGTTGAAAGAAAACTATGAAGGTTGTGAGGTTATCGCATTTTGTGCTGATGTTGGTCAAGGTGATGAAGAACTTGAAGGCGTTAAAGAAAAGGCGTTGGCTTCTGGGGCATCTGAATGTTATGTAGTTGATCTAAAAGAAGAGTACGTAAAAGAATATATTTACCCTATCTTGAAAACAGGTTCAGTGTACGAAGGTCAATATTTATTAGGTACGTCAATGGCACGTCCTATTATTGCTAAAGCACACATAGAAGTTGCTTTAAAAGTCGGTGCAGATGCTGTTTGTCATGGTTGTACGGGTAAAGGTAACGATCAAGTTCGTTTTGAATCTTGTTTTGCAGCCCTTGCTCCAGAGTTAACGGTTATTGCACCTTGGCGTGAGTGGGACATGGTTTCTCGTGAAGATTTACTCGATTACCTTGCCGAGCGTGACATCCCTTGTTCAGCTTCATTAACTAAAATTTATAGCCGTGATGCAAATGCGTGGCATATCTCTCATGAAGGTGGCGAATTAGAAGACCCATGGTGTGAGCCATCAAAAGAAGTTTGGACAATGACAGTCGATCCAATGGATGCGCCAGACGAAGCTGAAAAAGTACAGTTAAGTTTTCTTGAAGGTGAATTAGTTGCTATTGACGGCAAAGACTTCTCTCAAAGCGGAGAGGGTGCATATGAAGCGCTTATGTATCTAAATGCAAAGGGTGCAGCACATGGCGTAGGTAGAATCGACATTGTTGAAAACCGTTTAGTGGGCATGAAATCTCGTGGTTGTTATGAAACACCAGGTGGCACTATTTTAATGGCTGCTTACAAAGGTTTAGAAACGCTTATTCTCGATAAAGAATCTCTTAAATATCGTGAATCAGTAGGTCTTGAATTTTCACATGTTATTTATGATGGACGTTGGTTTACACCACTTGCTAAAGCACAGCTAGCTTCTGCAGCATCTTTCGCTGAAAAATTAACAGGTGACGTTGTTGTTAAATTATACAAAGGCATGGCGCAAGTTATTCAACGTCGCTCACCAAACAGTTTATATTCTGAAGCGTTTGCTACTTTTGGTGCCGACGATGTTTACGACCAAAAACATGCGGAAGGTTTTATCCGTTTATTCAGTTTATCAAGCCGTATTACTGCGCTATCTCAAAATGGCTCTTTAAAAGATAAGGCAGAATAACAATGGCTTTACTTATGAGATGCGGTGGACGTTATAACGTCGCTAGCCCCCTTGATAATATGAAGAGTGTTTCTGCAAAAGATTGGAGTAAATAACTATGGCTTTATGGGGCGGACGTTTTAAAGGACAACCAAGTTTACAGTTTAAAAAATTTAATGACTCGCTACCGGTAGATTACCGTATGGCAGTACAAGATATTGTCGGCTCTATTGCTTGGGCACACTCTATTCATGAAGTGGGTATTATTGATGATGATGAGTTACTACGTTTAACTGCAGCACTTCAAGAATTGAAAGTATCAGTTGAAGAGAATCCTAAACAAATTTTGTTATCTGATGCAGAAGATATTCATAGCTGGGTAGAGATTCAGCTTATTGAAAAAACCGGTGATTTAGGTAAAAAGCTCCATACTGGCCGTAGTCGTAACGATCAAGTAGCGACAGATTTAAAGCTTTGGTGTAAAGAAACGGGCGGCGATTTATTGTTTGCTCTAGTGAATTTACAACAAGCGATGATGAACTTAGCTGAACGTGAAAAAGATACTGTGTTACCAGGCTACACCCATTTACAAAGAGCACAGCCAATAACGTTTGGTCATTGGTGTTTAGCTTATGTAGAAATGTTTAACCGTGATATTGGCCGTTTAAAAGATGCACTTTATCGTTTAGATGTTTCACCATTAGGTTCTGGTGCACTAGCGGGAACTGCGTATCCAATAGACAGAAATGCTCTAGCAAATCGTTTAGGTTTTAGAACGGCAACAATGAACAGCCTAGATGCGGTTTCTGACAGAGATCACGTTATTGAATTGTTGGCCTCAGCCAGTATTTCAATGATGCATTTATCACGTTTTGCTGAAGATTTAATTTTCTATAATTCTGGTGAAGCGGGCTTTGTAGAAATGAGTGACTTGGTGAGTTCTGGTTCATCATTAATGCCACAAAAGAAAAACCCTGATGCCTGTGAATTAATTCGTGGTAAATCTGGCCGTGTATTTGGTGCACTAACAGGCATGTTAACCACAATGAAAGCGTTAGCGCTTGCATACAATAAAGATATGCAAGAAGACAAAGAAGGTTTATTTGACGCGCTTGATACTTGGCAAGAATGTATGGAAATGGCAGTTTTAGTCGCTGATGGTTTGAAAGTAAATCGTTCACGTACATTAGCTGCAGCTCAACAAGGTTATGCAAACGCAACAGAACTTGCTGATTATTTAGTAGGTAAAGATATTCCGTTCCGTGAAGCACATCATATTGTCGGTGAAGTCGTTTTAGCGGCTATCGATAAAGGTGTACCGTTAGAAGATTTAACCATAAGCCAATTAAAAGAATTCAGCGATAAAATTGAGCAAGATGTTTATCAGCACCTTTCCATTGAATCGACGCTTAATAAGCGTGAAGCACTTGGTGGAACTTCTCGTTCGCAAGTTGAAAAAGCGCTGGCGACAACACAGTCAGGCAATGAAACTATTTTAAATGAACAAGTTGTAGGTGCGCCGGGTAAGCAAAGAACTGAAATAGCCCTGAAGCAAGTAAAACAACGTTTGAACGCTCAGCGTGCTGCCGCTATGTCTGTGCGTCGAGCTAGAATGTCTGATGTTGATTGTATTCATCAATTAGTCAATTTGTGGGCTGGCAAAGGTGAAATACTGCCACGTACTCGTAACAATATTATTCATGATATTCAGAATTTTGTTGTTGCTGAGCTTGACGGTAAAGTTGTTGGCACTGCATCGCTTTACATATATCAAACAGGCTTAGCAGAGATACGCTCAGTTGTAGTTGAAGATAGCGCGCAGAAACAAGGTCAAGGCGAAGCACTTATTCAATATTTGCTAGAGTTCGCTTATCAAATGGAATTAGAGCAAATAATTGTTTTAACCTACATTCCACAATATTTTGAGCAACTTGGCTTTAACTTAATTGATAAAAGCTCGTTAGCAGATAATATTATTGAAGATAGTGAACCCAGCCCACATAAAGACCCTGCTGATGAAGTAGCGATGGAATATATCGTAGGTCAAAGTAAGTAATGCTATAAGGGTTTGTCCTATTAGTGTTAAGTAACTAGGTAGTAACAACTGAAAAATGAAGAGCATGAATAATAACGAACAAAACTATGTGAAGTGGTTTAGAAATGCCGCGCCTTATATTAATGCGCATCGTGGAAAGACAGTGGTACTTATGTTTGGTGGTGAGGCGGTGCTTCACCCTAATTTCGCCAATATTATTCACGATATTTCTTTGTTGCGCAGCTTGGGCGTTAAATTAGTTTTAGTTCATGGTGCAAGGCCACAAATTGAAGAACGCATGGAGCAGAGAAACATTACCCGTAATATTGAAAATAATATTAGAGTAACGGATGCTGAAACATTGGTTGCTGTTAAAGATGCTACAGGGTCAATGCGACTTCATATCGAGGCTTTGCTCACCATGGGGTTAGTTAATTCTCCAATGCATGGTTCGCAAATTCGCGTAAGCACGGGAAATTTTGTCATTGCTAAACCCATTGGTGTTCGCGAAGGTGTTGATTATAAATATACCGGTAATGTAAGAAAAATTGACGCTGAAGGTATTCATACTCAGCTTGATTACGGCTCGATAGTCTTATTATCACCGATTGGATATTCTTCAACAGGAGAAGTTTTTAATCTCGCACTTGAAGATGTTGCTACTCAAACAGCGTTAGCCTTGAAAGCCGACAAATTGATCACCTTTACAGAAGAAGATGGCTTAATGGATGAGTCAGGTGAGCTTATTCGAAGCTGTAGTGTCCGAAGGGTGAAAACGTTATTAGATGATAAAGATTGTCATGTACGTCAATCATTATTAAGAGCTATCATCCAAAGCGGCGAAAATGGTGTGGAACGTTGTCATTGTGTAAGTTACCAGAGTGATACTGCTTTATTACAAGAGTTGTTTACACGCGATGGTGCAGGAACTTTGATCGCTAAGGATCATAAAGAGCAAGTTTGTACGGCAAGTATTGATGACGTAGGTGGTATTCTAGAGCTGATTGCGCCTTTAGAGGCTGAAGGTATTTTGGTCAAACGATCTCGTGAGCTACTTGAAGTTGAAATTGACCGTTTTACGGTACTCAAAAAAGAAGACGTTATTATCGCTTGTGCTGCTTTATATCCTTATCCTGAAGCTAGTTCCGGTGAAATAGCTTGTGTAGCAATACATCCTGATTATCGTAATGGTAATAGAGGAGAGCGTTTGATGAATGCATTAGAAGTTAAAGCGAACGAACAACACTTGTCGTCTTTATTTGTATTAACAACGGTCAGCGGTCATTGGTTTCGCGAACAAGGTTTTATTGAAAGTTCAATGGAAGATTTACCTGAAGGTAAAAAACAAATGTATAACTTTCAACGAAAATCTAAAGTATATATAAAGCAGATATAATCAAAGCGACAATAAAAATTATTGTCGTCTTTGATATCAACAATTTATTATCTACATCAAAAATGTCGCTTTTATAGCGGCATTTTTAGTTTTTGGTTTTAGGTGTAAACTTTTTGTGTTTGCTTATCTGTACAATAAAGTACTAACTTAGCATTTTTTATTCTTCAAAAATGAGTTCAAATGTAACAGGATTGTTTCATCTTCTTTACTTTTAGGGCATATTGTTAGTTGCAGGCATCATTTATTTGTAGGGCTTACTACTTTCAATGTTTATATTTAGATTCTTATTTCTTCCTCTAATTACCTTTGGGGCTGTTTTACTGACTTCTTTTACCCTTCAAGCGGAAACTGATTTCGCACTTGAAGGCGGTAATGAATTTACAGCCAAGTTGTTATCTGAATATGGTCGAATAAGCAATTTTCTATATAAAAACAATAACGAAGAAGAAGACACTGGTTATATTAAAGTTGAACCTTCCATCTTTATCCAAACACAGTTGTCACGGCATTTAATACAATTAGAAGCGAATATGAGTCACTATAAATTTAGTGATTTTAGTGAAGATGACCATAGTGATTTCTTATTTAAGCCGAATTATTATTTTAAAATTGATAACAATAAAACATTGTTTGCTGATATTAAATTACAAGAAAATTATGAATACCGAGGTACAGATTTATCTTTAGGTGATGCAAGTTCAATATCAACTGGGGATGATAAAAAAACGGTTGCAGCAAATATTGGGTATTTATATGGTCAAATAGATTCAGTGGCAAAATTAAAGCTATCACTTGGCCAAGAAAACTTTCGTTATATAACACGCAGAGATCAAAACCAGTTACTTGACCGTGTAGATAGAACTGCTGCAGCTAGATTTGATTATTTGATGTCAGGTAAAACATATTTCGCAGTGGATTTAGAATACATTCAAGCAAAATTTACAAATAATAAAACGTTAAATAATGATGGTTATTCCCTATTGGTTGGAATGAAATGGCAATCGACGGCAGCTACCCAGTTAGAAGCACTGTTGGGTTACCAAACGTTAACGTTTGAAAATAATTCATTTGCAAGTGATAGTGCCTTGAAATGGCGAGTTGATTTGAATTGGCAGCCAACACTTTTTAATAAAATCAATATAAATACACAAAGAAATTATGAAACAACGAACCGTATTGAAGATAGTTATAGGGTTGTTGATAGTACTAACTTCCAAGTTGCTCATCAATTCACCGATTATTTTCAAATATCTGCGACTATAGGTTATAGGCAAGAAGAAATTATTTTAATTGATAGAACAGATAGAGAAGATTATTTGTACTCAGAGATTAAGCTTAATTATCAACGAAATGATTGGTTAACTGTATTCGCAGGTTTTACTTTTACGGAACTTGAGGCCAGCGAAGAACAGCTAAATAACCAAGGTAATAGCTTATCAGTAGGTTTTAGTGTTATTATTTAATATTGGATGAAAAATATGCGTTTTTGGGTTCCTTCACTAATTTTAATGTTTTTTTGCTTCTTGTGTCAGGCAAATGACTATGTACTGGGGCCTGGCGATAAATTACACATTGTTGTTTATGGAGAAGATGACTTAACGACCGATGTGAAAATTGATAAATCAGGTCTTATTTCTTTTCCTTTTTTAGATGATATACAAGTTGTTGGTTTATCGACTAAAAAAGTAGAACGTATAATAAGAGAAGGCCTGTTAGTGGATTATATTGTAGACCCACAAGTGTCTGTTTCTATTGCTATGTATAGGCCGTTTTTTATCCACGGACAAGTTAAACGACCGGGTGGTTATCCTTACCAAGATGATTTAACGTTGGATAAAGCCATTGCAATAGCAGGTGGTTTATCAAACAGAGCGTCAAGTTCTGAGTGGAAAATAACGCGGCTGGTTAATGGGGTTAAAGTGACGTTAGAAGGTAACGTAACTAGTGAAATTCGCCCCGATGATATTATAAAGATAGAGCAAAGTTTCTTCTAGAAACTAAAACCTAAAGAGAAAAGGATTTTCGACAACTTTATTAGGCCACATTAATGTGCGGTCGTTATAAATAATAATGAGCAGTAATGTTGAACGATAATCAAAGCATAAATTTTAACGCCCCGAACGAGGAGGTCGCTTTAAAAGAAGTTTTGAGCCCTCTTTGGACTCGAAGGTGGAAAATTGTGTTCTTCACATTATTCATTTCATTAATCGTGGCTTTTTACGTTTCTTTACTCAAACCTTCTTACCGAGCGACTGCCATATTACAAATAGGCAGTAACAAGCCTGCGAATACATTATCAATTAATGACGCTTTTAATGAGACCAGCGCCAGTAAAGAACAAGTTAAAACTCAGTATGAATTATTAAAATCAAGAAAATTTGCTGAACGTGTTATTGCTAGTTTAAATTTGGTTGAACATCAAGAGTTTAACAGTGGTAAATATAATGACAAAGTAAGCTTCTTCGCTAACATCGGGAAAAGAAGTGTTAATCCGACTGTAACTAGCTTGATTGGCGCATTTAAAAGTCGCCTCACTATTTCTCCTATTTCTAATACAGAACTCGTTAATATTAGTTTTGTTGCACACACGCCTAAATTAGCGCAAGAAGTGGCTAATCAAATAGGTATTACTTACCTTCAATACCAAGATGAAATTCATAGCGCGTCAAAAGAGTCTACGTCGCAATGGCTAGTCGACCAACTCGAAGAATTAGGTAAGAAACTTGATACATCAGAGGAATCACTACAGGAATATCGTGAAACAGAAGGTATTGTTGATATTTTGGGTGTAGCCGGTCTAGTTAGCTCAGAATTAACCGATTTAACTTCTGCATCAACCCGTGCAGCAAAAACAAAAGATGACTTAGAAGTTGTTTATCAAAGCATTCAAAAACGACGTAAAAATACCTCGCAATTACTTGAACTTCAAGAAATTAGTAATCAGAGTGATTTAGTTCAGTTACGGCGTGCAGATGAAAAAGCAGAACGTAAAATATTTGAACTCTCTAAGCGTTATGGCCCTAAACATCCAAAACGTATTGCAGTCCAAGCCGAGTTAGAATCCTTGCAAAAGCGTATCGTTGAGCTAGTCAATGAGATTGTTATTTCGATTGAGAAAGATTATCTAAACTCAGTTGAAAAAGTGAAAGGAACACAGGTACGTTTGGCTGAAGCAAAAACAGAATATTTACGTTTAAGTAGAAAGCAAAATAGATTTACTAAACTTCAGCGTGAAGTCGATACTAACAAGGAGCTTTATAATAATTATTTAGTCCGTTTAAAAGAAACGGATGCGATGGGGAATTATAAAGCTAACTTTTATGTACGATTTATAGATAAGGCGATTACCCCAACTAGTCGATTTGCTCCTAATAAAGCACTTATGGTGATTATAAGTTTTATCTTATCCTTTGCTGCAATTTCCATTATTATTATCATGCGTGAACTTTTAATGGATACTTTAAATTCCCGTCGTAAGCTCGAAAACTTTACCGAAGCACCTATTCTTGCAGTCTTACCAAAGTTCCAAGCATCAAGTACTGAAAGGAAAGAGGATCCTTACCATACTGATAATCGTTTTACCGAAGCAGTACGAACGTTAAGAACTTCGCTATTATTTAATGGTGAAAGCAAACCCGCAAAAGTAATTGCGATAACATCTTCCGTACCCAATGAGGGTAAGTCAACTGTTGCCCTGCATTTAGCGCGATCATTTAGTGAAATGGAGAAAGTTCTACTCATTGAAGCTGATATGAGACATCCAACGGTCGCTAGAAATATGAATTTGAACCCACACCGACCGGGGCTATCAAATTTATTAGCAAAAACTCATCAAATTAATGAGTGTATTATCCGCGATAAGAACTTGAAGTTAGACATTTTAACATCAGGTATTTCTCCTGCTAATCCATTAGCTTTTTTATCAATGAAACGCTTTAATATGCTCATTAAGGTTTTTGGTAACTTTTATGATCGCATCATTATTGAGACTCCTCCGGTAAATGCAGTGAGCGATGCTGTTATTATTTCAAAATTAGTAGAAACGGTTCTATATGTCGTTCATGGTGAAAAAACTAAACGAGAACAAATTACAACCGGGTTGCGTATGCTCAAACAGGTAAATGCACCTATTGAGGGCATTATAATTAATCACAGTCAAAGTATAGACTCTGATAAATATCAAAATAAGTACTACAACGAGCGTAGTAATAACATCGTTAAACTACCTGTACGTAAACAAGGTTAATGCTTTTCTAGATATTAAGCTCTTCCGCTTATTCAAAACTTAGGTAGAATAAGAAAAAGTTTTTACCAGTATCGTACTTCTACTTATAATATGAAATCACAGCAACAATTTTCCCTACAAAAACATAATAGCTTTGCGATAACTGCAACGACACCCGTTATTTATTATCCAAAAACTATCCAAGAACTAAAATCATTAACTACGGTTACTAAAGGAATATTTTATATTTTAGGAGAAGGTAGTAATACGCTTTTTGTTGAAGATATTACCCCTGTAATAATTAACCCTGATTTTTTAGGGATAAATATCAGTGAAACAAATGATTATTATGAGGTGAGTGCGGCATGTAGTGAGAATTGGCATGATTTAGTTTGCTTCTGTATTAAAAAGGGAATTAACGGTCTAGAAAATCTAGCGCTCATTCCTGGGAGTGTCGGCGCTGCTCCAGTACAAAATATCGGGGCTTATGGTGTAGAAATAGCTGACTTTATTGAGAGCGTTACTTGGTTTGATTTTGGTAAAAACAAATCTGTACAATTAACTCGTCAAGAGTGCCAATTCGAATATCGGAATAGTATTTTCAAACAGAACTTGAAAAATAAAGGCATCATCACAAATGTTACTCTTCGTTTTATAAAAAAATGGCAGGCAAAACTAAGCTATCAAGGGTTGAATCGTTTATCTGAAAATTGCAACGCTTTAGATATCATGAATGCGGTTATTGAATTAAGAAACAGCAAATTACCAGATCCTAAAATTATTCCAAACGCAGGGAGCTTTTTTAAAAACCCTGAGGTTTGTAGTGACCAATTCAATTTATTGAAAGACCGTTTCCCCGAACTTCCATTTTATCCACAAAAGAATGGTAACGTTAAATTGGCGGCAGGATGGTTAATTGAAAAAGCAAATTTAAAAGGGTATCAGATGAATGGTGCTGCTGTGCATAACAAGCAAGCACTAGTGCTAACAAATATAGAATCAGCTAAAGGTGAAGATATTAAAAATTTAGCGATTTATGTACAAAAAACGATTTTCGATAATTTCGGTATCAGCCTTCAGCCAGAGGTGAGAATGATCGCTGAGCAAGGTGAAGTATTTTTAAAGGAAATACACTGATCATGGCTAAAGTTATCCAAGAAAAACTTATTCAATATTTATCTAGTGGTCAGTTTTTTTCAGGGCAATGGCTAGGAGAGCAACTAGGCGTAAGTCGTGCCGCCATATCAAATCACATTTCTTCATTAGTAGATATGGGGCTTGATATTTATAGTGTTACTGGGAAAGGGTATAAACTATCTGAACCTTTAACTTTATTAGATGAAGCCAATATTCAGCATAAGCTGCTCGAACTGGGTCAGAAAAATAAAGTAGAAGTACATAATATTATTGACTCAACGAATAGCTATTTACTACGTCGTTTACCTAATCAAAATCATAATTTACAAGTATGTTTAGCTGAATATCAAGATTCAGGTCGAGGTCGTAGAGGCCGAAAATGGACCTCCCCCTTTGGCTCGCATATATATATGTCGATGTATTGGTTTTTAGAACAGGGCATGGCTGCGGCAATGGGGCTTAGTGTTGTATCAGCATTGGCAGTGAGCGATGCTATAAAAGATCTTTATCAAATTGATGTACAGTTAAAATGGCCTAACGATATCTATTTTGACGGTGTGAAGTTAGCAGGCATTCTTATTGATTTAGAAGGGCAGGCGCTTGAACCGTGCCATTGTGTTATTGGTATTGGCTTGAACATTAATATGCCTGAGAAAAGTGCCGAACAAGTTGACCAACCATGGACAGATTTACAAGAAGTCATTAATAAAAATATAACTAATGCCGAGTACAAAAATAAGAACTTCATTGACCGAGATGAATTAGCAGCGACTTTAATCGAAAAACTTTCTTTAAGGTTACAGCAGCATCAAAATGAAGGTCTACTAACAATGGTTGATGAGTGGGCTAACCATGATTATTATTTCAATAAGCCCGTCAGATTAATCACCGGCACCCGAGATAAAAAAGGGATATGTCGAGGAATTAATAACCAAGGGGCATTATTATTGGAAGTTGACGGTCAAATTTCTCCCGTTTATGGTGGTGAAGTAAGTTTGAGGGGAGAGTGATGAGATTACTTGTTGATATAGGCAATACTCGTACAAAGTATACTGTTGAGCAACAGGGGAAATTATCAGTTATTCAAACTGAACGTAATGAAGATATCAATCAGAAATGGCTAGAAAATATAACCGTATCGGTTAAAGTTATTATAGTTGCGAGCGTGAGTGAAGAGCATTTAGTTGATGTGTTTTTAACGTATGCTAAAAAACATTCCATTGAATTTTTTAACGTAAAAAGTGAAAGTAAACGTTTTGGTGTCACCTCTAGTTATAAAACCCCTACAACTTTAGGCGTCGATCGTTGGTTAACACTTCTTGCAGCTAACTTTATTTATAAAAATGAAAGTATACTCATTGTAGATGCGGGAACTGCAACAACCATAGATTTACTTGATCAAAGTGGTAAGCATTTAGGTGGTTGGATTCTTCCGGGGATAGATATTTTATTTAATAGCTTGTTGCTAAACACTTCACAGATTATGGCAACTAAAAAACATCATGTAGATATCTCTTTTGGCAAAAGTACTTCTGATGGAGTGAATAATGCCTGCTGGGCAGCAACTCTCGGCTTTATTAATCAATCGATCACGCAAGCAAAAAAACAAGTTTCTCTCGATAAAATAATACTGACAGGTGGTAATGCAGAAAAATTAAGCATATTACTTTCAGCTAAACACCATATTGTTCATGAGCTTGTATTTATCGGTATGCAACGTTTTTAAGTCCCCTCCTACAATATCATATTGATACTTAGGCGCTACTTTCGACACTGGGCGACTAAAAAACAATCAAAAGTTCAAAAACATGGTTTTTTTTTGTTTTTACGCTTGCAAGGGGCAAAACATTCCACTAGAATTCGCACCACTTAATGTAGTGCCGACTTAGCTCAGTTGGTAGAGCAACTGACTTGTAATCAGTAGGTCGCCAGTTCGACTCCGGCAGTCGGCACC
>ENA-OSET01001600-OSET01001600.1-sediment-metagenome-genome-assembly--contig:-NODE-1600-length-23335-cov-3.419598_pt1 | contig 23335 bp, 19 predicted proteins | sample MGYA00237882_ERZ534229 | MGnify/ENA primary metagenome ERZ534229 (study PRJEB26408, sample SAMN06266212) | sediment metagenome | isolation source: Hudson Canyon methane seep mesocosm | place... | reverse complement strand
CAATACGTGCCAAAGTTGCGGCTTACATATGCAGCTAGGCGAAGATAATCGTGAGTCATGGCCTGATGCTTAACAATGCCAGGTTACGGACTCCAGGGGGCGTCATCCGCTTTGCAAAAGGCCGCAAAGCAGCTGCCACACCCTTCCGCCGCAACTGGCGGCGTTAGCTGTATCAGGAATTTATGAACTACGAACCAATAAACATTAATGACAAACTATCAAAGTTTAATGAACTTTGGTCTCCTCGTGTTATAGCCGAAATGAACGATTATCAGTTCAAACTTGCGAAAGGCGAAGGCGAGTTTGTTTGGCATGATCATGCAGATACAGACGAAGTTTTTATTGTCATCGATGGCGAACTAGATATTGAATTTCGAGATGGGAAAGTGACACTAAACGCTGGCGAAATGTTTGTCATCCCTAAGGGTGTTGAGCATAAGCCTTTTGCAAAAGGCTTGGTCCAAGTATTATTAGTTGAGCCTAAAGGTGTTGTTAACACTGGCGAGGCTGGCGGCAACCTAACTGCTGAAGATGATATATGGGTGTAAAACAGCTAACAAAACGTGCAATGATCGCCTGCGGCTGGACAAAGCACTGCGTGCTTCGCCCATTCACTAGGCGTTAATGTCAGCTTTTTCCTTGATACCGAAGCCCAGATAGTCTGCTTTTGGCTGTGGGTTCAATCGGTCGCAGCAACACACTGACTAAATCTATCAGAAATTACATTCACACCCTTCTCATTCCATTATGGAATAAATTGAATAAATAGGATTCATTTTATTTATAGGTTTACATAATCCAAACTGACTGGATATAACAGGAATGCAGTCATGGAAACTTGGATCTTATTCACATTATTAGCAGCATTTATGCAGTCTATACGCACTGCTGGCCAAAAGAAGATATCTCTATATTTGAGCCCCATGGCCACCACTTTAGTGCGTTATCTGTTCGGTCTTCCGTTTGCTGTAGGTTACCTATTGGTAGTCATGCCCTCTAGTCCTATGGGGGTTATCTCTGCAAGCGTTAAAAGTACTGAGTTTTTTCTATACGCATCCCTGGCAAGTGTCGCTCAAATATTAGCTACCTTCTGGCTTGTTAAGGTTATGACTTTTCGCAATTTTGCAGTAGCGACCATTTTTTCAAAAACAGAAGCTATTCAAACGGCAGTCTTAGGTGTTGTTTTCTTTAGTGCTTTCTTATCTTGGCCAGCTTGGTTGGCTGTCATTCTGGGAGCGCTTGGAATAGCCATTATGAGCTTTCCTGGCTCTGGACACCGCCCCGAGTTGAAAAGCGTAGCTTACGGTTTGCTATCAGGACTGGGGTTCGCTTTTACAGCGTTGTGGTTGCGTCAAGCGAGTTTAAGTCTGGATTACACGTTTATTGAAAATGCTGCAATCACATTGGTTTATATGGTCGCTGTGCAAACCGCTATTTGTTTGATTTATGTTGTGATGAAAGAGAGAGATCAAATTGCCTTGTTGAGGAAGCATATTCCGTTAGCGGTGTTTGTAGGGCTAACCAGTGCATTTGGGTCGGTTGGATGGTATACCGCCATGACGTATGAAAATGCTGCTTTAGTGAGGTCTCTGGGTCAAATCGAATTGGTGTTTGCAGTGTTGATAACCTACATATTCTTCAAGGAAAAAATATCTACGAGAGAGTATTTCGGAATGTACGCAATTGTATTGAGTGTGCTAATTTTACTACTTTTAGTTTAGTTATTAATGACTGTTATTGGCACAAAACCGAAGTAATAGCTCCCCCTAGAGGGGCAAATTCATGTCCGCAGGTGAGTCAATAACTGCCATTATTGAGCAATTAGTTATACATATCATTCATGACTCGAATTGAGTGAGAACTTTTCATTTTCGACGAGAGCCATCGCCCTTTTGTTCTTCTACAAACTTTCTACCCACCATCATATGCAGGGCACTCATCAAGACGTTTTTGCAGGCACTGGGGGAAATATCAATTGGGGGCTCTAGCGGCCAAATTAACGTAACGCTCAACATTATGCCCATCAATCCAGTGAATATTAGAGCATTCAGAGAATAAACTACCAATATAAATAGGCGAGGACTATTCTCTGGTGTGATATTAATGCGGGTGATACCCACCCATAATCGTAGAAAGAGAGTGTTTGATGACAGATTATTCAGGCCAGGTGGTCATGATTACTGGCGCGAGTGGTGGTTTAGGTAAAGAAGCGGCCAAACAGTTTGGCTTGGCGGGCGCACAGGTGGCCATCAGTGATGTCAACGAAGAAGGCCTGGCGGCATGCGCTGAGGCTCTGCGGGGCATGGGCATCGAAGTCTTTTATCAGGCCTGTGATGTCACTGACGAACAGGCGGTTCAATCTTTTGTAGAGGGCACCGTGGCGGCGTTTGGGCGCATCGATGCGGCGGTTAACAATGCCGGTATTGATGCAGATCACCACCTGTTGGCAGATACACCCACGGCCGACTTCGACCGAACGATGAATATTAATGTGAAGGGCGTATTCCTTTGCATGAAACACCAAATCCCCGTTATGTTGGCGCAGGGGGAAGGGGCGATCTGTAATATTTCTTCCGTGGCAGGCGTGGGCGGAGCACCGCACATGTCCGCTTATGCCGCCAGCAAACACGCAGTGATTGGTCTGACTAAATCAGCAGCGTTTGAATATGGCAAAAAAGGAATCCGCATTAATGCGGTGTGCCCTTTTGTCACCATGACCGCCATGTTGGAGCAGACGCTGGATACCATGCCAGATCGTGAGCAAGCCCTTAAATATCTGAGCAAAGGCTCTGCCTTAAAACGTGTGGCTCAGCCCGAAGAGGTGGTCCATGCCATGTTGTTTGCCTGTGATAAGAAAAACTCTTATATGTGCGGCCACGAGTTGGTGATTGATGGCGGCATGACGGCGATATAAAAAAATTTTTGTTCGTTTTTACATACACTTATTGAAAAATTGAGAGGTTATTTTGGCTACTTATCAAAATCGTTCCATTGTATTGAGCAAGCGCCCTGAAGGGGAAATTCAGGATGGTGACTTGAGTCTGGTGTCTAATGACATGCCGGCACTTAAGGACGGTGAAATTCTGATTAAAACCCTGTGGTTGTCACTAGACCCCTATATGCGTCCGCGCATGAATGACATGAAGGGATATATGGACCCTGTCGCCATTGGCGGTGTAATGACGGGTGAGTCGGTGGGGCGCATTGTTGAGTCCAAATCTGACAAATACGCCGTGGGTGATATTGTCACTTCTTACTCTGGTTGGCAGGAATATCACATTGTGCCCGACTCTCAGGAAATGATGTATAAGGTCAATGCTGACGGCGTGCCACTACAAGCCTACCTGGGTGTCGCCGGCATGCCGGGTCGCACGGGATATTTGGGGCTGGTGAACGTGGGCAAACCCAAAGCGGGAGAAACAGTGGTGGTTGCCGCTGCCTCCGGTCCTGTGGGCACGGTTGTGGGCCAAACCGCCAAGCAGTTGGGTTGTCGAATTGTTGGCATTGCCGGCGGCGAAGAAAAATGTCGTTATGTGGTTGATGAGTTGGGTTTTGATGATTGCATCAACTACAAAGAAGGTGATTTGAGTGAGCAGCTCAAGGCGGCCTGTCCCGACGGCATTGACGTCTACTTTGAAAACGTTGGCGGCGATGTGACCAAAGCGGTGGCGCCTTTGATGAACGCCGGTTCAAGAGCACCGATCTGCGGATACGTTTCTGCCTACAATGCAACTAACATGGGTGAAGTGGAAACGCCTTTCCACATTTTGGGTGCCCTGCCTGAACCCCCGGAACACCGTTTTTTCCTGGTGACCGAATGGCAGGATCAGCACGCTGAAATCACACAGTTGTTGGCAGACCGGGTTAAGTCCGGTGAACTGAAGTATCAGGAGACCATTGCTGAAGGTCTGGAGAATGCGGTTGAAGCGTTCAAGGGCATGCTGAAGGGTAAAAACTTTGGCAAGCAATTGGTTCATATTGCTGACTAAAACGTTTGTGGCCCTGTTCCGTAAGGAGTTCTGAGCTTGAATATCACTATTCGAAGTGAAATGCCCGGTGATGTCGATGCCATTCAACGAGTCACAGAGCTGGCATTTCGCGAGGCGCCACACACTGATCATACTGAGCAATACATAGTCAATGCATTGCGCGAGTCTGGTCAGCTTTCCATTTCTCTGGTGGCAGAACTGAATGGTGAAATTGTTGCTCATGTAGCAATCTCCCCCGTTGTTGTCTCAGAGAGTGCCGAGAATTGTTATGGCTTGGGGCCTATCTCGGTGCTTCCCTCTCATCAGGGGAAAGGCATCGGCTCTCAACTTATGGTTCAGGTGCTCGCGGATTTAAAGTCTCGAGGTGCAGAAGCTTGTGTACTTCTTGGCGATCCAAATTACTATAGTCGTTTTGGCTTTGTCTCAGAGGGGCAGCTCTTTCTTGCGGGGGTGCCGCCAGAGTACTTCCAGGTTTTAAGTTTTAGTGGGCGATGCCCTAAAGGTGAAGTTTTCTATCACGATGCATTCTCAGCGACAGGTGAGTGACGTCGGTGTTTTTTTGGACTCAATAAAAAAGTAATCAATTATGTTGGAAATACTTCTCGCGCTAAATACTTTATGGTTTTTCATGGGGTTTAATGTTTTTTCACTTCGCAATGACATTTTTGCCAAGGTGCTAGTGCCCAAGGAACAAAGGGACACCCCGGTTTTTGAAATCCTCTCGCAGTCTGGGCGTTTCCTTGGCGGGTTTAATTTTGCGTTTGCCGTCTGCAACATTCTGTTGCTGCTCAATTTGGATGTCTTTCCCGATGATAAGCAGCGCGCCATTTTACTGTTGGTATTTGCCGTGGCCCACGGTTCCCAGTTTATTTTTAATGTGCCTGTGGCCATTCAAAATAGAAAGGGGGGTGGGGTCTGGCAAGTGCTGAAGGGGACAATGCTGTTTATTTTCACCACCGATTTTGTATTAATGGTGTTGAACTTAATTGCCGCCGGTATATTTGCCTACTAGGCCCCCGCTTAAGACCCGTCGTAACGGCGGGTCTAATTCGCTATTTCAAGTGTTTTTCTATTTTGGCTTTCTGCAATTCGAATCATTACTTCTCCCATGATTATGAGAGCCACTGCCCCTAGCAGTACTGGCCATTGAATGCCTTCACCGGGTGTGTAGATAAAGAGCGCGATTGTCAGAGACAGAATGGTAAAGCAGGTGTAGGCACATAGGCGTGCGATCATCAGGTTGCCAGGAATTCTGTAGGGGCGATCGTGCTCGGGATCACTAACCCGCATTTTAACAAAAGCTAACAGCATGCCTAGATAGGGCAATAGAAAAATGACGGCGCTGAATGCAAATAACGACCAGAACAAATCTTCATTAGAACCCGCCATAAAGCCGTAGAGCGATAGTGTCAGCGTGCTCAAAACACCCATTGCACATGCCGCGCCGATAGGGGTGCCGCGAGACTCACTCTCAATGGCAAACAGTGATGGCAATTCACCTTCGCGGGCGGCCTCGGCCGCCGTGCGGTTGCAGCCCAGTGCCCAGGTAACCCCATTGGAAAAAAACGTATAGAGTGCGGCCACACCCAGTACGATGACAAATGCCCGGCCCAGCTCTGAGTCGCCAAAAAAGAGATAGAGGGTGTCCATCAAACCTTCAACCAGGTTAATCTCACCAGCGGGGATTGCCGCGAGTACGGCAATAGTCGCTAATAAATATAAAAAGATAATGATAAATCCGGAAATAAAAATAGAGCGTGGCACATCCCGGGCGGGGTCTTTCATTTCTTCACTGCTGGAGCTGACCAATTCAAAACCGAGCATTCCGTAAACGATGGCGGGGATATATTGCAACCCAGCGCCCCAATTCGGCGTTAACGTTTCCAAGGTGATGGCATTGGCCATGCCGTGATCTTGCGTGTGAAAATAAGCCCCCACTATGATTGCGACAAAAACAATGACTTTTAGAATGGCGCCCATGTTGGGAATCCATTTGCCGATGTCCAGCGCCACTGCGTTCACTAACACGGCGACCCAGGCTAATGTGATACCTATGCCGATTTGCCACCACAGGCTCAATTCAGGAAAAAAGAGTTGTTTTAAAATGCCGGCAAACAGGATGTAAATGGCGGGCATCCACACGGCGGTATTCACCCAATAGCACCAGCTGGCTCGAGACGCCCAGCGCCCGCCAAAGGCATCGCGAATCCAGGCGTAGATCCCCCCTTGTTCAGGGTAGGCGCAACCCATCTCTGCGCAGATCAGGGCAAAGGGAATAAAAAAGACCACGCCCAACATGACCCACCAGGTGATACTCGAGGCACCGATCGAGGCGCCAGCTGCCAGTGTGTCCAGTAACAGGATTGCGGAGACGGTGAACAGCACCATGTCCTTTTGGCCAAGTGTCTTACTGTGGTGGGGCGTGTCTGACATGGGCGGGTTCTCTGGGCAAGTGGAAGAGTATGAAGACAAAGTAATAATAGATGAATTACGCTCGAGTGGCGCGATTGACACAAGGTGACCGCCCCCTGTGGGGCGGCTACCTTGAGTTTATTAAGTGCGGATGCCGTACTCGGCCGCTGTTTCGTCCAGCGCTTTTGTCAGGCGTGCAATCAATGTATCGATTTCTTCTTTGTTGCAGATGATGGGGGGCGCAGAAACAATGGAGTCGCCAACGGCACGCACCATCAGGCCGCTGCGAATGGCCGCGTCACGGCAGAATGTCGCCCCCTGGCTTTGAGGGGCAAGACGTTCGCGGGAGTTTTTATCTTTCACCAACTCCAATGCTGCCACCATGCCTTTCACGCGGGCTTGCCCCACAACGGGGTGATCTGCCAATGACTGCCACTGCTGTTCCATATACGGACCAATGTCAGTGGCCACTTTTTCAATGGTTTTTTCTTCGCGCAGAATTTGTAAGGTAGCAATGCCCGCAGCGCAAGAGACGGGGTGCCCTGAGTAAGTTAAACCGTGGGCGAATTCACCGCCGCCGGCATTTAACACATCGGCTACTTTGTCGCCGATCATAACGCCGCCCAAAGGCTGGAATCCATTGGTGACGGCTTTGGCAAAAGTCATGAGGTCAGGTTTAATGCCGTAGGTCTCACAGGCAAACCAGCTGCCGGTGCGGCCAAAACCGCAGATCACTTCATCGCAAATCAACAATATGTCACGCTCATCACAAATGCGCTGAATCTCAGGCCAATAGGTGCTCGGTGGCACAATGACGCCGCCAGCTCCCTGAATAGGTTCTGCGATAAAGGCGGCTACATTTTCCTCGCCCAGCTCATCAATTTTCTGCTCCAGGCTTCTCGCCGCTATCACGCCAAACTCTTCGGGGCTCATGTCTGCGCCGTCTTTAAACCAGTGAGGCTGTTTGACATAGTGAACGTAGTCAACACCGGTGAACTGCTCGTGCATGTAACTCATGCCGCTGAGTGTTCCGGCGGCAATTGTGCTGCCGTGGTAACCGTTTTCCCTGGAAATAATCTGCTTCTTTTGGGGTTTGCCAAGCAAATCATAATAGCGGTGAACCAGGCGGATATTAGTATCGTTAGCTTCTGAACCAGAGTTAGTGAAGAACACACGATTAAATTGAGCTGGTGTTACATCGACCAGGGCTTTAGCCATTTCAATAGCGGGTTCGTTAGAACACTGAAAGAAGTTGTTGTAATAGGGCAGCGTGCCCAATTGCTCATAAATGGCTTCACGAATTTTGTTCTGGCTGTAACCGAGGTTACAGCACCACAGGCCGCTCATGCCGTCTAATATCTGATTGCCATCGGCATCGTAAATGTAGATGTGCTCTGCCTGGGAAATAATCTTGCCGCCCGTGCTGGCATAGGCTTTAGGGTCAGTAAAAGGGTGCATGTGGTGTGCACGGTCCAATGACTGTAGGGTTTGGCTGCTTCTTTTCATATCCATAACAAGCTCCTTGGCAGTGAATCTGTGATTGCGCGGTATCTGTTTTACAGGCGCGGAGGGACCCCTCTTTGTGAGTCCTTGTGGGGAGTGAGCTTGCCACAATTTGATTTAAATGAACGTACCCCCTTTGGCTAGGGTGTGCGTGAAGGGGGAGGAAGTGCTAGAGGGTCAATTTAGGTAATTAACGAGCGGGTCTCCCCCGGTGTAATCATCGCTGCTGATAAAAGAGTCGATAAACAGGTGAAATAACTCACCCTGCGACCCAACATCCAGTTTGGCGTAGGCGTTCTTTCGGTGCAGTTTTACCGTTTGACTTGCAATGGCGAGTTTGTCGCCAATTGCTTTTGTGGAAAACCCGCGCAACACCAGATCGACGACCTGTTTTTCGCGTTCGGTCAACAAACTGGTGCCAAAATGACGCAGAGCACTTTCAACATGTTCACGCGGATTAACCGAAGAGGTGTTGCTGTCCTGGCCTGACCAATACAGTGTTGCCAGGGCATCGACAGTGGGGGTGATGTCTTCCAATAACACCAGTTGTTGCGCGGTGAAAGAGTCGGTGGTGTGACCGAGGGAAATGTTGATCAAGCCGCCACTATCAGTATGAATCAGGTAGCCACACTCTTCTTTGAGGCCACAGGTACGAAAATACATGCGGTAGTACTCACTGTCTTCAAACCCTGCGGGTGCGAGGGACAAGAGCGAGAAAAAACCGCTCTTTTTATCTTGAGTGCCGGCAAGGTAATAAGGGTCCAGCAGGAAGGCGCCCTTGATAAACATATCTATGGTTGAAGCCTGGCCTGCGGGCAGGTCGTTGTAGGCAATCAACGGCAAGTCCTGATGGTGATAGACCACTATGCTGATGTTGTCACTGGCGACAAGTGTTTTCAGAAAACCCGCCAGGTGCACGGGAAATGACGGGTCTTTCAGTCGCGGTATTAACTCGGCCAGCGCCCGGTTGAACTCGGCAATAGATGACATGGTATTGCCTCCCTGGGCAGGCCGGAGGTTAAAAATGGGTTTTCCGGGCGGGCTTATAGTAACGCAAATTACGCACTTTGCCTGCGAGATGTGATTGCTTGTCTATACTTCTTCGCATAATCGTTAAGAACCCGGCGTTATATACCAGCCCGGGCACAACCGAGAGAGAGTAACTACTATGAAAAAGAACCTTTACCCCCTGTTGATGTTGCCCTGCATTTCCACGGTGATGGCCGATAGTTTGATGCTGGAAGAGATTGTTGTCACGGCCCAGAAACGCGAGCAGCCGGCCAATGAGGTGGCCATTGCCATCACCACCTACAGCGGCGCTCAGATGGAAGCGCTGGGCCTGGAGAACAGTACGGATATGATCGCATTCACACCGGGTGTATCGCTGGCGGGCGATATCGGTGGTCAGCGCGCGATTTTTAATATCAGGGGCATTGTACAAAATGATTATGGTGACCTCGCAGAGGCGCCCGTTGCGGTCTACGTGGATGGAGGGTATCTGGCGAGCACTCAGGCTCAAACCTTTGGTCTCTACGATATTGACCGGGTGGAAATATTAAAGGGCCCCCAGGGCACCTTATTTGGTCGCAACGCGACTGGTGGCCTTGTGAATACGATTACCAATAAACCAACGGAGGAGACTGAAGGCTATCTGGAGGCGACAATAGCCACCTTCGATCAGGTGAGGTTTGAAGGCGCAGTGGGTGGATCTCTGGCCGACGGGGTTAGGGGACGCTTTTCTTTTCTCTACAACCAGCAGAGCGAAATTCTGGAAAATGTCTACGACGGCACTGACCCTGCGGGCATTCCGGGCACAGTCGGGGGAGGCGGAGACGGGTATAACGATGACACACTGTCTGCTCGTCTGCAGCTGGAGTGGGATGTGGGCACGGAAGGTAGTGTGCTGTTGAGTGCAAACTGGGCCGATACAACAAAAAGTGAAGGGCCTTACCAGCACCGGGCGAGCACAGAAATACACGACGCCTCCGGCAATGTTATTGATGTTATTTTCGCCGAGAACGACCCCAATAACTGCGACATCATTTTGGCGGCCGGCGGCTGTGCCGATGGCGTTTTTGATGGCGATGATCTGGTGACTCGGCCTACACCCGGCGGTGATATGAACGGTAACAACGATCCGGACGGCAGCGGCGACAAAGTTAATAAAGATTTTGCCTTTGACGATCAAAACCAGATTGAATCGGAAGGTTTGTCTCTGGAATTCCAATACGACCTCGGGTGGGCAACGCTGTACGCCTTAAGTGATTATAAAAACTTTACCCGCTTGGTTGGACTTGACTCAGACCAGAGTGCAACGCCGGTTTATATCTTCCAGTCAGACGGTGATATCGAACAGCTAAGTCAGGAAATTCGTTTTAATGGTTCAAACGATACGGTGAAGTGGGTTGCGGGCCTTTATTACCTCGGCATTGAAACCGACTGGGTGCAGGGTTTGGCCGCTCCTTCCACGTCGGTTGTGACGGGCGATGCGGGCCTGGAATTTAATACTATTACAAATACCGATACGGATTCCTATTCCGTTTTTGGCCAGGTCGATCTCTCTCTCAGCGAGAAGTTAGTGCTCGTGGGTGGTGTTCGATTCATTCAGGAAGACAAAGCGTTTGACGGCATTGTGACCGGTTTTGTCAACACTGACGACCGGGTGTTTGAACTTTCGACGCCGTTGTTTGACATCACCAGTGCCAACCTGACCAACGATCAGGATCTGTGGTCCGGGAAACTGCAATTGGAGTACAGCAGCGACGATGACAGCCTTTATTACATAGGCGTTAACCGCGGTGTGAAAGCAGGTAGTTTTAATGCGCCGTTGTTCTGTTGCTTTTCTACCTATGAGCCAGAAGAGCTACTGTCTTATGAAGGGGGAGCCAAGCTAACACTAATGGACGGCGCCGCCCAACTGAATGCCTCTGTTTATTATTATGACTACGATGGCTATCAGTCATTTTCCTGGGTGAACAACTCTGGTGTGGTAACCAATGAAGATGCAACTTATGTAGGCGGAGAAGTTGAACTGGTAATGAGCCCGACCGATTCTATGGAGGTGCTCTTGGGAGTGTCCTATTCAGATGCAACGGTTGAAGATCTTGAGGTTGCCTCGGGTATCTTTAAGGACACCACTCCTCCCTTTACACCTGATCTCCAGGTGTCGGGCATGGTGCGTTATAGCTGGAGCGCCCTGGGCGGTAACCTGTCGGCTATGGCCAGTGCCTCCTATCAATCAGAGGTGTTTCACAATGCGCGAAACTTTACTGCCCATGAGTTCGATGGCTACACCGTGTTTGATCTGCGACTAATCTGGGAAGACGAGAAAGAGGAGTGGACGGTCATCGGCTTTGCAGACAATGTGGGTGACGATGACCATGAGGCTATTGGCTTTGACTTGTCAGGTTTCTATGGCGCGACTCAGGTGTCCTATGCCAAGCCACGCACAGTGGGCGTAACCGTGCGCAGAAACTTTTAGTTCTTGGAGTATGAGGGGTGGATGTGTGTTTTTATCGATTGATAAATAGTCCGCCCCTTAACTTCTATGTGGTGATGACTCCAGTGTGAGCTGGCAAGTGTCAGGGATAGAAACGTCAGCACAAAGACGATTTTCTCCAGTGTGGTCAGTGGCATGTTGTCTGGGCTAACTTGTGGGAACAGATACCAGAAAACCAAAAACCAGATGCCGTGCATCAGGTAGACGGAATAGGAGATCCTACCAAGGTATTGAAGTATTGGTGCTGACAGAATTTTCCTGGCTTTTGCATTGTTATAACTCGCGCTTAAAACCAGCGTTGAAAAAAGTGGAATAATTAACAGGTCATTCCATTCAAAGTGGAGCACTGAAACAATGGCCAGTGACACCAAGGCAAATCCCCAGTCCGTTGATAATACGCGCTCCCCCACTCTCCCCCTGTAACACTGATAAACTATTATCCCGATAGTAAACTCCAAGAGGCAGCGGAAAAAACCGTAGTTATAGGTGATGTCCAGCGACTCTGATTCAAGGCTGTAGACCAGCGCTGCCAGCAATGCAAAAACAACAATCGCAAGTGCCAGAGACATTCTATTTGCCCGTTGATACAGCAAGGGAAGCAGAGCTATACCCGCAAAGTAGGTCCACCACTCGGCGCCGATTGACCAGGAAACGATATTCCAACTGAGATAGGTGTGCTGATTCATGGCGTTGGTCAGCAGCAGCTGGCTGGAGAGGGCAGACCAGTCGAAATAAGTTTTCCAGCTCTCGTCGATCAACTCAGGAATCCATAACGGCAGGGTAGAAGAGAGAATCAGGAGGATGAACAGAGTGAAAAAATGCAATGGATAGATGCGCCAGAACCTTGTCCAAAGATAAGACTTGATGGTGTCAACGTTGAACTGCTTGCGGAATTTTTCTCCGTATACATGGGCAATAATGAAACCGCTGAGAATGAAAAAGAAGTCGACCCATAAATAGCCCTGGGTAATAAGACCCGTGAGTTGATGGGGAATCAGGGTGCCCAAGTCGCGATAGTATATACATACATCCAGGTGAAAAATGACCACCCACAATGCTGCAATGCCCCTGAGCGAGGTCAGTGAATCAAGGTAGGTGGGGTTGGTCTGTAGTGGCTGCATCGTATTCTTACCCGGCGTTTTTTTGCAGTGTGCACCGGGCTGGTGCGGGTTTATAGATGAATACGTATGCAGCCGATTTTTCTTTTTAGTAGGCGGCGGTGAACCGAGTTCGGTGGTGCCGGGGATGTTCGGCTTCGTCCATCAAAGCGACGGCCAGGTCCTCCATGGAAATTTTTGAAACCCCTTGCTCATCAACTAAAAGTTCATCTCTTCCCAGCCTGAAATTCCCCGTGCGTGTGCCCGGTGAAAGTTGTGCGGGTGGGCTCAGGTAAACCCAGTCAACGCGGGATTCCGACCGGCAGACATCGAGCTGGCTGAAACTGCCCCGGGCTATTTTTCGCGCACTAACGGGTAAGTAGTTGGGGTCTTCAATGACGGTTCTCCCGCCGGTGCCGGGCACTGTCAGGCTGGCGGCTCCTCCAACCATCAAAACGCGGACTCCCGTCTGAGCAAGCCCTTCCAGCAGGTTTTGAGTGGTGGCGACGATTTCACTTTCGCTGTCATTGGGTGGGCGTGTAGCGTTGATAATGAGGTCTTGGTTAGTGCTCAATTCGATGACCTTGTCACGGTTTCCCGCATCGCCAACACTGGCAATGGCTTGTTTGTTGATCTCTTTGAACCTTGCCGCATCCCGAACGACCGCTGTAACTTCGTGACCACGACTGAGAGCTTCTTCGACGATCCGGTGGCCCATGTTGCCTGCCGCGCCTAGTACTGTGATTTTCATTTTGTTGATTCCTTGTATTGAGTATTGAGTATTGAGTGTTGAGTTTATTTTGAGATTTGTACTGCGCTTGTAGGCGCAAAAGAGTTAAGGGTTCTTACTGATGGGTGGGTCCGTGACTGATATAACAAACCAACGATTGCGGCGATCACCAGCAGGCTTCCAGGTAACCACCGCCAGGACATTTCTTGAGGCTGGTCGAGAAACAGGAGCAACATGGACACAAAAGGAATCAGGTAACTATAGGATGTCACTTCGCTCGGGCTGAGCACCGCAGACGCTCGCTGTTGTAAATAGAAAGTGGCGGCACTGGAAAACACACCCAAATAAATTAACAGTGACAGGTCGACAACATTCAGATGTGTTAATGCGTGAACGTCTTCCAGCATTAAACCCAAGAGGCCGACAAGAATGCTGCCACACAGCAAGCTCCAGAGGGTTCTACGCTCTGCGCTCGAAGATAATAGATTCCGGCTCATGCCCCATTTACTTAAGACCGGGTAGGCAGCAGACGCCAAACAGCCGATGAAGAAAACAGCCTCTGCCACACCGGGCTTGTGTCCCATCCCAGAGCGGTCAGCCTCTGCCCAGGCAAGCCCCAATGCACCCACAGCCCCTAAAACAAGAAGGCCCAAAAGAGAAACCGCTTTACGCTCGAGACTGAGTGATCGGCCCATGGTATAAGCCAGCAGTGGCACACTTACATACAGGGTGGCCATTGTTAGAGGTGTGGTGTTGTGGGCAGCCCAAAACATAGCACCAAAGAAACCGGCAAGGCAGAGCCCCAGAAACGCATAGAGTGTCATGGAGGCAGCCCCGGGCCAGACTGCTTCCATTTTCATTGTGCTTGATCTTATGTAGACGAGAGGGCACAGGGCCAGAACTGCAATGGCGAAACGCAGTGAGGTCAAAAGCAGAGGTGGTAGCCCTTGGCTCATGAGTTCAACGGCTGGGAAAGAGGCGCCCACCAGTGCCGCCCACACAAACATACCCGCGTGAGCTTGGCTTTTGGTCAATGGGCTTTGGCGCAAGGGCTGTTCTACGCGGGTGTTTCTCATGATGTTTTCCTGTGTTCTGACTGTTTTGGCTTAGCGCTTTAGCGGCTGGTTAATGTGTGGGATTACTTTAATTGACGGTCCATTGACTAACAATCCGGCTTTATGGAAAATAACTGTCAACTTAAACTCTACAATAAGTGAGCTATTGGGCGGCTGTGATGGAAGGATTTGGTGCGATACCGGTGTTTGTAGCAGTGGTAAGGTCAGGGGGCTTTTCTGCGGCTGCGCGAACTTTAGGCATTTCTAAATCAGCTGTGAGCAAACGAGTTAATCGCCTGGAGAGCAGTCTGGGGGTGCGGCTGTTGCATAGAACCACAAGAAAGCTCAGTTTGACTGAGGCCGGGCAGCGCTACTACGAACACGCCTCTCAGGCGTTGATGTCCGCTAATCAGGCGGAAGATGCCGTGACCGAAATGCAGGGCGAACCCCAGGGAAAGTTGAGAATAAGCAGCCCCATGTCCTTTGGTCGTTTACACGTTGCGCCCTTAATTCCCAAGTTCTTGAAGTGGTATCCAAAATTGGAGCTCGATTTGTTAATGGATGACCGCGAAATAGACCTGGTGGCAGAGGGTTTTGATCTGGGCATTCGCTCGTCGGCTCAATTGCCAGATTCCACCTTGGTGGCCCGAAAACTTGCGCCGCTGCGCCAGGTGATATGTGCCTCGCCTGAATACATTGAACGCTGCGGTCGACCGATCACCGCGGACGCCTTGCTGAAACATAACTGTGTGCTGTTTAGTTATGCGGGGGACGCCAATGAATGGACGCTGGAGCGGGGTGGGGAAACTTTTGTTGTGGGTGTTTCCGGGAACTACCGAGTGAATAACAGCGAGGCACTGGTAGAGGCTCTGCGGGAAGGCACTGGTATCGGCCGCCTGCCTACTTTTGTCGCCGGCCCGGACCTTAAGGCGGGTCGCCTGGTGAAACTGCTGGAAGGCTACCGAATTCCCGATCTCGGATTTTATGCCGTGTTTCCAGAGAGGGAATATATGCCCGCGAAGGTGAGAGCATTTCTGGATTTTGCGGTTGAGTCCTTTGGTGGCGACACGCCTTATTGGGATGACATTACCGAGTAATGTGAGCCATCAGCTCACCACACCACTTTGTATTGAATGCCGACACTCAGGTTGTTCACGTCTGAGCGACGGTATTCATTTAAACGATATTCCGATACAAGAAATAAGTTCTCATAGAGTCTGTATCCCAACTGTGCCTCCGCAACAATAGGGCTGCTGGGAAACTGAGGCGGTAAATCCTGATTAAAGGTGTGGTCAATGAAGCCTGCCAGATACAGTCGATCGGAGAGATAGGGAAACCCCAGCCTGAATGAATGTTCTAGCTGCCAGACATGTGGATCCTCGTGGTCAAATTGAATCGCGTGCAGGTTTACGGCATATCTCAGGTTTAGTTTGTTAAGGGCATTAGAAAGATAGGGCGTGTCGTTCAGGCGCCAGCGCACACCCAGCCGATGGCGGTCATTGTCTTCACCGGACCGAAAGTTTAACTGCATGGTTAAATCAAGCGGTGAGGTTTCTGAAATTTTCCACCGAATACTTTGTTCTGTGTAATAGGTCGCGGTGTCTTCAAATTCACTGCTACTGTCCACGTTACCGATGTTAAGCAGGCTGAAATACGAGAATCTGCCGGGTAGAGTGGCGGCGATATTCAATGTGAAAACATTGTCACTCTCAACGTCGCTGAGGTAGGGGTATAGGTTGAAATCGAGAAAGCCGGCGCTGCTGTTTTTTTTGTCTGCCCAACTGGAAGGGCTTGTAGAGATAAAAAACAGGCATAAAAGTATTTTTCCGATTCTGTTGTGCATTAGTGCGCGCCCTTTCCCAATTTTATTGAACACACCCTCCAGTGTAGTAAAAAATCTGCTTAGCGAAACAGTGTCATCCGTATGGTGGGCGAGCATTTTAAACCTTAATGAGAATTATTTGCATTTAGGTTTTCTCCTCTGTAAAGTGCTAGCCATCAACCACGGGTGTCATTTGTCGCGACGATTTATTTCGGGTGGGGGCAACTTGAATCGCATTTATTCAGAAAAAGGAGAAGGTAATTGAGAAGGGGACAGTGGGTAGCGGGCTTGTGTTTAACATCGGCCTCGTTAAGTTCGGCCTTGGTTTGGGCCGAGGTGAAAAGCGGAGACACCTTAGAGCAGCTCACGGTCACGGGGCAGCTTTCACGTTATTCGGCAACCAAATCTGACACGCCGATTTTGGAAACCGCACGTTCTATTAGTATCGAAACGCAACAACAAATGAAGGAAAAAGGCGCGCTGAGCCTGGCGAATACTTTTACTTACAGTGCGGGTATTATTGGTGAAACCTACGGTTACGCTACCCGTGGAGACTGGCTCAAATCTCGGGGCCTCGACGTGCCGCAATATCAGGATAGCCTTCAATCTCTGTTTGGAAACTACAACAATACACGGCCGGATATTTATACGCTCGAGCAGGTGGAGATTCTAAAAGGCCCGGCTTCGGTACTCTACGGACAGGGTTCGCCGGGCGGCATCGTGAATGTGGTTTCCAAGCGGCCGCAGGCTAATGCTCGCCATGAGGTGGCGATGGAGTTGGGCACTCACGATCGCAAGCAGGTGAATGTGGACTCAACGGGCGCTATCGGTGAGAGTGAACAGTGGCTCTACCGTGCAGTGCTGATCCATCGCGACAGCGGCACCCAAGTAGATCATGTTGAAGACCAAAGCACCGTTTTTGCCCCGTCTCTTACCTGGCAGCCCAGTGAGGCATCCCGGGTAACCTTTTTGCTTAACTACACCGATACAAACAGCGATACCGCAGCTCAGTTTTTGCCGATTGCCGGCACCTTGGAGTCGGTGAGCAGTGGGCAGGAAATAGAGAGTGAAACCTATCTGGGTGAACCCGAATTTAATCGATACGACGCCGAAACAATCTCATTTACCGTGTTGGCAGATCACCAGATCAATGAACGCTGGAGTGTTGAGTTGACCACTCGCTATACCGATGCGGAGTCAGATTACCAGCAGGCCTGGCCCGCATTTATTGGCGGCGATCGTTTTGTTTATAACCTCGATGGTAGTTTGTACGAAAACGGCACGGTGCCCCGAAGTTTCTACCGCAGTGATGCCAGCTCTGAGCAATTTGCCTTGGATGTAAGGCTTCGGGCTGATTTGTCATTGGGGGCTTGGGAACATGAGTTATTAATGGGCACGCAGTATCAGGATGTTACAACCGATTCTGATGGTTATTACGCCTACGCATTGGGCTACGCATTTGCACCTGGTGCACCATCAACGGCCTTGGGTGACCGCTACTGGATCAATGTGTTTAATCCGGTTTATGGCAATGTACCTCCCGATGATCTTTTGAATGCGCTGTACTCAGATAACCCAAGCAGCACTACTGAAGGTCTTGGAATCTATTTGAGCGATCAACTGAGCCTGGATAATTGGCGATTAACGTTGGGGCTCCGATACGATGAAACCGAAACCGTCACAGGAACCAATGTTCAATCGGACGAAGAGCTTAGTCTTAGTGCGGGTGTGCTTTATCAGTTCGAAAACGGCATTTCGCCGTATCTGAGTTACGCAGAGTCTTTTGAGCCGATGGTGGGAGATAATGGCTTGGGGCAAGCGTTGAAACCCCAAACAGGTGAGCAGTTGGAGTTGGGCTTGAAATACCAACCCTCGGAGTTTCCGGGCTTGCTGACTCTGGCGTATTTTGAGATTGAACAGAGTAATTTACTAGACCCCTCATCTCTCCCCGGCACAGGGTTTGAACAGCAAAGGGGCAGGGCAGAAATACAGGGCGTTGAGCTGGAGGCACAGGCAACGCTGAACGACCTTACATTAGAGTTAAATATCAGTAAACTGCACACGGAAAGTGCGGAGGGTATGCGGCTGGCAAGTGTGCCCGACACCCAGGCGTCTAGCTGGATTAGTTATCGCCCCGGTGGCCCTTGGGCTGGGTTCAAAACCGGTGTGGGCTTTCGCTATGTCGGTGATAGTTATGGAGGTGCGGACACATTAAAGACGCCCTCCTACACGCTGGCAGATGCCATGATTGCCTATGAGCTCAATGGCTGGGAGTTCAGCTTGAACGCTCGCAATTTGGGTGACAAAAAGTATTATTCAACGTGTTTGTCTCGGGGTGACTGTTTCCCCGGTGAAAGGAGAACGCTCGTAGGGCGCGTCGCCTACCAATTCTGAATAACTGAGATGGTGTAATGGTTGAAGGAAAATTTTTATTGCTGCCTGCTTTAACGCTGTTGAGTGCGAGTGCAGTGTTATTGCGCAAAGGCTGGCGTGGTAAACAGTGGCAACATCGGGTCATGGTCGTGGCTGCTTGGCTATGCCTTGTGGCGGGTGCTGCTTGCTGGTCGGCCGTTGAGGGCGCGGAATTTGGAATTACCCTGAGCCTGGTTGTGTGGTCCTTGCTGGGCTGCTTAGTGGTTGCTTTGGGCGCTAAGTGGCGCCCTGCCAACGAGAGGACTAAAACCAGGGGGGCGAATGGACCTTCGGCACTCGGCGATACAGGATTAGGGCAAAAAACCTTGACCTTTTTTGTGGCCGGTCCGCTGGCCATGGTGTGTACCGCTCTCGTCTCTATTGTTTTGGTTCGACTTTTACCCACAAGTGTTGGAGGGCAGTGGGTGGTTGCGGCTTTTTTGTTTCCTACTCTGTGGGGAATCACCGCCTTTTGGGTATGCGCTAGCCTGCGGTTTCGTCGAGAGGCCCTCATCGTCACATCCGGCGGCCTAGTGTCTGGTGTTTGTTTACTACTAAGTTTTTTCAGTTATGTATCAATATAGTTGTTAGTTTATTTAAATTTGCGAGAGTTCAGTGAATAGCAAAATCACACAGAGATCTAAAGACCAGGGTCTCGTTAAACAATCCTTGTCTGCCCACTCCGTTATCGGTTTAACCGTCGGCGCCTTAATGTATCTGATTTGTCTAACGGGTACGCTGGCAGTCTTCATGAAAACCTTTGAGCGCTGGGAACAGCCCGAGGTTGCAGAGTTTCTTCACTACGATGCCGTTACGGTAAAAACTGCCTGGCAGGCGTTCATTGAAAACGCAGAAGAACCCCCACACTCGCTCTATGCAATTTTGCCTACTGATGACATGCCCAGAATGCAAGTATCTGGTGACGGCAAATCCTGGTATCTGCAAGCAGACGGGTCTATAGGGGATCAGCCCCGACATGAATGGTCAGAGATGTTAGAGGAGCTGCACATTAACTTGCACCTTCCAACAACGATAGGTTTAGTGATCGTTAGTGCTTGCGGTGCCATGTTGCTCGCGCTGATTGTTTCGGGAATATTCTCTCATCCCAGAATTTTCAAAGACGCTTTTAAGTTGCGCTTGGGCGGAAACCGACATCTGGAGCAGGCTGATATCCACAACCGCCTCTCAGTGTGGGGTTTGCCCTTTCACATAATGATCGCACTCACGGGCGCTTTCTTCGGTCTTGTTGGTCCACTGGTATTTGTGGCGGCCACCGTTTTCTACGACGGCGACCGCGGAGCCCTGTTTGACGATGTATATGGAGGAGACCCTGTAGTCGACGCCCCCCTTCAAAACCTTAATGTTCAAGGCGCCTTTGACAGCTTGGCGGAAGTAGCGCCTGAGGCAAGTGCTTTCTACATCGTTGCACAAAACTTCGGTCAGCGTGATCAGTTTATGGAAATTGCAGCAACCCTGCCGGGGCGACTCAGTTACTCTGAAATGTATCGCTTTGCCGCCGATGGGTCTTATTTAGGGAATCAAGGTTTAACCAATGGCGATGCGGCGCGTCAGTGGGTTTATTCGGTGTATCGCATTCACTTCGGTTGGTTTGGCGGGCAGTGGGTGAAAGTTGTCTATCTATTGTTAGGTTTTGCCATGACTGTGATATCAGTGTCGGGCATCAATATCTGGTTAGCACGTAGAGGCACTAAAGACTGGATAAACGACAGCTGGTGCGGGCTGGTTTGGGGGGTGCCGCTCTCCCTTAGTGTCTCCGCATTTTCCAGCGTGATATTGAATGTAGTGCCACTGCCCATATTGCTTATCACTTTATTGTGCAGCCAGATGTATTGCCTCTTTGCGAAAGATGAAAAACAAGCTGCAATATTCCTTAAAAAAACAACAGCTTTCAGCCTGTGTATCCTGAGTTTGGCGTATGTAATCGTCTACGCAGAACAAAGGGCAACACCATTAACGCTGGGTATGGTTGGGGCATTTATAACGACAGCATTGATCTTGTGGGTTCAACCCAATCGTCAAGTCACAAACAACCGTGATCTGGAGATTCCCGTAGAAAATTAGAGTTCGCCGGAGAAGAGTGGGCGCGCCACTTTAAATTTATTATCAAGAGCTATATGAAATTTGTCATATATTCTATTGAATAATAACAGCGCGCTTATTCAATTTTGTAAGCTATAGTAAAGGGACCTCCTAAAACCAAAGGAAGCCATCAGCAAGGACGCAGCTATAGACAATTGCGACCCTAGTGGATTCCTTTTCATGAGCGACACTGCAAAAACAAGGCGTGATCAGCCACCCCAGCGCATTCTAGTCGCGCTTTTTTCGGTTCTGTTGCTATCTCAGAGCCGGGTTCAAGCTGAAGACTCTAGTGACATACATGCCATGTCCCTTGAACAGTTACTCAGCGTTGTAGTTTCCACAGCCTCCGGCGTTGAAGAAACCCTGGCCGATTCTCCCGCTGCTATTGTTGTTATTAACGAAGCCGACTTCGCCCAGCGGGGCTACAACAGCTTAATGGATATCCTCGCAGACCTGCCAGGGTTCGATACCGTAGAAAGCGGCTCTTCCGATCCGGTTACCTATTACCAGCGAGGTTACCGAACGCCATTCTCCACCCGCACACTATTCATGATCAACGGCGTTGTTGATAACAACACCTGGAGTCAGCTGGGTTTAATCACCCGGCAATACCCCATTTCCAACATTCAAAAAGTGGAGGTGCTCTATGGACCGGCCTCTGTGCACTATGGACCCAACGCTTTTTTGGGGATTATTAATGTTATTACAAAAAATGCTGACGATTTTTCCGCTGGACAACATCAGCTGAAAGTGAGGGGAGAGTTGGGCAGTTGGTCTTCCAAAGGTATGGAGCTGAGTGCACGTGGAAACCTCAAGGAATTGAGATACAGTTTGTCGGCTCGAGCTTTTAAGAGTGATGAAGAAGACCTTTCGGATCGCTGGGGTTTTCTGAGTAACGAGCTGTATAGCGATCCAGACATATGGGGGCCTACTCTAGGGCTAAGTTATGATGGCGTGGCTTATGGACGCTATCACGACCCTACTGATAACTGGGGAGTTCTGGCTGACATAAGCTACGGTGAGTGGAAAGCAGGATTGATCCTATGGGAGGCGACGGAAGGGTACGGCGCAACCTACGCCGCTGACCGTGGGCAAACGAATAACGGTTGGTCCCGAGACTCACAGCAAGTTTATCTGCAAAATAATTGGGCCGTTTCGAGTCGAATTCAATTAGAAAGCTTTGCTCTCTACCGGGATAGTCGAGTCTGGGGTGGGTGGACGGAAGCGGCGCCCGATTGGCGAGAAGGGCAGTTGGATTATGCCTTTGTGAGTGATACTCAATGGAGTTCAGATGGGAATGTCTACGAATTTAAACAAGACCTCGAGTTTGATGTGAATCCTGAGTTTAAGCTGATTTCAGGCTGGCGCTATAAAAACAGTGATGTCTCTAAAGCCTATGATATCCCTGGGTACTGGGGCGCATACAGTTCAACCACGCCGAGTGATGATCCGGGACCACACGGCTATGGAGCAGCCATCTTTCACAGCACTGATCCGACCTATGACTTTTCAGGCGAGCCACGCAGCACATCACCATCCGATAATCGGCAGACGTATACCGATAAAGGCGTTTATGTAGGAAGTATTTTTGATCGAGGTCCGTGGCGGTTAAATGTCGGCTTCAGATATGACAACAACAGCCTCTGGGGGCGTTCGTCCAGCCCAAGAGTGTCTGGGATTTATCGTATGAACGATAATAAAACCATTTTAAAACTCGTTTATGGCGAAGGCTTTCAGGAGCCCCCGGCCCAACAACTGTATGGTGGTTGGAGTGGACGCAATGAAAATCCGAACTTGAGTCCGGAGGAGGGGCACAATCTGGAGTTTATCCTTATGCATCAGGGCGGGAACTGGTTGCATGAAGTCTCACTCTACTCCGCTTGGTACGACAACGTAATACGTGAGTCTGCCCTGAATGACGCGTCGCGGGAAATTGTCGGCCTGGAGTATCGCGGCCGCTTCGAGTACCCCAATTTCATCCCAAAAAGCGCCGCGATTTCGGGGACATTTTTTTATAGCTGGACTGAACCAAAAAGTGACAGGCGCTACGACCACGATGTGGGGGAGTGGGTTGATGATGACATCACGCTGGGCGACATTGCCCCTCACAAAATTAATGCGTCAATTAATCTTCCGGTTGGCGAACGATGGAATCTCAATCTGAAAGGCAATTTTTTGTATAGAGCCAACCTTTATTCACGCAATGTGCTTGTGCCGCAAGGTATAGGGCTCGCATCCAGAGTGATGTTTGACTTAACGGTAGGGCATACTTGGGGCGCCATTCGCCTGTACCTTAAGGTTGAGAATATTCTGGACAAAGACGCTCTGGGTCCGGGGCTGAGAACGGCCAATGCGGGTAATGACTTTAGTCAACGCAGTCTGGGTTATAACAATTCTCTTACTCCGCTGCCTGGGAGATCCTATTGGTTGAGTGCAGAATACACATTCTAATGCCGTTAGTGCAAAGGCAGGTGGAAAGTAAAGGAAGTCCCTTTTCCGATCTTTGAGTCAACTTCGGCGAAACCGGCCAGTTTTGAGTACTCTTGTTTTACCGCAGACAAACCAATCATACGACCTGAGTCGAGTGTGGCGTGACCGTGGGTGCACCGGGGCAGGTCAAACACAAACTGCAAGTCATCTTTCCGGGTGGGCTTTTGAGCAAGGTGCTCTGGCAAGCGAGAGAGCAATTGTTCCCTGTCGAGCCCGGCGCCATCAT
>ENA-OSET01001599-OSET01001599.1-sediment-metagenome-genome-assembly--contig:-NODE-1599-length-23336-cov-10.553463_pt1 | contig 23336 bp, 23 predicted proteins | sample MGYA00237882_ERZ534229 | MGnify/ENA primary metagenome ERZ534229 (study PRJEB26408, sample SAMN06266212) | sediment metagenome | isolation source: Hudson Canyon methane seep mesocosm | place... | reverse complement strand
AGAAGTATTGGCCTATGAACAGAAGATTGCGGAATGGTTAAAACAAAATACACCTGATATTGAGTTTGTGGGAGCAAGTGCCACCATTATGTTTGCACATATTGGTAAACGAAATGTACAAAGCATGTTAATTGGTACTACCGTTGCTTTGGTCTTCATCTCATTTATTTTAATGTTGGCATTACGTTCGTTCCGTGTTGGTTTTATTAGTCTTGCACCAAATTTATTACCCGCAGGTATGGCATTTGGAATCTGGGGCTTAATGGTCGGAGAAGTGGGCATGTCTTTATCTGTAGTGACCGGGATGACCTTAGGTATTGTGGTTGATGATACAGTGCATTTCCTAAGTAAATACCTTCGAGCACGACGAGAAAAAGGTTTAAATACGGAAGAAGCAATACGCTACGCCTTTAATACCGTCGGGGTCGCATTGTGGGTGACAACACTGGTATTAGTTGCAGGCTTCATTGTCCTCGCCCAATCTCATTTTGCACTCAATGCCAATATGGGCACCATGACAGCAGTCACGATTGCCATCGCCTTAATTATGGATTTCTTATTCTTACCACCGTTATTAATGAAATTGGAGAAAAAACACCATGCGTAATTGGATCATTACACTTGTTTTGCTAATGGGGATGTTGTCACTCGCTCAAGCCGAAACGGCTGAAGAAAAAGGTTTAGCCATTATTATTGAGTCGGATAACCGAGACAAAGGGTGGCAAGATAGTTCGGCTGAACTATTAATGACTTTGCGTAATAAAAAGGGCAGAGAAAGCATTCGTGAAATTCGGGTTAAAAATCTTGAAGTTGAAGGTGATGGTGATAAAGGCCTAACTGTTTTTGATCAGCCACGTGATGTGAAAGGTACAGCATTTCTTACCTATTCTCACGCCCTAGTTCCTGATGAGCAATGGATATTTTTACCGGCATTAAAACGAGTAAAACGGATTTCTTCAAGCAATAAATCGGGTCCATTTATGGGCAGTGAGTTTGCGTATGAAGATATTAGCTCGTTTGAAGTTGAAAAATACAGCTACCTGTATTTGCGTGATGAAGTATTAGATGGTCAAGACTGTTTTGTATTGGAAACACGCCCACTTTATAAACATTCAGGCTATACCAAAAGTATCGTGTGGATCGATAAAGAAGAATACCGTCTTCAGAAGATTGATTTTTATGATCGTAAAGATTCACTGTTGAAGATTCAACGTTTCAGTGATTACAAACACTATTTAAACCAATACTGGCGCGCCCACACAATGGTGATGGACAATCAGCAAAATGGTAAGTCCACCACCTTGAAATGGAGTAACTATCATTTTCAAACAGGTTTAACAGCTAAAGACTTTGAGAAGAATGACCTTAAACGCCAACGCTAATATGTCTAAATATCTTTGCCTAAGTATTCTATTAAGCCTGTTCAGCACCAGTTATGCGAGTGAATGGTCTGGTTACAGTGCTGCTGAATACCGTTATTTTCCACATCAGTCTTTGGATAATGATGTAGGGCAACATGACCTATCATTTGTCTTAGCACCAGAGTTTTATCACCAATGGGATGATGGCCGACAAAGTGTCATTATCTCCCCATTCCTACGTGTTGATAGTGAAGATGCGGAGCGAACGCATGCTGACTTACGTGAAGCTCGTTGGTTATTAAGTGAAGATAATTGGGAACTACAGCTTGGTGTAGGCAAAGTGTATTGGGGGGTGACAGAGTCACAACATTTGGTTGATGTTATTAATCAAACTGATTTAGTGGAAAATACGGATACCGAAGATAAACTCGGCCAGCCAATGGTTAACCTCAGCTTATTTCAAGATTGGGGCACCGTAGACTTATTTGTACTGCCGTATTTTCGGGAACGTACATTTTCCGGCAGGGAAGGGCGTTTACGCGGTCAACTTGTGGTAGATACTGATAATGCCCACTATGAATCAGCTGCCAAACAACATCATTTAGATGTGGCTGTACGGTGGTCTCATTCTGTTGGAGATTGGGATGTTGCACTATCTCATTTTTACGGTACTAACCGTGAACCAATACTGCAGCTTAATCAAACATTGACAGCTTTAACGCCTTATTATGAAATCATGCATCAAACAGGATTTGAATTACAAAATACAACAGATGCTTGGTTATGGAAGCTAGAAGTTATTCGTCGTGATACATCATCTGAAACGTTTACTGCATTAACCGGAGGTTTTGAATATACCTTTTATGGCGTCTTCGGAAGTGATGTGGACGTGGGTCTAATTGGTGAATATTTATTTGATGATCGTAATGATGAGTTAGCCACACCCTTTGAAGATGATGTGATGACCGGAGCTCGAATTGCTTGGAATGATGAGCAATCATCAGAGTTGTTGGTGGGGGTGATTCAAGACCTTGATAGCAGTGATGCCGCATGGAATATTGAAGCGAGCCGCCGATTTGGTAATAACTGGAAGGCATCTTTGGAAGGGCGATTCTTTAGCGTGGAAGAAACACGATCTGCCTTATATCAAATTCGTAATGATGATTACATACAGTTGGAATTTGCACGGTATTTTTAATAAACCTTGCAATTCATTAAGCATCGTCATCCTCGAGCTCTTTTATCGAGGATCTAAAAATAAAGCCCGCGACTTTACTAATGATTCCTGCTTTCACGGGAGACAACCTGCATTTCCAAGAAGCTTGGGTATAGGACGAGATAACTCCAAAACTCTTTTCCTAGATTCTTCATCAATCAATGTATCCTTTGCGTAACGCTCAAGAATCCCATTAATTTCTTTTAAATGTGACATCAAAAGCACTTTATCTTTTGCTTTAATATCATAGTGGTTTACCACTCTTAGTAATTCTACCGACGCACTGTTTAAACTGTTGTTTTTCCTTGGGGTTGGGTTATCGTGAGGTGTTGCTAGCCCTAATTTCTGAATGGCTTCTTGTACCACGTCACCTTCGTATTCAAAGGCTGACACGCTATTTTCACCAAACACAGCTTGGCATTCAGTAATAAAACCTTGATAGTTTAAATGCTGAGAAAACCAGTCGATATTTAACATCTCAGCAAAGGATAAGTCTTTTCCATAACAAGGGTTACTGGTAACTTGTGGGTTACGAATACATTGTTTGTAATAGTCTTCAATAAATGCGATCGGCTCACGAAACCATACCCATATTTCAGTATCGAAGAGTTTACTCAGCTCAGACAAAATACCTTTTGATTCATCAGGAAAGTCCCACCAATAATTATAAATACCTTCAGATGACAGAATAATGGTGTGGGTGTCTGTTTTAACTTGTGAGATTATGTTTTTAAAGTTTTCGAGGAAATACTCCAAGTGCGTTGTGACTAAATTCTTCTCAAACCATTGGTGTTTTGGTGCGGCGGTATTTTGTAATTTTCCCAGGTTATGAGGATAAAGAATCCCTTTTCTTCTCAGCTTACCCTGTTTTTTATCTAAGTAGGTTTGTAAGCTTGTCGTGCCTGTTTTTGGCGTGCCAGCATGGATGATTAGCTTTATTTTTTGTGCTTTTAGTTGCTCAAGTGGCTTTAACAGCGATGCCAGTTCGGTGGAAAAATGAATAGGTGATATGTTCATTTCAGTATATAAAATCTCTACAAAAGTAATCAAAAAAGGAAGGGTAATTTGGAAAACTGCTTCTAGCCGTTATCAATGTAGCATTTTAATAAAGTATTCCTAACTTTAATTTAAGCTGCTAATGCCAAGATTAGATGGTATTGGCAGATGTTTGATGAGATTGGGTAAAGCGCTGACTGTTTAGATTCTTAAGCTTAATGGTAGAAAGAAAGCTAGAACAATATCCTCTAACTTTATAAGTGTTTGATAATTAAGTGACTGTTTGTTTGGGGGGGCTCAGTATAGTTTCATTAATTTTTATTTAAGTATTTTCTGCTTCGGGCCCCTTGCATCTTTAGTCATCATCAGGCAGTATTAAGTTGTCTATGCCGTCTCCCCGCAATGATGAAGTTAAGGATAACGTTCAAAAATAAAGGACGTCATAAACATATGAAATTATTGAGAATTAGAAATGAACTCGGGGATGAAAAAAGATATTTCGGTTGGGTTTTATAGTGATGGGCATTCTTCGTTAAGTCCACATATAAATTCCTTGGCCGAGCTCGGTTATAAAATAACGCTTAGTTTAGAACCCTTTACCAATGAAGAGAAAAGGTTTGATCTTCTTATCTTTGATACTTTGCTATTGGATAAAAAACTAGAGGCCTTACTTCTAGCTTGTAAAATACCTTATCTACTTTACTCCTACCTTGGGCATGACCAACAGTACTCACCAGTCAATGTGTTTACCCATTCTGTTGGGCTGATTTCAGAAAATGCGACATTTGAAGAGATATGTGTCAATATCAAGTTGAGCTTATTTTGGCACCGTGAACGTACCAAGAATGAGCGTCGCATAAAAGACTTGGATGATAAGTTTGTTGGTTATCACAATACTGGAACAGCAGTTGGCTTGTTAATGACCATGTCAGGACTTGATAATGAAAGTGTTTTGGAAAAAGTAAAGGCTGTAAGTCGAAGCAAACAAAGACGAATAGCAGATGTTGTCCAAGAAATTATCAGTATCTGCCTAAAGGATATTGAAGAAAAAGGAGATTTTGTCGCGATTGAGTTAGATCGCTGGCTGATGGATAATATTTCTATTAGAGGGCCTCATGACTGATAAGTATGTTTCGGGCACTATCAAGCAGGTTTTTGTTGGTTTTAGTTATTTCCTTGTCGCTTTAATTGCACTTAATTTTGCAACTATAGAAGGTAATGCATCTGCACTTTGGCCTTCATCTGGCTTAGCTGTAGCAATATTAATTCGGTTTGGACCTCAATATGCATTTGGTGTGTTTATGGGGAGCTTTGCTTCAGGACTCTATGTTAATAACCCATATTTAACATCGGCACTTATTGCTTTAGGTAATACAATCGAGCCTCTATTGGCTGTATATTTATTACGGTGGCTTCCATTTTATCGCTCACTTTATCGTTTTCATGATTACCTCTCTTTAGTGCTTGCGGGCAGTATTGGTGCGATAGCCAGTGCTGTTATTGGTGTGTCAGCATTAATTTTGGCAGGTTTTATTCCCTTCTCTGATTTTTTGAATATTGCTCTACATTGGTGGATGGGTGATGCTTTGGGTATTTTACTGATTACGCCATTCCTATTAATGCTGAGCTTACACTCATATAAAAAAGTGGTTGAGGATAAAAGGGTTGAAAGTATCCTGTTACTAATAGCCTCAACCTTTACCGCACTGGTTATTCTGACAGATTGCAATATTGACTTATTCTCTGGTTTTGTTGGTAGTTATATCTTAATTATTCCCTTAACATGGTCTGTGCTTAGGTTTAGTCAATCGATGACTTCCATTGTTATTTTTAACTACTTTGTCATTGCGGTATGGGGGCTTCTCCATCAGCAGGGCTTATTTGTTGGTGTTAATCTTGAACCCAACCTCAACTTATTTTGGACTTACTTTGTTGTTATTACGCTTGTAGCTCATGCCGTTGCTTATTCAGTGAATGAGCGTAATACTTTGTTTCAAGCCATTAATAGCAGTAAAACGGAAGTGTATGTCTTCTGCGAAGGCGATATGACGTTTGAGTTTGTTAATCAAGCTGCACTTGATAATCTAGGTCTATCATTGTCACAAGCATTAAAATTGACTCCGATGGATATTAAACCCTTATTATCAGATAAAAAGTTTAATGAATTATTAATGCCCATCATTAATAAAGAGGTTGAACTAATCAATTTTGAAACAGTTCATCAACGTGATGACGGTACGATTTATCCTGTTGAAATAACCTTACAAGCAGTTAAACACGCTAATAGAGAATGTTATCTTGCCTCTGTGCTTGATATTACTGAACGTACTGAGCGTGAACAACATCGAATCTTAGGTAACCATGTCTGTGATGTGTCAGCTCAAGCTATTATGATTACTAATAGTGATAATATGATTATTCGTATTAATCCTATTTTTACAGAAATAACAGGATATTCAAAAGAAGAGGCACTTGGCAATAACCCTAATATGCTTAGTTCTGGTCGGCATGATGAAGCATTCTATTTTTTACTTTGGGAAAGCTTGAGCCAACAAGGTCAATGGGAAGGTGAAATCTATAATCGTCGTAAAAATGGTGAGCTTTACTTGCAGTACCTGACTATTAAGGTGTTACATAATGCAAAGGGTGATATTACAAATCACATTGCTATGTTCACTGATATTACTGAAGAGCGAGAACACCATTTGCAGCTTCAACATCTTTCTGAACATGATGTATTAACTGAGTTGCCCAATAGGTTTAAATTGAATCAGGAGTTTGAGTTTGCACTCACCTCCGCTAAACGCTTGCGTAATAAGTTGGCTATTCTTTTCTTTGATTTAAATGATTTTAAACCTATTAATGATAATTATGGGCACATTTATGGTGATATGGTGTTGCAAACTATTGCTGATAGAATGGCTGAAAGTATTCGAGATACTGATATGGTGGCTCGTATCGGTGGGGATGAGTTTGTAGTGCTAATGACTAATATTGAATCAGATGATGCTATGCAGGTTCTGATGGCTAAACTTAAAGCTGTTATATCTGAGCCTATTACCGTGAAGGATAATACTTTCACCGTTAATGCAAGTGGTGGCATGGCAGAATACCCAGAGCAGGGTGATACACTTGAAAAATTACTACATGTTGCTGATGGTGAAATGTATAAAGATAAGGCTAAAATGAATGAGGGGTAGTTTCACTTTCTATTTGATGATGGCCACTCGACAAAATGTATTATGTAGGAGTTGATGCCAAATGAGCTGTAATTTTAATTAGAGATGTAAATAAAAAAGCCAGATTTGGTTTCCTAAATCTGGCTTTTCACCTTCTAAGTAGTTGAAGTTTTAAACTTCATTTCTCCACTGGTGACACGGATCATCGAAGATAACATTACCTTCTTCTGGCCCCCATGTACCTGCTTCATATTTATGTACAAAGTCTTGTTCTTTTGACCATTTATTAATAATTGGGTCAACGGCTTTCCATGCTAGATCAACTTCATCAGAACGTAGGAATAATGAGCGATCACCTAGAATAGCATTAAGGATCATCGCTTCATATGCATCTAGCTTATGTTTTTCATCTTCACTTTCAACTGTTTCTAAGCCAACAGTATGAGCATTGATTTCTAAACCAGGCTGTTTTGCTTGCAGTTCAATACGTAAGGTATTGTCAGGTTGTAAACCCATTGTGATCCAGTTAGCGTGGCTATCACCAATGTCTGTTCCTTTAAATAACTCTTGAGGTGGCTTTTTGAAGCGGATAGCAATCATTGCTTTTGATTCTGGCATGCATTTACCTGTGCGAAGGTAAAATGGCACATCACGCCAGCGCCAGTTATCAATATAGACTTTCATTGCGGCATAGGTTTCAGTCACGCTATCTGCTGGTGCATCGTCTTCTTCAAGGTAACCTTGTTGTGCTTTTCCTGCTACGGTTCCTGCAGCATATTGACCACGGAACGCATGGCTATCAACCATGTCTTCTGTAAGTGGGCGAATAGCTTTTAGCACTTTTACTTTTTCATCACGCAGAGATTCATCATTTAAATCTGCTGGTGGTTCCATGGCAATTAAGGTCATTACTTGAAGTAAATGGCTTTGAATCATGTCACGCATTGCACCAGAACCATCGTAATAGCCTGCACGACCACCGACACCTTGTTCTTCAGCATGGGTGATTTGTACATGATCAATGTAGTTACGGTTCCATAATGGCTCTAACAATAGGTTAGCAAAACGGAATACAAAGATGTTTTGTACGGTGCTTTTACCTAAATAGTGATCAATACGGTATGTTTGTTTTTCTGTGAAGTTTCGGCTTAATACCGCTTCTAATTCTGCAGCAGATTTCTGATCATAACCAAATGGTTTTTCTACTACTAGGTGGCGCCAGCCATTGTCTTCTTTATTTAAGCCTGCCGCAGCAAGGTTATCACCTACAACGCCAAATAATGAGGGGCTGATAGATAAATAGAAGACGATATTGTCAGAGAACTCATTCGCAGGATCGTCTAATTTCGCTTTTAAATCTTGGTATGACGCAGCATCATTAATATCATTTTTGAAATAACTAATTTTAGCTAAGAAATTGTCTAATGCGTTTGCATCTGCACCATCTCGTGCTTTTGCTGAGACATAACCATTAACAAGTGATTTCCAATCATCTTGTTCTTTTTCGCCGCGGCCCATACAAATGATTTTGGTATCATCTGTTAGGCGATTTTCAACATCCAAATGGTAAAGTGCTGGTAGCAATTTCTTTTTAGATAGATCGCCAGTAGAACCAAAGATAATGATAGTACAAGGTTTCATGTTTTCTCCCGTTGCAGGCTGTGATTTTGCCCGTGACCGTATATAATCGACTAATTGTACCAATTTTTAGGAGCATAGCGTGCGAAAAGTTCTTTTTGCTAGTAGTGAAGTTCATCCTTTAATTAAGACTGGAGGTTTGGCAGATGTCTCTGCAAGCCTACCTATTGCACTTGATGGGAATGGTCATGATGTCCGCATTATATTGCCTGCTTATCGTCAATGTTTAGAAGCGCTGACTGAAATTCGCACCGTTGCCACCATTAAGTTAGATGGCTTCCATCTGCCAATTGAGATTTTAGAATCTAAGCTACCTGATACAGATGTTACGCTCTGGCTAGTTCATTCCCCGCAACATTTTGATCGTGACGGTGGTGCTTATGGACCTAAGCAAGGTGGAGACTGGGATGATAATGCGGCTCGGTTCGCCTTGTTTTCTCGTGCAATTGCAGCTGTTGCAATGAATGATGCAGGCTTAGATTGGCAAGCGGACATTTTACATTGTAATGATTGGCAAACGGGACTTGCTCCAGCGTTAATCGCTGACTTACCCAATCGTCCGGCCACTATATTTACGATTCATAATTTGGCCTACCAAGGTTTGTATCCGAAATCTACATTTGAAGCTTTAGATTTACCGATGTCATTCTGGCACAGTGATGGTTTAGAGTTTTACGATATGTTGTCCTTTATGAAAGGCGGGCTGATTTACTCTGACCACATCACAACGGTTAGCCCTACCTATGCAAAAGAGATTTGTACTTATGAGTATGGTTATGGTCTAGAAGGTTTGCTATCTGACCGTGCTAAGCAAGGCAGGTTAACCGGAATTATTAATGGGATTGATTTGGATGAATGGGATCCCAATACCGACTCAGCATTGAGTAAAAATTACACTATTAAAACAGTTAGAAATAAATCGGTGAATAAAGCAGCGATTCAACAGACATTTTCTCTGCCGCAGAGTGAAGATACACTCGTTATAGGTTTGATTAGTCGTTTAGTAGCACAAAAAGGTGTTGATTTAAGTATTGATGCCATTGCCACATTATTGGATGCTGGTGAAAATATTCAGCTTGTTTGCTTAGGTAGTGGTGAAGCAAATTATGAGCAAGATTTACGTGTTTTGCGTGCCCGTTATCCTGATAAAGTGGGTGTCACCATTGGCTATAATGAACAGCTTGCTCATCAAATTGAAGCCGGTTCGGATGTGTTTTTGATGCCTTCACGCTTCGAACCATGTGGTTTGAACCAGCTTTATAGCTTACGTTACGGTACCTTACCGGTGGTAAGAAATACTGGTGGTTTGGCTGATAGTGTGGTTGATGCTTCTGGTGATGATTTGAAAAATGAGCTTGCAACTGGCTTTAAATTTGATGCTGCAACAGCAGAAGCATTGGAAGAAACATTATTACGCGCAATCAGTTTATTTGGGCGGCCAAGGATCTGGCGTAAAATTATGTTAACAGCGATGCAACAGGATTATAGTTGGGAAAAGAGTTCGCAGGCTTATGAGGTGTTATACGATAGTTTATAAGTCAATGAGACCTTTTCACGCGTCGTTTTCTCTGCTATGGCGGCGTTAAAAATAGTCTTAAAATACTTATCGTGCAAAGGTCTATTAATAACGAACGATTAATAATGATAAGGCAATAAGAGCGGGTAATGCTTGGATTAAGAAAATACGTTTATTCACTGTGATGCCACCAAAAGTGCCTGCAATCACGATACAGCTTAAGAAAAAGAGTAATATTCCAATACCTTCATTGCCCATGAGTAAGCCCCAAACTAATCCAGCTGACAGAAAGCCATTGTATAAACCTTGATTAGCCGCTAATGCTTTTGATTTTTTGGCAAAATCAGCGGTTAAGTTAAATGTTCTTCTTCCGAGTGCTTTGTCCCAGAAAAACATTTCTAATACTAAAAAGTAACCGTGTAGTAGGGCAATTATGCTGATTAATAGATTTGTGATTAATTCTATTGAATGTCCCTGAGACTGTTTTTTTTCTTGATAACCATGCGGATAAGACCAACCATAGCCCCATCGGAATGTCGTTGGCCAGTAGGGTGAACCACCAATTCGGACACCTGATAACATCAATTCCGCAATAATAGGTTCGCCAACAGCAGATACACACTGTTTTAATGACAGATCTGCATCTAAGCGCTGCTGATAACTACCGCCTTGCCAGTAGGCTAAGTCATGTTGATTACAACACGCTAACCATAATTCTTTCTGTTCTACTGTGCCATCGGGGAAGGAACTGCAACCATCAGAGCTAAATGGTTTTATTTCTTCAGCTTGTACATTGCTGAGAAAGCAGTAAAACACACTGGCTAGAATGAGTTTAATCATTGATTTGTTAGTTGAACTACACGATGGGTAATAAACATAATTAGTAAGACGGCAATGCCAAAAATATATAAACCGGCGTGGATTTCAATGGTAGCGATAACACCGAGTTTAACGGTCACAATGAGCATTGCGACAACCATGACATCTAACATAGCCCAGCGGCCATAATCATGCATTAAATGGAGTAGTTTTTTACGACGGTTGGGATTTGTTGTGTTGGGATGAAGTAAATTAAACAACAGTATGACTTTGCCAATGGGAATGATAATGCTAAAAATGGCAATGATAATAAATAGAAATATCTGACCATCTTGCACTAATTGCCATACGCCAGAAAGCACTGAAAATGAATGTTCAAACAGTACAAACTGGCTTATGGTCATCATTGGCATAACAAAACCCGCCGCTAATAATAGTGTCGTTATTAACAGTAAGCCACGTAAAGTGGATGTTTTGTCTATACCCGAAATCATTCAAGATGCTGTTTTTATAGTGTGCATAATGGCGGGGCTAACAAGACATGTTATTGATGTAATAGTTATTCTATTGCTCAATAATATAACGCGGTTAGCATCGTCAGGATGTGTGCTAGAAATATGCATCTTGAATGATTTCGTGTATATGATTGGGTTAATCACTGTCTTTTTCTATTTCAGCACGATCTTTTTTTGATACATAACGTGGCTTGTCAGATTTTTTCTTCGATTTTGCTTTGTTCATTTTTGACTTAGGTTCAAGTCCTTTAAGCTTCGCAACAGGTAATTTAGTTTGTAAATGGAACTCAATACGCTCAAGGTTTTTCAAATCATGATGTTCAACTAAGTTGATAGCAGAGCCAACTTGGTCACCACGGCCTGTACGACCAATACGGTGAATATAAATCTCGCCTTTGAAGGGTACATCGTAGTTGATAACATGACTGATATTAGTTAAATCTAAACCACGGGCCGCAACATCGGTTGCTACCATTACTTTCACTTGGCCAATACGGAATTTACGTGTTTTATCACGGCGTACTGCTTGGTCAAAGTCACCATGCATTACTTGGGCTGAAATATTACGTGATTGTAACCATTCGGTAACTTCTTCAGCTCGTTCACGTTTATTACAAAAGACTAAGGCACTGGTGCAAGTTTCATTGTTAATGGTCGCCAGTAACAAGGCTTGCTTATGATCTTTATTGTCTGCGTAGTAAATTGTTTGTGACACTTGTTCTGATTTTTCATTTGCAGCATGAATTTGAATTATTTCAGCATCTTGAAGTAGTTCTTCAGCGAATATTTCGACACCACTTCCTGCGAGTGTGGCTGAAAATAAACAGGCTTGGAAACCATCGGAAATCGTTGCAAGCAAAGCTAATACATCTGGGCCTTGGCCCATATCAAGCATACGATCTGCTTCATCAATGATAACCATGTCGATGTCAGATAAGTCGATTGCTTCATCTGCTACAAGGTTTAAAAGTCGTCCTGGTGTGGCAATGACAATGTCACAAGCTTGTTGTGCGTAGTTCGCTTGTTTGGATTGTGAAAAACCACCGGTGACAATTGCTGTGTTTACCTTAATGTTTCTAGCAAGTTGGGTTACTACATGTTGAATTTGAAATGCAAGTTCACGGGTAGGCGCAAGCATTAATATTTTAGGGTCGGGGCCATTGTTAGGTTCGTCAATGAGTTGTTGTAAGGCAGGCAAAACAAAGGCGGCAGTTTTTCCTGTACCCGTTGCTGCTCCAGCTAATACGTCTTTCCCTTCGAGAATGAATGGAATAGATTCTTCTTGAATGGCTGTAGGCGTGGTGAATTTTAATGAATCAAGCGCTTCTAGCAACTTGTCATCAAGCATAAGATCATCAAATGTCATAATTGGATTTACTTTTTAATTTCGAAGGCAAGTACATTGCCCGTTAACATCATTGGAATGATGACTAGGTTTTGCTTAAGCAATACGGTGTGATCTGCACTACCTTGTGGTAATGAAATGAGTGTGGAACTTAAGCCAGATGGTGTAATGTGTAATAGTTTACCTTGCATCCAGTCGGTAACAAAGTAATTACCATTACCATCGGATTCAACACCATCCAAATTACCTGCAGGTGTTTTATCTCCTAAACTTTGAATCTGCTTAGTATTTAGATTAATTGTTTTTAAATGACCGGCTGTTTCAGTTGCAAAGCCATCAGTCATATTGCCCCAGCTACCGACAATTAAATTATTATCTTCGATTAATAAACCATTAGGCGCTTCTAATTGAACATCATGTAACCATATTTCAAATTGTTCACCTGACAGACGGTGAATCGTATTGGTCATCATGTCCGACACATAGATATTGCCTTGTTTATCAGCGACAACATCGTTAAGAAAAATAGCTTTAGGCGCTAAGTATTTATTGATCACTTTGCCTTGTTTTATATCAATAACGATTAATTCATTAATGTCAGCAACATAAAGTGAATCACCAAGCAAAGCCATGCCTTTAGGTGCATTCAAACCTTCTAGCCAACGTTTTTTAATGACCTTTCCATCAAGTGATAATTGAGAAATATAGCCATTACCATCAGCATCATTCGGGCTGCCATTAACATTGGAGACAAACAATAATTTATGTTGCGGGTCAAATACAATAGATTCTGGCGCATCAAATAGGGTTTCAGATTGCCAAGCGGGGATTAAAACTGGGTTGGCAGCGTGTGTGAAAGCCGGTAAAAGTAAAGAAAATAAAGCGAGTAATGCAAATAATGGTTTCATTGAGTTTCACTCAGATTGTTTTAATATGTAATGATAACAGTCTTTGCTGATTTTATAGGCAAGATAAATACGTACTATTTCAGAATTATATTTGAGTTTTAAAACAAGGGATGAAAGCTTTAAGTGATAAATAAAAAGCCTATTGAACTCAGTGGTAATGTTTTAGGAATAATGAAGCAATGTGTTCTTTTGCAGCCATTAGAGCCTAATTCTTTTGAGAGGATTCGAGAGTCATCTCATGTAACTCAGCTTTGTGAAAATGAGATTTTATTTGAGCAAGGTTCAGAACTGACCGATATTTACTTGTTAATTTCTGGTGGTATCAAGCTTCAGCGTTTAGCTCCGAATGGAGATGAAAAAGTGATTGAGATAATCCGTCCTGGCCAAACATTTGCTGAAGCTGTTTTATTTTCGGGTGGGTCACGGTTTCCTGTTTCTGCAGTGGCCGTTTCATCTTCAGTTATTGTATCGATTCATGCTAAAACATACCTTGAATTACTTAATACCTCTAATTCGTTGTGCATGAGTTTATTAGCGAAGTTAAGCCAGCGATTACATTGGATGATTAACGAGGTTGACCAGTTAACGCTACATAATGCAACATTTCGTGTTGTTGATTATTTACTCAGCCATATTCCTGAAGATAAAAAAGAACGTACTGGTGTCAGTTTTGTTGCACCTAAACATGTTGTTGCTTCACGTTTATCAATAAAACCTGAAACATTATCAAGAACGTTAAAGGATCTTTCAAAACGAGGATTGATTCACTTGGAAGGAGCAAAAATTGAATTACTTGATATTGAACAATTACGTCAATTAATAGCACTTGATACCTAGAAAATCACTTATATAGTGCTGACTTGATTTAGATCAATGTCCATTACTATTGAATACCTATATACTTTAACGCTAATAAATTTTATAAACTTTAGGAGACTTTAAATGAGAGAAACCTTTACCAAGGGCATGGCCCGTAATATTTACTATGGAGGGGGGATTTTCTTCTTCTTAGTACTTATTGGGTTGACGGTTGATACCGTTAATAGGCTGCCCGCAACAGATAATAGAGAGAACTTAAGTGAACAAGTTATCGCGGGTAAGCGATTATGGGAAGTGAATAACTGTATTGGTTGTCACTCTCTATTAGGTGAAGGTGCTTATTTTGCTCCTGAACTTGCAAATGTGTATACCCGCTTTGGTGAGAGTACTGAAGCCATTAAGGCATTCATTAAATACCGCCCTGTAGATGGTGTTGAAGGTCGACGTAGTATGCCTCAGTTCAATTTAACTGATGAAGAGTTAGAAGAGCTTGCTCAGTTTTTGAAATATGTTGATGGCATTAAAACTGCTAGAAACTGGCCACCAAATATTCAAGGTTAAGGGGTAAATATTTATGAAATATGAATCACAAGGCATTGCAAAGCTATACTTTATAGCTGCAATTGCTCTTTTTGTCGGACAAATCCTCTTTGGTGTCACCATGGGGTTGCAATATGTAATGGGCGATTTCTTATTCCCTGAAATTCCATTTAATGTCGCACGGATGGTACATACAAACTTATTAATTGTTTGGCTGTTATTTGGCTTTATGGGCTCGGCATATTATTTAGTACCAGAAGAAGCGGAACGTGAACTCTATTCACCGATACTAGCTAAAGTTATGTTTTGGATCTTCCTGGTAGCAGGTGCCTTAACTATTCTTGGTTATTTATTAGTGCCTTATGCGCGGTTAGCAGAGCTCACTATGAATGACTTATTACCAACAATGGGACGAGAGTTCTTAGAGCAACCAACAATTACCAAAATAGGTATTGTGATTGTCGCATTAGCCTTTGTTTTCAATATTGGTATGACTATTCTTCAAGGTCGTAAAACAGTAATTAATGTCGTGTTATTAACGGGTTTAGTTGGTTTAGCTGTTTTCTTCTTGTTCTCTTTCTACAATCCTCACAACTTAGTACTAGATAAATACTTCTGGTGGTTTGTTGTTCATCTATGGGTTGAAGGTGTTTGGGAACTCATCATGGCTTCATTACTTGCTTATGTATTAATTAAAGTAACGGGTGTGGATCGTGAAGTAATTGAAAAATGGCTCTATATCATTATTGCAATGGCATTGATTTCAGGTTTAGTTGGTACTGGGCATCATTTCTTCTGGATTGGGACTGCTGATTATTGGCAATGGTTTGGATCAATATTCTCAGCACTTGAGCCTATTCCATTCTTTATGATGACGCTATTTGCTTTTAATGTAGTAAACAAACGTCGTCGTGACCATCCTAATAAAGCAGCTGTTTTATGGGCTCTTGGTACAGCGGTAATGGCATTCTTAGGTGCAGGTGTATGGGGTTTCTTACACACACTAGCTCCGGTTAACTTCTACACTCATGGTACGCAGATCACTGCAGCTCATGGACATATGGCATTTTATGGTGCGTATGTGATGGTAGTATTAACTATGATTTCTTACTCTATGCCATTAATGCGTGGACAGAAAGCCGCTAATGTAAATGCTCAAAAGCATGAAATTAGATCGTTTTGGATTATGACTTTATCAATGGTTGCCATAACATTGTTATTAACAGGAGCAGGAATTATGCAGGTTTACTTGCAACGTTACTCTGCTGATCCATTACCGTTTATGGTTGTTCAAGATAGACTTGCACATTTCTACTGGGCTCGCGAAGTAGCGGGATTAGCGTTCCTTTCTGGCTTGTTTCTATATATTTATAGTTTCTTTGCTAAAGGACCTGAAGTTGCTGATGTTGAATAGTTATTAGTAAATAGCATTCAAGTTAAGAATATACCGCCTTTATAGGCGGTATATTTTTTTGAGGAGGGCACAAAAGATGGGTTCAAATGAAAACCAGTTGAAAAAAGCATCTCAGGCAAGTTTAGTGTCATTATTAAACTTAACCTTTTTCCCTGTTATCAGTTTTATCCTATTGCTCATTATTTATAACAAGACAACAACGGAAAACATCGATCGTTACTATGCTGTTATCGGTATAAAGACGAATCTAATTGCTGCTGTAGCACTTATATTAGTAACAGCACTGATGATTCTTCTGGGTGGGTTTGATTCACCATGGACATGGGTTTATGTGATTTCCTACTTTGTTTTTGTTCATGCTCTATTTATCTTATTTGCAACATGGACGATGGTGCGTTCATGGACTGGGAAAAAACTAACAAAATCATTTTTATCGAAATGACTTGATACGGATCAAGTTGTCGTCTGACAAAATAAGTCAAACTATCACAACACTACCGACATATTAGAGAAGCGTGACTATAGATACCACCGATACAGAGCCAAAACTATTACCAGGTGACTTAGCCATTTGGTTCTTCATTTTTATGGAGCTATTGGTTTTTGGGATATTTTTCATTATTTATGCTGTTATTCGTATTCAGAATATAGAACTATTTAATGAGTATCAGCTCACACTAAACCGAGAGTTAGGCGCTGCGAATACCTTACTATTGATAACTTCAAGCTACTTTGTTGTTAGAGCTGTTCAGGCAATAAAAGAAAATCATGTAACACAATGTATTTATTGGATTTATGCTGCTTTAGCCAGTGGGACAGGTTTTTTGATTTTAAAGTCTATTGAATATGCTGATAAGTTTTCAGCAGGAATCAACTTAAGTACCAATACCTTTTATATGTTTTACCTTTCCTTGACGATGTTTCATTTTCTACACGTGATTTTAGGGATGATTATTTTGTTAGCAGTGGCATTTAAAGCAAAAGCGGGTGCCTATAACTCGCAGAATTATACGGGGGTTGAATCCGGCGCATCCTATTGGCATATGGTTGATTTGGTTTGGATAATCCTTTTCCCATTGGTATATATAATTCGATGAAAAAGGTCTATAACATTCACACTATTTGGCTATTGATGATAGTGCTCACACTGTCCACATATGCTTTAGGTAAATTAGGCTATAGCGGCGTTATTCCTGTGTTATTTCTACTATTAACTGCCTTGGTTAAAGGTGGCTTAATTATTCGTGATTTTATGGAATTAAAAGACGTATCTTTATTATGGCGCGTCATTATGTATGGTTGGTTATGGATTGTATGTATTGCCATAGCTGTGACTTATATTATTAGTATTTGAAGAGCTATTTATATGACTGTAACAAATAAAATTGTCTTGAATGCTGGAACTATTCCTCATGTCGCTCTCGATTTTATGAATAGTACCCATTTTGAAGAAATTAAATTAGTAGAAAAGTTAGGCGATGTTATTTCTGACTACCTGCAAAGTGAGTTGCCAAATGCTAAGGAAACAGCAGTATTAAACGATCTGTTGGATGAATGGTTGACTCATACTCAAGCACATTTTGAGAGAGAAAATCAGTTGATGTTAGAGACTCAATTTCCAATGACTTCGGTACATTCATCGGAGCATGAAAGAGTCTTAGATGAAATGAAAGAAATTATACAATCATGGCTACATGATGCGAATATTGAAACACTGGCAGACTATGTTTTTTCATCTTGGCCGCAGTGGTTTGATAATCATGTAAACTCAATGGATATGATAACGGCACACTTTGCTGTGATGCATGGCTATGACCCACATGCAAAGCCAGAACAATAGGACCAAAAATGAGCACTGAAATAACAGAAATCCCTTATTACCAAGATCAAAACAATGAAATTGAGCTATTTGAGCATGCTTATAATAATCAATTACCTTTATTGATTAAAGGGCCAACAGGGTGTGGTAAAACTCGCTTTATTGAACATATGGCTGCTAAATTAGGCCGACCTTTATATACAGTATCGTGTCATGATGATTTAACAGCAGCAGATTTGGTTGGACGACATTTAATTGGTGATGGTGAGACGTATTGGCATGATGGCCCATTAACAAAAGCTGTACGTGAAGGAGCAATTTGTTATTTAGATGAGGTGGTTGAAGCGCGTAAAGATACGACGGTTGTCTTGCATCCTTTGTCTGATGATCGCCGCTTATTGCCAATAGAACGTACGGGCGAATTATTAAAAGCGCCACCTGAGTTTATGCTAGTGGTTTCTTATAACCCCGGCTACCAAAACCTACTTAAAGGGATGAAGCCTTCAACACGACAACGTTTCGTTTCTATGCGTTTTGATTATCCTGATATTGAAACTGAAACTAATATTATTCAACAAGAAACCAATATTAGTCATGCTGTTTCCAAGCAGTTGATTGAGTTAGCTCATGCCTTAAGAACATTAAAAGATCATGACTTAGAAGAGTCAGCATCTACTCGCTTACTTGTTTATGCTGCCACATTAATTAACGCAGGCTTTGATCCGGTAGAAGCATGCCGTGCAGCAATTATAGAACCATTAAGTGATGATGAAGAAACGGTTGCAGCATTAATGGAAGTTGTTAAAGCAAAAATGGTGGTTGAATAAGATGTCTTCTCAGACAACAAGTGACAATACAGCTGCTTTTGCAGAAGCATTCTTTATCGCTAATTTATTGTTTGTAGGTATTTTCTATATTGCCTTATGGACACTTTATTTTTTGCGCTATAAAAAAACATCATTGATTGCTAAAAAGCATTTGGGTCAAACTTTAATTGCTAGTAGTGTGAGTACATTAATTTTCTTAGCTATTAATATATTTATTTTATTAACTGATGGTTATGCTTCGTTAACTGCATTATTTTCTTTAGAAGTCTACTTTATGCTCGTTGTCCCCTTATTCTTAGTTACGGGTATTATTGGTTTTACTAAGGCGATAAAAGGGTTTTCATATAGCTATCCTTTAATTGGTCCACTCTCATAATGGCAGAGTTTAGCTGCAAAAACTGTTCGGGCTCCGTTAACGAAAAAGATACTACGTGCCCAAATTGTGGCATCCCTTTACCACCTAATCACGCAACCGAAAGGCAAAGAAGGTTTATTTTGTGGTTTATTGCATTGGTGATCTTTTGTTTTGTAATGATGTTTTGGTTACCGCCGGATTGGTCTCCATTGTCAGGTAAATAAGCGATGTTAGAAGAACTGGTTGGCTCAACATGGCATCGGTTTATCACTAAACGTGCTGATAAAACCTACCCTGAAGCAATAGTATATTTAGATGATGTTCGCCTTACGACGGGTATTTTTTTCCGTGCTTTGGGTGGAGAAGGTGGCTTACGTGTAGAAAATGCAACTGACTCTGATGTTTATGCCAAACGGTCACTATTGCAACGTATTGCCGGTATAGGGGATAAGACACAGTATGCATGGCGGGATGAAGAAACTTTAAGGTTGCCTGAAAGTATTGCTTTATTTCCAACTAAACAGCTTAACCGTGACTTATATCTATGGTTAACGGCACTCTCTGTTATTTCAATTGGCCAAGGTGATTGGATTTCACGCAATCAATACCGAACACTAAAAACATTAGAGATTTGGCCGGGGCTAAAAACTCGGTATCAGCAGCTTGTTCAAGCACATCTTGAACAGCGTCCTAAGCTAGATGAATTATCCAAGGAAGAAGCACAGCAAGAGCGTGCCATTCGAACATCACTGACCGATTTAACGGCAGTAGTCAGCTTAAAATATGCAAAACGTCCACCTCAGCCTGTTGTACTTTGGTTACACCCATCACCACCAGAACTTGAGTTTACTAGCTCTAAGCCAATTCAAGACCCCGATCTACCAGAGGAGGCACAAGAAAAGAAAGAGCAGAAAAAGCAGCAAAAACGTAAGCAAGGTAACCGTACCGAAATGCCTGAAGGCAATGATGGTTTAATGAGTTTTCGACTTGAAAGTCTATGGAGCTGGGGTGAATACAGCAAAGTAGACCGAACTAGTACCGACGATGATGACGATGATGCGATGCAGACAGCGGAGGATATGGATAATATAACTGTTGCTCAAGATAGTGAGACGACAGCGAGTAAGATTAAACTTGATCTCGACTTACCTGCCAGTAAATATGATGACATTATCTTAGGTGAGGGCATCCCTATTGATGAGTGGGATTATAAAAAACAAACGTTACAGAAAGATCATTGCCGAATTATACCGATGACCTCTCGTGATACAGAAGCTGTCGAGTTACCAGCGAGACTGAAATCTCAAGCAAGGAAAATACGCCGACAATTTGAAATATTACGGCCACAACGGCATTGGCTGAGTAGACAAACTGATGGTTCTGAGCTTGATTTAGAAAACTATATAAACTTCCTAACGGATCGTAAACATGGCCACGTTAATAGTGATACGCCTGTTTACCGAGATCTCCGTAATGAAACACGAGATTTATCTTGTATGTTACTAGCAGATTTATCCCTGTCTACAGATGCACATGTAAATAATAGCGCTAGGGTGGTTGATGTTATAAGAGACTCTTTGTATTTATTCTCTGAAGCGCTGAGTGTAACGGGAGACCGTTTTGCATTGCATGGCTTTTCATCACGAAATCGTAATCATGTTCGTTTTTACAATATCAAAGGTTTTGATGAATCCTATAATGATGATGCACGTGGTTATATCGATGCTATTAAACCTGGATATTACACGCGAATGGGTAGTGCAATTCGCTATGCAAGTCAGCTTTTAGAGAAGGAAGCAACGAGTCAGAAGCTATTACTTATCATTACCGACGGAAAACCGAATGATCTTGATAAGTATGAAGGGCGTTATGGTATTGAAGATACGCGCCAAGCAATACTTGAGGCAGAGAAAAAAGGTCTACAGCCATTTTGCGTGACAATAGATGAGAAAGCAGAAGATTATTTACCCTATCTGTTTGGAAAAAATGCTTATATTCTGATAAAAAATGCTGAAGAACTACCAGCAAAATTACCTCAACTCTATCTACGGCTGACACGGTAAAGCGAAACAAAAATATATCCTGGAGGAGTGTATGAAGAAGGGCAGGTTAAGCACTATAAAATAGAACAAACTAATTGAGCTAATTATTAAGGGCATCCCATATTAACTCTATATTATCTTGATATACATCAATGCAATGTGAACGCGTTGGCAAGTATACTATGCGCCAATAATTAAGTTTAATTTAGCTCTCTTTAGATGGAGCGATATACCGCGCCATTTTCGAGTAAAACTGTTAAGGAATAACCAAATGAATAAGTGTTGTGTGTATCTAGTCGGAGCAGGCCCAGGCGACCCAGATTTACTAACAGTAAAAGCATTACGTTTAATTGAGTCTGCTGATGTGATTGTCTATGATCGTTTAGTATCCGATGACATCATTGATTTAATTCCAGCGGGTGTTACCAAGATTTATGTAGGTAAATCAACCGGTCGACATTCGTTACCACAAGATGAAATCAATGATCTTTTAGTTAAATTATCCACAGGACATCGGCATATAGTACGTTTGAAAGGAGGAGACCCTTTTATCTTTGGTCGCGGTAGCGAAGAAGCGATGGTACTAGCTAAACATGATATTAAGTTTGAGATTATTCCAGGTATTACTTCAGCGATGGCATGTGCCGCTTATGCGGGTATTCCATTAACGCATCGGGGCTTAGCTGATGGTGTACAATTCATTACAGGTCATCGACGTAGTGATTTGGAATTAGAGTTTTCACAGGGTGCATTCAGTGATAAAAATTGTACATTAGCAGTATATATGGGCTTGGCTAACCTTGAGCCTATAATCGATGCTGTAGCTGATTCAGGTCGTCCGGCATCAACGCCTGTTGCAGTAATTGAGCAAGGCACAACCTCGCAGCAGCGACATATTATTAGCTGTTTATCAGATGTTGTAGCGGATACAAAAAAAGCAGGTATTCTGCCCCCAGCCATGGTGGTGATAGGTGAGGTGGTGACCTTGGCTAAAACATTAGACTGGTTTGAGCCTATTACGGAACAGTATCTGCAGCAGTCAACAGCATAGAATGGAAAAGCATATCTTTTTTTACATCCTGTTTGGCTTTTTTGTGATGAATTCTACTTATGCACAAACGCCATCTTCAGTACGACAAGTGGAGTTAAAATCATTGTTACTACAGGATTGTGGCTCTTGTCATGGCATGACAATGAAGGGAGGAATTGGTCCAGCATTAACTCCAACGGCATTGAGAGATAAAACTGAAGAGTTTTTATTCTACACTATCAATAATGGCCGTCCTGAAACACCTATGCCCCCGTGGAAAAATATACTTACAGAGGATGAAATTATGTGGCTAGTTAAAATTCTTAAACAAGGCGTTAGTGATGAAAAGTAGTATATTCAATATCGTATTTTTAATGCTGTTTTCATCTCAATGTTTTGCACAACGAGGAACGGGTGATTTAGGGGTTATTATTGAGCGTGCAACAGGCAGTGTGCGGGTAGTCGAGCATTCAACTGAAACTCAGCTTTATAAAATTGATGGCTTGGGTGATCTATCTCATGCCTCCATTGTTTTCTCACGTGATGAGAAATTTGCGTATGTCTTTGGAAGGGATGGTGGCTTAACCAAGCTGGATATTTTAAACGGTAAAATTGATAAACGTATATTACAGGCAGGAAATAGTATTGGTGGTGCAATATCACAAGATGGTCGGTTAGTTGCTGTTTCTAATTATGAACCGGGTGGTGTGAAGGTTTTTGATTCTGACACACTGGATTTAGTGGCTGATATTCCCGCAAAAGGCTCGAATGGTGTTCAATCGAAAGTAGTTGGCTTGGTTGATGCGCCAGGTAATAAATTTGTTTTCAGTTTGTATGAGTCCGATGAGATTTGGGTTGCAGATCTAACACATGCAAGTAAACCTGAGATAACAAAGTATAAAGACATTGGACATCAGCCTTATGATGCACTTATTACACCTGATGGCAGATATTATATTGCAGGTCTGTTTGGTGAAGATGGTATGGCATTATTGGA
>ENA-OSET01001597-OSET01001597.1-sediment-metagenome-genome-assembly--contig:-NODE-1597-length-23344-cov-4.012765_pt1 | contig 23344 bp, 19 predicted proteins | sample MGYA00237882_ERZ534229 | MGnify/ENA primary metagenome ERZ534229 (study PRJEB26408, sample SAMN06266212) | sediment metagenome | isolation source: Hudson Canyon methane seep mesocosm | place... | reverse complement strand
CAACATACCAAACATCTAGGTTCATCGGGCAACCCAGACTTTGAGTTGCCTTCACAATTTGGTCTATATGGGGTTTTCTTTTTTCGGTATCGTCGCCGCATACTTCTGTATCGAAAATTCCGTTCCAACCTGTGCCATCGATGGTTGAAATTTCATGAACAAAGAACTCTCGATCACGATTGGTAATGACGCCCAAGGTGAAACCTAATTCCTTTAAGCCATCTAGCACGTGTTTTACTTTTGGCTCGAAGGGTAAGGCCGTGCCAAAATAGTTTCGATAGTGTTTGTTGAATCCTTGGTGAGCGATTTTCTTTGCAGCATCATTGTCGCCAAACAACACTTCGAAAATATCGGTGCGGGATATTTTTCGGTCGATTTTTATCTTAGGGTGAAGACTGAGGTTATTTCTAACATAGTCGACTAATTTGATATCTTCAGGTGACTTGCACTGATCAGCTGAAACAAGGTGTTCTGTTAGTCCCATTTCATTGATTTCTTTCAGCATATCATCGACTGCGTGGTACATTGCGTCGAGGGTGTCGACGAGGGTGGCATGCCAGTCGAATAGAATTACTTTAGGTGGCGTTAGGCCGGCGACAGCAGGGTGCCAATCAGACTCTTCTCTTGGTGGAACAGGGTTTCTTGGCGGTAAGCGCTTAGGTCGGGTAGCTTCGACAATTGTGTTTGCAGGCTTGCTATTGGAAAGAAGGTCGAGCAAGTGTTCAAAATCGTCAACAACCGCGTCAGGTTTATGGCGCGCTATATCTTCTTCAGGAAACATATCCATGAACCAGTCGTCTTCCCACAGAGCGCCGTTATAGAACACAGATGTCACGTTTGCTTTTCCTGCTGTGGCCATGTCCGTCACACTGTCTCCGACATACCAAACATGTTCGTCTGGTTCGAAACCAAGTATTTTTGTTGCTTCAGAAAGTCCGTCGGGTGCAGGTTTGTAGCGCTTGGCTTCATCACCACACACAATGACATCAAAAAGCGTTTTCCATTTTCCGTTGTCAATTCGAGTGAGCTCATTTGAGAGAAATTCACGGCTTCGATTCGTCACAATTCCTATTTTTATATCAAGAGATTTTAAAAACTCCAAGTAAGTACGAATTCCATTTTGGAAGGGACTTACTTTTCCGTAGTGGTTTCGGTAGCAGGTATTGTAAGCGTTATTCGCTATTGCTTGAGCTTTGTCGTTGTCTCCAAAAATAGCGTCAAATATGTCAGTTCGAGAAATTCTCTTCTCGGCTAGCACTCTAGGGTGGAGGTGTCGAAAAATACGAATATATCGAAGTAACTTTTCATCTTCTTCAGTTTTGGCCTCTTGTTCAGCAATCAGGTGGTTAAACAACCCTAGCTCTTCCAACTGAGGAAGCATTTCTTCTATTGCTTGATACATGGGCTCAAGCGTATTGACCAGTGTGCCGTGCCAGTCGAAAAGAATAACATTCGGAAAAGGAAGGCTAGGGATGTCCATTAAAAAATCTCTCGATAAATTCTTCCTTAAGTATAGGGCGAGGTAGTCAATTCGCGATTAATTTTTCGTATTGGCTTCTATTTCGATAAGTCTAGTAATACGGTTTTTAGAGTGGCTATTTTAGGGTCCATTTGTGACGATTTAGTATTGGCGAAACCAAGCACTAAACCTTGATGTTTGGCTTGTTGGTGGTAGTAGGCAGAAAGTGCACTGCAAAATATTTGCTGACCTTGTAGTGCCTTGACGACTTGGGTGTCAGTGATTTCATTCTTACACCATTCTGGTTTGAATATTAAGACGATATGCATACCCGCACCTGAGTACTTTGGATAGGCAAAAGAGCTGAGATGAGTTTCACAGGCTTTCAATATTGCTGTTAACTTGTCACGATATAGCATACGCATTTGACGTAGGTGTCGAAGAAAATGGCCCGATTCGATAAATTCCGCAACAGTAGCTTGTTCTACCAGTGCAGTTTGGCCAGACATCATATTTTTAGCTTTGACACATGCGCCAGCTAGTCGTTTTGGTACCACCATGTAACCCAGCCTCAGACCGGGGTAAAGTACCTTGCTGAAAGATCCAATGTAAATGACTTGTTCAGCCAAACCCAGGCCCTGCATTGCGGCGATGGGTTTATGGTCGTAGTGATACTCACTGTCATAATCATCTTCCATCAACCAAATATTATTTTCAGAGGCCCACTGCAATATCTTCATACGGTTTGCTAAGGGTATTATCGACCCCATCGGGTATTGGTGAGTTGGGGTTAGGCATAACAGTCTCCCTTTGGGCTTTTCTGGGAGTTGAGTAATGTCGATACCTTGGTCTCCAACAGCTATTTCTGTGGTCTGCACTCCGTGTGCATGAAACGCTTTGCGCATACCGATATAACCCGGTTCCTCAACATAGGCTTGATCACCTTTGTTAAGAAGTACTTGAATTGCGATTGTCGCGGCTTGTTGTGCTCCGACCGTGATGATGACTTGTTCAGGTGAGCAATCTACGCCTCTCGATGCGCTCAAATAGCGTGTTAATACCTCGCATAGTGGCGGGTATCCCTTTAAGGAGTTGTAGCCAAGTAACGAGGTGCGCTGACTTTGATGGTGATAAATTCGGCTCCAGGTTTTGAGTGGAAACGCATCGAGATCGGGAACGCCAGCTTCAAAACTTTGGTTGTCGTATACGCGAGGAAGCGCACCATTGGATAGGCTCTCTCCCAAAGTAGACAATGACAATTGGTTGTTAGCGAGCTTGCTGCGCTTGCTTTTGTTTAGGCCCGACGCCTGTAGAAAATGTTCAGGTAGGTCATGAGAGACAAAGTGACCTGACCCTTGTTTGGTCTCTATATAGCCTTCTGACTTTAGTTGTTCAAAAGCGTTATTTACGGTGTTGCGGCTGACTGAAAGTGACGACGATAAGCTACGACTTGAAGGTAATTTTGTCCCCGGAGAAAGTCGCCCATTAAGAATTCTTTCTTTAATGCGTGCATATAACTGACCTTGCAAGGGTGTATCTGCCTCTTTGGCAAGTTCAATATCTCTTAAACTATCAAGTTCGATGCTGCTCATAATTGGTACTAAGTAAGGTTTATTTTTGGTACTTATTATGAGTCCAGTATTCGCGCAAACTGTGGCTAAGTCAATCATCGTTGTTAGGAGAAATTAAAGGTGTTAGTTAAGTCAGATAAGTCGAGAGTAAGAAGGTCCGCCGCCAGAGCAAGTTACCAGCGTTCAGAGTTATATCCCATTATAGATAGGTTGAAGATGGGGCACGTCTGTTTTGTGCAAGATGGTGCGCCGGTTTCTATCCCTATGCTTGTATGGCGTGTAGAAGACAGTATTTATATTCATGGCAGTCGTGGAAGTCGCTTGGTCAAACAGTTGCTCGACTCCGAAAATGCCTGCATTTCTTTTGCCGAGCTGAACGGTTGGGTCATGGCAAAGTCAGCTTTTCACCATAGTGCAAACTACCATTCAGCTGTTTTATTCGGTCAATTTGACGAAATTACAGACGAAGCTTCTCAGCTAGCGATTTACGGAAATTTTGTCGAACAGCTCGAAGAAGGGCGCTGGCCGCAAATTCGTAAACCAAATCAACAAGAGATAAACGCCACTAGTCTACTGAAAATGGACATCAATGAAGGTGCCGTGAAAATTCGTAAGGGTGGGCCGGTGGATGATAAAGAAGATTTAAGCTTGCCAGTGTGGGCGGGTGAGCTTCCACTTTATACAAAAAACGGCGTAAAAATCGTTCATCCAGCATGAGTACTTAGGAAGAGGTACTCGATTTATTGTCTGGAATCCTGATTTTTACCTGCTAATTGTGCACCCAAACGATAAGGGGTGCGTTTTCAAGCCCGTATAACAAGGTGTCACATTTGAGACCTTTAAAAAACGCGAGTGTCAATTTATAGTTCAATCTCAGTTTGAATTTGCGTCAATAAAACACATATTCAGATCGCTATCGGAAATCCAATAATGGGCAGTATGAGAATGACAGGAATTATTATTTTGAATAAGCAAGCTAAGACATTTATCAAATATATCGGTGCAGCACTTTTATCAATCAACCTAATCGCCTGTACAGGCACCTCTTATGTAGAAACAGCGGATAGAATGGACGTTATTACTTTAGGTGACTCCATCTTCGATCTAAATGGCGAAATTCAAGCCAATCTTGAAAACTGGGCAGGAGAAACGTTTAGAAATTATACTCAAAGTGGTGCTGAACTTTCTGGTGGGTCGTTAGCAGCTGCGGTGGATGCACAGTACGCTACTGCAAAAGCAACTGATTCTGCGATCGATACCATCGTGATGGATGGCGGCGGAAACGACTTATTGATTCCAGCCACATTATTTGATCCATATGGCTGTAGAACACATTGGTGGCGTTGGAATATTTCGCAAAGCTGCATGAACTTGATCGTTGAGCAATACGTTACCTTGACGAACTTACTAAATGAGATGGATGCCGATGGCGTGAATAATATCGTATACCTAGGTTATTACGAACTGCCACGCGGAAACGCTAACCTTGGCCAAACGCTAAAGTATGGTAACGATTATTTGAGCTATGCATGTGATACGGCAACCGTTGCCAACTGTACGTTTGTTGACCCTAGAGGCACCATTCCAGCTAACAATGTAGAGTCGGATGATATTCACCCAACAGTCGAAGGTTCGTTGAAACTGGCATCGCAAATTTGGCCGGTGTTGGAGCCGCTTTTGTAGACCTTAGTCACTTGAAAAATAAAACCGCTGTCTTAATGCAGCGGTTTTTTCGTTGGAGAAGAAGAATTGTTCACGAAAATACCTTACCAATTTTCTTTTTTACTTGATCACTTACCACCTTAGCTCGAGACTTTATACGAGTAGGGCGCTTCAGCAACTCGCCACTACAATTCGGGCAAACATACTTATGTGTTTGCTCAGTACATGGCTGACAAAAAGTGCATTCGTATGAACAGATGTAGGCTGTATCTTCTAACGCTGTTGGTGCTTGGCAGGTTTCGCATTTCTTTTTCATTTTCAACATTGAATTTTCCTCATTTCTATTCGTTCTATTTCTGTTCGGTGTGAGTCAGCTGAAATACTATCTGGATAGATTCTCGTCCGATAGGGCCAGTTTTCCGAAACGGATAGGGCCAATTATATTTCTTCAATAAACTCCTTGAAATTAATTTTACTGTCCTCATAACTTAAAGTGTAGCGGTTAGGACTCGATGAGTATGACCAGACTACACGTCATAACGACACCTTAAATATTATGTATTGCTTTATTGGAGAATATATTATGAACACGATAGATTTAACCCCTATTTACAGAAACAGCGTTGGCTTTGACCGTATGGCTTCACTGTTGAATACCGCCCTAAGTGCTGACTCGGCGTCTTCAGGTTACCCGCCCTACAACATCGAAGTTCTCGATGATAACCGTTACGCTATTACACTAGCGGTAGCCGGTTTTGAAGAAAAAGATCTCGATATAAATATCGAGAAAGGTGTACTCACCGTGAGAGGCAGTAAGGCAAAAGAAGAAGGTAAGGAATATCTTCATAAAGGTATTGCGAATCGAACATTTGAACGTAAGTTTAATCTGGCTGATTACATTGAAGTGACCGGAGCGGATATGAATTTAGGTTTATTGACCATCAACTTGTTGAAGGAAATTCCAGAGGCGATGAAGCCTAAGAAAATTTCAATTAATGCGAATGGCAAAACATTAGACCACTAAGTATTTAGTTCTGTATAAGACGCTCATACCCCACCGGATTATTTTTGATGGGGTATTTTTTTGACATAATGTTGTGCGTTTTATTCTTGTGATTTATTTGATTTTATAGTCAAGCCTGATTGGAAAACCACCTCTCATAATGACCACACTTACGTCTTCTTCTTTTGCTAATGCATCCCATAGAGGGTTGTGATTTTCATGCACCCATTGATCGTTTACTCGTAGTAATACATCGCTAGTCTTAAACCCTAAGGTATTGTAAAAGCGTTGGTCAGTAATCTGGTCTAGTTTGATTAGGTGTACGCCTTCAACCTTGTGCTCGGCAAGAAAAAAGTGTTGTTCTAATTGTGTTTGATTGATTAGCTGAGTTTCGAGCCATTCTTTAGATAGAGGCATTTCGCCCGTTTTAGGTAACTCTCTTCGTTTCATTTCAGCAGCAATTAATTTTTCATCAGTTGGTGGTACAGTTTCAGGTTGAGCTGGTGAATGTTGTTCTGACGAATTTGATTCTAGGGCCGTAATATCATGTCCAATACTAGTTTGTAGTTTTAAAAATTCAGGGGACCCATTGTTGTCGATTAGAATTTGGTGTGCCTCAATTTTCACCAAACGAACCTGGTCTAATAACAGTTCACCTTCGTTAAAATGTGCACCAATATCGTTTGTGGGTAGCCTTATCAAGGCCGTAGAAGAGCTAGGGTCGCTGCTTACGGATGTCGCGAGTAATGTGATTGGCAAGGTCGATTCAATTAATTCGGTCTCTTTTGATGACTTTGGTTCATGGCCAAGTCGTGCTAGTTCTTGATCAATGTAGTATTGATACGATTCGAAACTTTGCGGTCCTTTAGCGTATAAGCCGTTAATAAACATTACCGGTACATTGCTCAGCCCGAGTGTTTTAGCCAAGTCCATATCAGATTTAATAGTCGAAAAATACGTGTTTTCATCTAAGCACGATTCAAAGAACTTCATATCGAACTGTAGTTGCTCTGCAATATGCATTAATCGAGGCTTATCGAGTTTTGACGTGTCTGAATATAATGCGCTTTGGTAGGCCCAAGGCTCACCAGCCTCCTTTGCACAGTGGTAGGCATTGGCCGCGGCTACTCCGTAACGGTGAAACCCTTGTGGTAAATCGTAAAAATTGAAGGAGATAATTTCTTGGTAATATGTTTCAAGTTGTTGAATGACTGTTTGCAAACGAGCACAGTGTGATGATTGATAACTACAAAAAACTGATGAGAGGATTACTGAATTCTGATTACCTCGGATGGGACGTTTGTCGCGTATGAGCGTTATTCGAGGAGGGCTTGGAGGAGATAGCAATATTTCTGTACTAACCAGTTCGTTAGTACCTTCACTGTAGATTGCCTGCCGTTGAGTAACCATTCGGCCTAACATGTCTTTTCGAATTTGATATTTGCGCCACTCCAAGTCGAACAGCGCAAATTGAACCGCCTTGTCGAGCTCTTTTAGCTCAATTCGATCATCGCCAACGTTTGCAACCACTACGCTGTTTTTCACTGTTGGCGTATGGGAGTTATTTGAACGATGGGTCGAGTCTAGTGCTTGCTTGATTTCTACGGGCTCATCGCTTTGACCACAGGCAAGCAAACCAAATAGTGTGAATAAAAGAATCAAATATGAGTTAAGCATGTGTACAGACCAAGAAGATAAATACTGAAGTAATAGCATAACCAACTCTCAGGCCAAACCCTCATTTTGTTACAGAGGAAATAGTAGAGTTGGTTATGTTTTATCTACGTTCTAGTTTAGCTGTTGATTATTGCTTAAACGGGTTGCTGTTCCACATCATGTCGGCAATAGTTCCTTGTGTTGCAACATTTGGGTGAAAACAGTCGCCGCCGTTTATTTCATTAGCGCCAAACGCAAACGTACCACCAGAAGGCGTATTTTCATCAACATACTCAGCAACAAGTTCGATTCCATTTGGGTTCAAACCGTTTGAGTTACTGTTGTATGCTTCTGCTTCTTCACGCGTGATTGAATTGTAGAGCTGTTGAGCTGCAGCAACGCCTGCGTGACGTACAGCCATTGACTCACCATTTAATGTACCTGGATCGGTGACAATTCGGCAAACGTCGTAGCTTGACCAAAGTGAGTCGCAATCTACCCAGCTATCCGCATTTTGCTTGTCTACACCTGCTTGGCGAATGTCTTGTACTCTAGGTACGCTTCCCATAAAAATACTTGAGTTCGCAGGTAATCCTGACATCAATGTATTCAAGCCTGCGCGTACAGCTTGTCGCCATTCTTCGCCTGTATAAACAGGGTCAGCGCAGTTAGCGGGGTCGACACAGTCACGGCTACAAAGGTCGTTACCGCCGAATATCATTTCGACATGATCAGGCACAGGCGATTGAGCAACAATCATTGATGCCTGTTCTGCGAAAGGGCGTTCTGTATCGTTTCGTCCGACCATTTCCGCACCTGTTTGAGCGGCATCTTTACTTGCAGTAATAGATGAGTCTAGGGCTTTATATCTATCATGAACTGAGTTTACTGCTGAGTCCCAGCCGTCAAACCACGAGTGCTCTTCTTGATCTGCCCCTGCAACACACAATAAACCCCACCAAGATGAATTCCATGTGCAGTCTGCAGCAAATGCGCGGGTGATACTATCGCCGGCAGCCGATGTCGCCGTTACGCCACTTGTGGGTGGGGGCGGTGGAGGAGGGGTTCCTGCTTCATCGTAAGAGGCTACTAAAGTCACATCGTTGTAGCTCGAATAAGCACTTAGCATGACAGTGTATGAACCTTCATTGCCTGTAAAAGGGCAGGTTTCGTTGTTTCCATAGGCATATGGGCGGCAGTCCCAGTTTGAGCTTGATACCTGGCTGCCGAATTTGACATACAAGTCGGCATCGCCGCTGCCGCCCGACATGTTAAAGCTTAGGTTGCTTGCGCCAGCTGGAACTGCGAGTTCGTAGAATGTGTTAGAGCCTGACGCACCACTAAGGCCAGTTAGGGCTGTACCATTATCGAGTGCAGTTGCTGCTAAGACAGAACCGGCCATAGCCGTCGCTGTGATAGCTGCGATAGGCCGCATGATGAGCTTAAAACGCTCGTGATTTTTGACTTTCATAAATACACCACTTCGTTGATAAGATAATTTTATAGTTTTTATTACAACGGAAATGATCTGACGCGATGGGCAGATCAAACCATGGCGTCCGTGCAGAAACGAGCCAAGTTTAGCCTGGCCCTATAACGTTAAAGAAAAATACCAGCACAACATCTAGCTTACTTAAGCTGGTGATGGTCCCTAATTTTTTCTTCAACTCCATTTAGTTGAGAATTGTGAGCGTACAGCTTACTCATAAAACTCTATTCGTCTACATCTCCAATGGGGGGGAGAGATGTAAACGAATAAGCAAGTCCTCGCATCGCTGCGAGTGAAACTATTCTTGCGTGGCTGGTCTGACTTTGCAGTGCAATTTCAGGTAAATTCGTGTCGAAAGGTGTCTATGTGCTAGGTTTTGTGTGAACTGGTTCTCATGCTTTGTGAATAAGCTGGAGGATATGTCATGTTTATTTATTGATCGATTTGCTCTGTTTTGTATAGAACACTGATAACCCAGAATAAATTAAAAATGAAATATTAGGGGGACTACTCGGTTTATGAATCTTGCTTGACTGATTTAAAGGGTAAGTATTTGCAGGTATCGAGTTGGTACTCTTGGATCATTTGGTCTTCTTGTTCGAGAAAACCTGCTATTGCATGCCTGAAATTAACGTCGTTAATGAAATGACTTGAATACGTGAACACAGGGCGAAACCCGCGCTGAATTTTGTGTTCACCTTGTACGCCAGGGTCGAATCGTTCAAGTTTGTTTTTGATACAATACTCAATGCCTTGATAATAACAACACTCAAAATGCAGGTGTTTGAACTCTTTTAAACACCCCCAATAGCGCCCGTATAAGGTATTAGAATCCCTGAAGTTAAGTGCGCCTGCAATATACTCACTACCATGTTTTGCTAGTACTAGTACAATGGATTCAGGCATCTCTTTTGCTAAGGTTTGGAAAAAAGATTTGCAGAGATAGCCGCCGTGCCCGCTTCTCTTGGCATAGGTCATTTGATAAAAATAATAGAAACGCTCCCAGATAGAGTCGGGGATACTGTCGCCTTCAAACACCTCTAATTGGATGCCTTGCTCTTCGACCAACTTTCTTTCTTTGCGGAGGTTTTTTCGCTTTCGCGAACTAAAGGTGTCTAAAAAATTATCGAAGTGTTGGTAATCTCTATTGAACCATTGAAAGTGAACAGCACGTCGTTTCAACAACTTATCTTCAAAATTGTTTGAGTCAGACTCATTCGGAAACAATATATGCCAAGAGGAAATTTTCTTTTTTTCACAATGCTGCGTCATGAAATCAACGATCGCTTGTTGAATGTAGCGCTTGTCTTGCCCTGCCGAGACGCAAAGTCTAGGCCCAGTGAGCGGTGAAAAAGGAATAGTACTAAGCAATTTTGGGTAGTACTGAAGGCCATGTCGCTGGTAGGCATCGGCCCAAGCATGATCAAACACGTATTCGCCGTAGCTGTGATGCTTTAGATAATTGGGCATGACCGCTACAAGATCTTCTGAAGAATAAACTAGTAGATGGTTTATCACCCAGCCACTATCGCCACCAACTGCACCACTATCTTCGAACGCTTTTAAGAACTCATAACGTGTAAACGGATAATCTTTACCAGATACAGCGTTCCAGCTGTTCGCATCGATCATTGAAAGACGTTTGATGAATTTGAAAGATAGCACCGGTGTTTTCAAAAGAGAAAGCCCTGATCTGAGGGAGGGACCAATATTGTCGTGATCAACAGCGAGAAAAGTTTGAACGGCTTCATTGAATCGGGTCTGATAAAAACCCAACTGTAATCGAGCGAACAATAAATGGCTACAAGATCGAGCTTTTTCTTTTAGCTTAGGCCGGCGTAGCGACTATCATCAGATACGATGTTGATATCAACCCAATGATGTTCAATATTGAGTAAGGCGCATAGTAAGTTCACTTTTAGTAGTTTCCCGACAGTCGATCGCCGCATACGCTTAGCTTTTCCAAAATGGCTTCTCATATTCGATCTTCGCCTGTTCAGTAGATAAGCCAATATCTTCCAGTTGGTTTAGGCTTAATCTGGATAGCTGTTGCCTTTGGGTATGTAGTTTATACCAGCGCAAAGGGTGGCTGAACATGGCTTCGAGACCAATAACACGGTTTTTGCTTACTACGCTACTGTGATTCACTAATACGAACATTTTGTTCTCCTTTCATTGTGAGAGTATTAAAGGTCTCAGCGCGAAATTGTTCCAATCGTTTAATTTGATCGGTCTCATTTGAATTCATGATGGCGTTTATTTCGGATATATCGTTCAATAGTAAAATCGAAGGAGGGGACATGGATCTAAATCAACTAAGAACGTTTGTTACGGTGGCCGAAGAAAAGCATTTGACCCGAGCGGCCGAGCGCTTGTTTACCAGTCAACCTGCTATCAGCGCTCAGCTAAAGGCTCTGGAAGAATCTTTGGACGTTAAATTATTTGATCGCACCCCAAAAGGTATGGTGCTTACCCCATTTGGACGGCAACTGTTGTCTCATGCCGAAAAGACACTTTCAGCAGCAGACAGCATGTTGGTAGAGGCAAAATCAATAAAAGGTCAGGTGATTGGTGACTTGCGAGTGGGGGTCAATTCTGACTTCCCTTTTTTGAGAATTCCGCAACTGATGGTGAGTAGTCAGGCAAACTACCCCGGAATGCAGCTTTCTTTAGAGAGCTCGATGTCAGCCGAAATCATCGTCGATATACGCAAAGGTAAATTGGACAGCGGATATTTTTTTGGACCATGTGTGTCTGCAGATTTGAGTGTGACTAAACTCGCTGATATCAAAACCGTTGTGGTGGCACCGGTAGAGTGGGCTGAGCGATTGAATAATGCCAATATCGAAGATTTAGCAGACTTACCGTGGATATATACAACAGCAAGCTGCCCATTCTATTTGCTAAAAGAAGAAATTTTCCGAGATTCAACTAAGTCGCCGAAAAAAACCGTATTTGTCGATACCGAAGATGGAATACGAGAGTTGGTCAAAGCCGGCTCTGGTATATCGCTGCTAAGAGAAGATGACGCAGATAAAGCTGAAGCCGAAGGTTGGGGGGTGAGATGGAGCGGATCGTGTCCGTCAGTCCCACTCAACATAGCCGTTCAAAAAAATCGAGTTCACGAGCCACTAATTTTAGCGTGGCTAGATGAGTTACGAAAATGTTGGGGTATAGCGTCACATGATGAGTCCGCACTCGATGCAATCTAGTACTGACTCATCTGCGTTTGCCAAACACAATATGAGTATTGGTATTAGTTCATGCCTACTGGGTGAAAAGGTGCGTTATGATGCGGGCCATAAGCTGCATAGCTACATCACTGAGACATTAGGCAAGTACTTTAGCTTCAAGGCATTTTGCCCTGAAATAGCAATAGGCTTGGGTGCGCCACGCGAAACAATCAAACTGGTTCAAATAGAAGACCGCGTACATTGTATTGGCACCAAGACACCAAGCTTAGATGTGACACTTCCGTTGGTAAATGCAGCGGACGAACAAGGTCCTATCCACAAGTCCTTGTGTGGCTATATTTTTAAGAAAGGCTCACCAAGTTGTGGTCCAGCAGGGGTAAAGCTATTTGGTCTTAACCCAGAGAAACCTGAACAATACTTATTAGAAGGAACCGGAATCTTTGCTAAACGGTTAACTGAGAATATCCCTCACTTACCGGTCGAAGATGAAGAGCGCATAGGGGACCCTCTATATCGCGAGAACTTTATCGAGAGAGTCTTTGCTTATCGCCGGTGGTTGTATTTGCAGGAGGAAGGCCTCGATCGAGCAGCGATTATTGAATTTCATCAGGCATACAAATATGTGCTAATGAGCCATGATATTGAAGAAACATCGCTGTTGTGTGAATATCTAGCATCAACTAAGTTTGAAGCCATTGATGCCGTCAGCGATGAATATTATTCCGCATTTACGCGCATTATGAAGGTAATCGCGACGCGGGAATCACATATTACTGTGCTCGAACAATTAAAGAGCCAGTTGCCCAAAGAGGTCGGTTTAGCTGCGGCACACGAATTGAACGGGGTGTTTCAGTCTTATCTTACTGGGCAGGTGCCTCGTTTAGTGCCGGTTACGATTTTGAAGCATTACTTGGCTCGGTTGCCTGAAGCGCAGTCAAGTTCCTGTCACTATTTGTTTCCCCATCACGTTGTTATGTCCTTCCAAAACTAAGTAGTGAAAATTGTCTTCAGAGTCATATGGCACTACGCTTAATTGATCGGTATTTGTACATTCTTAAAGTATGGATATCACGACCAAGATCGTGGATCAGTGAGGTGCAGGATGTTTAATCTTGACGACGTTCATCAGTCTGAAGTTCAAAGTCAACCAGCAACTAGGCTAAGGCAGCTTGTATCGCCAATGTATTGTGTCGATGAGAATGAGTATGTTCGCCAACTACTGGTGCTGAGCGAGCGAGACCGTACTGATTTAGATTCCATCAGTGACAATATTCGTGAGTTGGTTTCCCAGATTCGATTGGATGATCAACGTACAAATCTATTCGATCAGTTGTTGAGTGAATACAGTTTAGATACCGAAGAGGGTGTTATTCTAATGTGTCTTGCGGAGGCACTTCTTAGAATCCCTGACACCCAAACCGCTGATGCCTTAATCTCCGATAAACTTGGACATGCCGAATGGGACAGCCACCTTCAGCATAGCGAATCTTTGCTCATTAATGCGGCAACATGGGGGCTGGTGTTGTCAGGAAAGTTTGTGTCGACAAAGCTTCCAAGTGACACAAGCGCCACCAACTTGGTCAGCCGCCTTGTTCATCGAGCAGGCGAAGCGGTTGTTCGTAGTGCTTTGCTCAAATCGATGGAGGTGATGGGTGAGCACTTTGTACTCGGGCAGAATATTTCATCAGCGATTCAAAATGGTGAGCTAAGTAATTATCAGAGTTGCTCATTTGATATGTTAGGCGAGTCTGCATTAGGTTTGCTCGAGGCAGAACGGTATCGGCAAAAATACCGTCTAGCGATATTGGCGGTTAGTGAATATAACCTGTCTGGCAGTTCGCCTCATCAATCTTCCATATCAATTAAACTCTCAGCATTGCATCCTCGATATGAAGAGAGTCAGCGTAAGCGAGTGATGACGGAGTTGTACCAAACTGTTCTAGAGCTCTTGCAAGAGGCAAGAAAACTTCAAGTAGATATCACGATCGATGCAGAGGAAATGGACCGCTTTGAATTGTACTTAGATTTGTTCGAAACACTATATCTATCGCCTTGTTTAAAAGGTTGGGGAGGGCTCGGTTTAGTTATTCAAGCGTACTCAAAAAGAGCGCTCCACACTCTACTCTGGTTGAATGGGCTCTCACGAGAAAATGGAGGGCAGATCAAAATTCGTTTGGTCAAAGGTGCCTACTGGGACAGCGAAATAAAACATGCACAGCAACTTGGTATCGATGATTTTCCGGTATTTACTCGAAAGCAGGCGACTGATCTAAATTATATCGAGTGTGCCAGGTTCTTAATTGACTGCAATCGTAAAGAGGGCTTATTGATCCCTCAATTTGCGACACACAATGCGAATACCATTACTCGTGTGCGTCACCTTGCGCAAGAAAATAATTTTGAGTTTCAGCGTTTGCACGGCATGGGAGATGCTTTATATAAACAAATTTCAGCGTCCACACCAAGCGTGACTGTACGTACTTATGCGCCTGTAGGTAAGCATCAAGAATTACTCCCCTACCTGGTTCGAAGATTGTTGGAAAACGGTGCAAATACCTCGTTCGTGCATCATTTGGTCGACACAGGTATTCCAATCACTGAGCTGGCTGAGGCTCCGGAAATTTTCTTAAATAAGCTGAGTGCAAGTGCATATCGTGATGAGAGCATAAGTACCCCTCCCGATATTGTCGAAACAGGCCGCGTCAATTCAAGTGGGCGTAATTTAACTATCGCGAGTCAGCGGGTTACGTTTTTTGAACAAATTTTACAGGCGCGTGAGAAATACCTTCTCGAATGTCCAATTTCAAGTAAAGGCGTCGAACCGGATGGTGTTGATAAAGCGGTTGAGATAGCGAGGCAATCGCATCGTCAATGGAATGATTCTGGCGTATTGATCAGGGCAAACTGTTTGATGCAAATGGCTGAGTTATTAGAGAAGCATATGCCTGAACTAATCGCCATGTGTCAGGTCGAGGCCAAAAAAATAGTTCAAGACTGTATTGATGAGGTTCGCGAGGCTGTCGACTTTTGTCGCTATTACGCAAAACAGGCCAAAGAGATCTTTGAGGTTCATGACCTTGCAGGGCCGACTGGGGAGACCAACCGGCTCTTTCTTGAGGGTAAAGGTGTTTTCGTTTGTATCAGTCCATGGAATTTTCCGGTCGCTATTTATGTGGGCCAAATTGCCGCTGCGCTAGTTGCGGGGAATTCGGTAGTTGCTAAACCGGCAGAGCAAACAACAGACATTGCCTACCGTATAACACAATTATTCTACCTAGCGGGTGTTCCTGAGAACGTGCTGCAATTTGTACCGGGTGAAGGACAGAAGGTAGGTGCACAGCTAACACGAAACGAGCAGGTAGCCGGCGTTATGTTTACTGGTTCTCTTGAGACAGCTCAAAAAATTAATAGAAATCTTTCGCTGAGAGATGGAGCGATCGCTGCCTTCATTGCGGAGACTGGCGGACAAAATACCATGATTGTTGATAGTACAGCGCTACCAGAACAAGTGGTAAATGATATTGTCTACTCGTCTTTTAATAGCGCGGGACAACGTTGTTCTGCGCTCAGAGTTGCTTTCATACAACAAGAAATTTTTGGCAATATCGTCGCGTTACTTAGAGGGGCTATGGCGGAGCTGAAAGTGGGTGACCCGTTTTTGTTTGAGACAGATATCGGGCCGGTAATTGATTCGCAAGCCAAGAGCTTAGTCGATCAACATATAAAAGGATTATCTTCGAACGCTAAGCTAATTTATCAAACACCTTTGTCGGGTGAATTAGAGTCGGAGTGTTTTATGGCGCCAACGGTGTTTCAAATAGAGCGGCTTTCAGATCTCAAAAAGGAAATTTTTGGCCCTGTTTTACACGTCATTACCTATCGAGCAGAGGATTTGGATGATGTATTGGAGCAGGTAGGTCAATCAAACTATGGTTTGACCTTAGGTATTCACTCCAGAAATGAATCATTCTCTCGATATATCCAAAAACAGACTAATGTAGGGAACGTCTACGTAAATCGGAATCAGGTAGGCGCAAGGGTCGGCGAGCAGCCTTTTGGTGGAACAGGCTTGTCTGGAACGGGCCCGAAAGCGGGTGGGCCAAACTATCTGATGCGTTTCACAAATGAACGTAGCCTGTGTATCAATACCTCAGCGATCGGAGGCAATGTTGACCTACTATCTACGCGTTAATCACCTAGTGTTTCGAGTCATTAATTCCTTATTCGCAAAATGTGACGAACTACTCAGGTTTGGTGTGAACTTGTCTTTATAATCCGCGCAACCTGAGGTCGTAGTTTCTACTTCAGCATACTAGTAGTAAAAATATTTCTGAAAATGGACTAGAAGAATGCACTACGATGACTATGCGCAAGCCATAAAATATCTAAAATTAGCCCTGCCTGAAATGAACCGACACAAGGTGCCGGTCACTCCGACGAATTACTCAGTTTGGTACGAATATTCAATTGGAAATCATATCGATCTTGTTCAAGCCATTACCTTGCTGAAAATCGAGAAAAAACCGTTTACTCAATCTATAAATGATGATTTATACAAACAGTATATTGAGGGTAGCGATAGCAGTTCGCTAGTGAGATTGAATTCAAGTGTTAGAACAATTATTCGGGAGTTAATCGATAAAATTCAGACCGAACAGTTTGAACTCAATAGTTATGCCTCATCCTTAGAGCTACTTTCGAAAGAGGTTGAGAAAATCACCGACCTTAAAGGCGTTGAATCGTTAATCAAACGCCTGATAGATGATACACATGCAAAAGCCGCCGAAACTGAATGCTTTAAGAGTAAAGTGGTTCGTATGTCTGAAGAAGTGAAATCGCTTGATGAGAAAATAAAGCGTGTTTCGTTAGATGCGAATACAGACGAGCTAACTGGCATTATGAATCGGCGTGCGTTCAAAGAAAAAATTAGCGAGACTTTGACGCAATGTAAAGAAACGAATAATGCATTTTCTATAGTGATGGTCGATATTGATCATTTCAAACGCTTGAATGATACTCATGGCCATCAGGTCGGTGATAAGGTGTTAACATTTATTGCCTCTTTGATTGAAAAGAATATCAGAGGTGGCGACTACGTTGCGCGATATGGTGGTGAAGAGTTTGTCATAGTGCTGCCTAATACAAGCTTAGAAAACGCTATTTGTGTAGGCGATAATATTCGTTCATATTTATCTAGTCAGAAACTCTTTGATAAGAAATCAAACCTAACGCTAGGTGTATTGACGCTTTCTATGGGGGTAGCGACATTTAATCTTGGACGAGATGATTTGGAAGCGTTAATCGAACGGGCTGATCAATGCTTGTATCAAGCAAAAGATAATGGTCGAAATCGCACGGTAGGAGAACGAGACTCAAGCTTGAGCATGGCCACAGCTATATCGCCATAGATCGAAGGTCTGCGATTTTCAAAGCTTACCTGTTTTAATCATATTCTGATGGCTGCATTGTTTGTGGCCAATTATTTGATCATTTGTTATAACGTCAGTTTACGGAGTGGGGGTTGAGTGTCGATCTTGGCCGTATCAAATGATGTATATCGTTCCTAAATAATATAAAGATTAATCGTTTCAATGAGATAGCTGTTACCAATATGAATTCGAGTCCGACGATTAGCGTTAGCACTGTAATAGACGCTTATTACACCTTGCTTGAGAAGGGCATTGATAAACAATTTCTCGAAGATAAATCGGGTATTGCTGTTTCAGACTTAGAAGATCCAGACGCAAGAGTGTCGTTTTCGGCGCTTGATAATCTTTGGAGCATCGCGATTGACTATACTGGTGACCCGACCTTTCCTTTACAAGTAGGTAACTCCGTTGATCCGAATAGACTTAGTGTGGTCGCGCAAGCATCATTTCAATGTGAAACAATCCTGCAAGGCCTGCTCAAGTATATTGGTTTTTTCAGTATCGTGAATCAGGCTGCCAGTATGTCATTTTACGAGGAAGGTGAAACAGCAACGCTCGCTTTTCGTTTTGAATCCCCCGAACTTTATTGTATTCCTGAGATGGAACGAATGATGTCATCAGCTCTGGCCAGGTGTCGCTACTTGGTAGGGGATGCGATGACTCCACGGCGTTTTAACTTTCAGCATGCATGCCCTGAGTATGTGAGCTCTTACGAATCTGTATTTAAGGCATCATTAAACTTTGATCAAGAGGAGAGTGCCATTGTATTTGACCGTAGTTTGCTTGATACCAAGATCAAACATAGAAACCCTTATTTGATGAATGTGATGACGAGCTACGCTGAAAAGTTGTTACAAAATATTCAACCTTCAAGCGAGGTACAAAAATCTGTTAGGGTGTTTATTCGAAAGCACTTGAGTGATGCGCCCGAAATGGACGTTAAGCGAGCGGCTAAAGCACTAAACATGAGCCGTCATACTTTGTACCGCAAGCTCAAAAAGGAAGACGTTTCCTTTCAGTCTTTAGTCGAACAAGTTAGAAGAGAAGAAGCAGAAGTTCATTTAAAAGACAATAAAATATCAATTAGTGAACTTGCTTACTTACTTGGTTTTTCTGAACTAAGTGCGTTTAGCCGAGCATTTAAACGCTGGACAGGTGAATCACCTGCCCAGTATCGTGATAGAGCTAAAGGGTAAGCTCTCTAAGCCCAAATTACCGGAGATTTGGCACCGTACCAGTTATCTAGATTGTCTTTATATGCATCTTCAATCACGTTTCGCTTCATCTTCATCGTCGGTGTCAAAAATCCACTTTCGATGCTCCAGTCATCGTTTATCACCGTTAGGAACTTAATGTGTTCATGTGGGTCTAAAGTCTCGTTAACCTGAACGATCAGTTCTTTGAAGCTTGCTTCAAGTTCGGTTCTGAAACCGGGCTCGTTGCTTTTTTTACCAGCTGATTCAGACAAAACAACCAAACCATGTGGCGCAGGGTATTCGGCGCCTGATACGCAAACCATTTCGATATGAGGGTGGTTGATTAGTTTGTTTTCAATTGGTGCCGGCGCAACGTACTTGCCTTTACTTGTCTTGAATATTTCTTTGGTTCTGCCTGTGATCTTCAAGCGTTGTAACGAGTCGATCTCACCACGGTCACCGGTTTTAAGGTAGCCGTCTTCGGTGAATTCTTCTTTGGTTTTTTCTTCATTCTTGAAGTAGCCCATCATCATTGTAGGGGTCTTCATCTGAATCTCACCATTGTCAGCGATACGGCATTCTACGCCCGGCATTGGTTCGCCCACGTATCCCAGACAGCTTCTTCCTGGTTGAGACATGTGTGAATAACCAAAGTTTTCTGACATGCCATAACCTTCAAGTAACTCCAAACCTAGCTTACGATACCAATCGATCGTATGTTGGCTCAGAGGAGCTGAACCGCTGGCCGCATAACGTACGTTTCCGAGACCCAAGGTGTTGAGAATTTTCTTCTTAAGGTAGCGCGAAAGAAATGGAACTTTCATTAGTCGATCGAGCTTCTTCTTAGGCATTTTGGCGAATATACCAGCCTGAAAAATCGTCCAGATACGAGGGACAGCGATGAACAGCGTTGGATTTGCACGATTTAGGTCGGCAACAAAGGTTTCTAAATCTTCAGCGAAGTAGAGTTTGAAGGCACATGCAGTAGAGGCCATTTCGACCACAAAGCGTTCCATTACATGAGCAAGAGGCAAATAGGATAGCATTCGATCAGATGAACTAATGTCGAGTGACTCTACAGCGCCTATCGCAGAATATGCCATGCTGAAGAAAGAAAGCATGACACCTTTCGGCTTTCCTGTGCTGCCCGAAGTGTAGACAATGGTTGCCATTTCTTCTGGGTCACGAACTGTGTTTTCAGTCATGGGCTCGGTGTTGTTAACTATTTCATCCCACTGTGTGTAAGTATTTTTAACATCGTCAGGGCTGAGTTGGTATGAAATACCCGCTAATTGCTCAGGAACGCCAGGTTTCATTTCTTCCCAGCTATCGAGTTTGCCAACAAAAATAAGCTTGGCTTCACTATGTTCTAATATGTAGCCTACGGTTTCTGCATTTAGAGTCGGATAAAGTGGAACGGTAACGTGACCCGCCATCCAAATAGCCCAATCAGTGATAATCCACTGAGCACAATTTTTTGATAATAAGGCAATATTGCTCTTTGGCGGCAGATTCAAAGACTGAATATACTTGGCCATCTTGCGTGCTTCACCGACAGCCTGGCCCCATGTATATTCCCGAACTTCGCCATTTCCAATTGGCTGAGTTAAATAAAGCTCGTTAGGTGTTTCTCTTTCCCATTTGTATACGTTGTCTAGCGCGAGTGGAATTGCTTCATTACTTGTCATGCCCAGTTGCCTTTTTTATATGTGCTTATCGAACAATTGACGGTAAATAGTATTACAGCCAATTTTGGTTTGATACCCTTGCTTCAGGTCCGTTAAAAACTGGCCGAGAATTGTACTGACTTTTATGGATAATGCATTGACTCTCTGTATTAACTGTTTGACGTTCGGTTGCAATATATAGCTTTGCTTTATGATGTCGATAACAATATGCCTGAAAATTGAAATAAGGAGTCACTGGGGTTTAGAGCTGATTTGGCCTAATTATTCACTATTTGCTTGTTTCCTTCATGTGATGGTTGGCCACCTTTCTTAACTGAGCCGGTCTAGTTCACTACTGGTACCTGAGTTAGCCCGTAAGAAGCTTTAAAAATCTTCATTCAATTTAAACTTTGTGCTTAATCAGCGTACTCACTTCGTTAGTTACGTAAGTTGTGACAGGAAGTCAGTAGTGGCTTCGCATTGGCATCTTGCTGTTGGTTTACTGAAACACGAACTGAGTTCGCATTTTGGGGATTTAGTAGAGAGGGTACTTGCCGGCTACTTTGATTTTATTGAACAAAGCTTAATGTGGAGTATTATGTTTGATTAAATTGATATGCGAACTGAGTTCGCTGAATTAGCTGTTAGTTGTTTTTAACACCGTATAATTAGTCATCACAAGGAAGCTATATGCTACCAATCACTATTGGCGTCCTATTAGCTGTAATCATGGCGTTTTTAGCACGAGTTACTAATTTTGATCGCGACCGTAGTTATTACGCTGTTGTGCTAATTGTTATAGCAACTTATTACGTACTATTTGCTTGCATGGCAGGTGAAGCGATCGTGGAGGAAATCTTCGTTGCTTCAATATTTTCGATCCTTGCAATAGTAGGGGTATTTCGTTGGCCATTACTATTGGGTGTCGGTATTTTCATGCATGGTATCTTTGACTTAATGCATGGGCATATTATAAGTAACTCTGGGGTACCTTCTTGGTGGCCACCGTTTTGCGCAAGCATTGATGTTGTTCTTGGGCTCTGGGTTATTTATTTAGTAAAAACAAAAAAGGGCCTGACTAATGTGCCTAAGAGCAACTAACCAGTACATCAATGATCGCCCACAAAAGAACCTGTGGGCTGGACCGTCGCTGCGCTCCGGCCCATTATGTAAGCGTTATGTGTAATTAATAGTATTGAGCAATCACTGGAAAATTATGACAGATGAACCCAAATTAGAGTTATCACCATTATCACAAGAAGTCTCCAGTGGTGGTCGCACAGTAAACGTAGAAATCTATCGACTAGAAGGCGATACATCGTGGGCTCTTGAAGTGGTTGATGAGCATAATAACTCTACAGTTTGGGATGATACTTTTGAAACTGAATCAGCCGCACTTACAGAAGCAAAAAAAACCATCTTATCAGAGGGTGTAAATTCATTGGTTGGCCCTGAAGATGGAAAAAGTAATGGCGACTGGAAATAAAAAACACATAAAAAGTGTTTAACGGACCGCAGGGTCGTATAAACACACTGTTATGTTTCCGTAGGGGTATATGAATCAACGAGTAATTGAAAAGTCGTTTGGGGTAGCATTCTTAGTCAATGCAGTTTACTCATTGGCCTCTGATTCTATCAGGCATTACGAATTATTATCCCGGTTAACATAATGAGAAGGGAATAAGGGACAGGCACTTTAAGGGAAATATTCTACCCCAGCACGGACTCGTCGGGAGCCACTTACGCGCTCGCGTGCAAAACCAAAATTTTCGCCACCTGCTCTTCCAAGAAGGGTGATTTTTGCTACTTTAAACGAGTCTGTGCCTCTGCGATGCCATTGCAGAAATCAGAATTTTTGAGCGTACTTTTTCTGTGTTTTAGGCGGCCTGTGCTGGCCGCCGCCGGAAGCGTTTGTGATATAAGGCTTCAAATCTAGTGCATTGTTGCAACCAAGCAGCCTGAGTTAAATCGAGTCGTTGTAGTATTGGAGGCAGGTGCATCGGGATAGCTCCACGTTTGTCATCGCGTAACACTCGCCCTGTCATATCAACCAATTCTAGGTAATCCTTAAGGCTAAATAAGATGCCGTGAAGCGCGGTGTCCAAGTCGTTTCCTTCGAACTGAGCCAGCGGTTTTAGCGCTCTAGGCGACTGATTTAGCGTTGCATTGTCGGGCTGTTCGGCCATGGCTTGCCCGAGCGTGCGTGGTGGCTCTAGTCGAGCTTTGATGCTGGTGTGATCTGAATCTTCGGGTGTTTTCGCCATGCCTGCCCGCACGGGGTTGAGGTCAACATAAGCCATACAAGATAGAAGTGCTTCTTCAGTGAGTAAGGCTTGAGACTTGAAGCGTGCTTCCCAAAAGTGGCCAGTGCAGTCGTCTTCTAAATTAGCCTCTCTAGCAATCGGCTCATTCAGGCATTTCATAAACCAACTGAGCGACCCCAAGCGTTCTCGATAGGTCGCCAAATATTCTTTTACTTTGGCGGATTCCGCGGAATTCAAAGCCTGCTTTTTTCGATAGCGCTGAAACAGCATTGGGCCTTTGAACAGACAACTCCAGCGCTCGGAAACATCTTGTTCTGACCAGTGCTCAGATTCATCGGGCCTTAGTTTAACCACGATATGCACATGGTTCGACATCACGGCGTAAGCGCAAATATCAATTGCGAATATAGAAGCTAGCAAATGAATACGGTCTTCAATCCATTGTCGACGATGCTCAAAAGAGCGACCACTTAAATGGTCAACACCGCACAAAAATGTGCGTCGAACACAACGGGAAACCACGTGGTAATAGGGAGTATCATCAAGCGATACAAGGGTAGATCGAGGGCGTGTCATAGCAAAGTCCTTTTTGCGAATGAAAGGCTAGTGTAATAAGGCGGCGAATTTTTCTCAAGGGAGTGCCTGTCCCGTTCCGCTATTCTGTCCCGTTCCGCTATTCGCAACCCTGAACCATACATTAGCGACGCTGCAAGGTAGTGAACACCCTTCAATTTTGAAAGAACGCACATCGCCT